>Ga0068860_100004081_pt1 | contig 14986 bp, 12 predicted proteins | sample KBSSwiS32_FD_66597 | JGI IMG/M metagenome (GOLD analysis project Ga0068860, IMG submission 66597) | Switchgrass rhizosphere microbial communities from Kellogg Biological Station, Michigan, USA - KBS Switchgrass S3-2 | ecosystem: Host-associated > Plants > Roots > Rhizosphere > Soil ... | reverse complement strand
ATGGGCGGGCGCTCCGGTGACGCGGGCCTCGACGGTGGCCAAGGTGTCCGTCGTGATGGCCGTTCCGGCCGGGAGGTCTCGGGCCGCGACGAGGTATTTGGTGTCGGATTCATGAGTGACCTGACGCCAGGCGGTGAACAAACCCAGTGCCGCGATGGCCACCAACAGGCCGCCCACCACGGCTCGCCCGGTTGGCAACGTGGCCAGCCGGCGATCGACGGAAGTTGAACGAGATTGCCGGTTTCGCCGCGCCAGCCTGGTTGACAATTGCATTGGCCCAATTCCTCGTGCTCAACGCCCGGAGTGGCGCTGCATCGCGATTCGGACCGTATCAATCAACCACGCTGCGTGGCAATTCCGACATTCTGATGCTGAGAGTTCCATCAGAAACGGCTGAAAGTCAACTACATCTCAACCACTCAAGGTAACCTCTGCACTATGTCGTCGCCCGATATCCAATGGCTCAGCACCAAGGACGCCGCCGACCGACTCGGCATCACTTCGCGCACGCTGTACCGCTTTATCGACCACGGCGAGCTCCCGGCCTACCGCCTCGGGCGGGTCATCCGGCTCAAGCTCTCCGATGTCGACGAGTTCATTGAGCGGAGCCGGATCGCCCCCGGTGAGCTAGAGCACCTCTACCCCGACACCGCCAGCACCTCTGACACGGAGTGAAGCGGCAGGTGAACTAACCCAGCGCTGGTGCGCACGGTGGCCACGTCGGCTCCGACGTTCACCAGTTCGCCCCGCACCGCCTCGGCGATCCCGTCCAGGCTCACGCTGACGTCGGCCCGCCGGGCTAACAGGTCGGCCAGCGCGCTCACGAAGTCCGCTCCGGAATCACGCCGGTCGCCGGTCGGCACCACCTCTACGTTCGGATCCGTCCGTAGCCAACGAATCGCTGCGGTTCGCACCCACACCACGCCGGCCGCGCTGGTGATCGCCACCAGGTCCCGGCCGACCGAGGTCACTCGCCCCCGGTGGAGATGGCCGGCGGCGGTCGCCACCGCCACCTCATGGCCGTGTTCGGCCAGGTCAACGCACAATCCGACGAAGGTCGCCAACTCCCGCTGTTGCTGGGCCAGCCACCGCGCCCGGCTTCGCTCGGCGATGGCTTCGTCGAGTCGCTGTTCTGCCAGCCAGTGGTCGGGCTCGGCCTGATCGCCGTCGAATATCGGGTGCTCATCGTCCACGGGCCCCCAAGGTACGGGTAGCGTTGCGCCATGCGCAGCGGGAGTATCGATTTCTGACGTGAGTTCCTCGTCGGCCCCCGAACCCTCCGCCAGCGTCGCCGTTACCGAAGGTCCCCGGGTGCAGTTCACTGTGCCGGGCAACCACCTGATGGTTGGGCTATTGGGCCAGCGCGACGAGATCCTGCGCGCCATCGAGGCGGCCTATCCGTCGGTTTCCATCCATGTTCGGGGCAACGAGATCACCGTGACTGGCCAGGAAGCCCCGGAAGTGGCGGGCCTATTCGAAGAACTGGTGTTGCTGTTGCAGCGCGGCCAACCAGTGGACGCCTCTGGTCTCGACCGGACCATCGCCATGATGCAGGCCGACGAGCGTCCGTCGGAGGTCCTCACCACCGAGGTGCTGAGGGCGGCCCGGGGCAAGGCCGTGCGTCCGAAGACGAGTGGGCAGAAGCGCTACGTGGAAGCCATCCGATCCAATGTGGTCACGTTCGGCGTGGGCCCCGCGGGTACCGGCAAAAGTTGGTTGGCCGTGGCGGCGGCGGTGCAGGCGCTGCAATCGAAGCAGGTGTCGCGCATAATCCTCACCCGCCCGGCCGTGGAGGCGGGGGAGCGCTTGGGTTTTCTGCCCGGTGACTTGATGGCCAAGATCGATCCGTACCTGCGGCCGTTGTACGACGCGCTTCACGACATGGTGGAACCCGAGGGGATGGCGCGCCTGTTGGAACGCCAGCAACTTGAGATCGCCCCGCTGGCCTTCATGCGCGGTCGTACGCTGAATGGCTCGTTCATCATCCTCGACGAGGCGCAGAACACCACTCCCGAACAGATGAAGATGTTCCTCACCCGTATCGGTTTCGGTTCGAAAGCGGTGATAACCGGCGACACCAGCCAGGTGGACGTGCCCGGTGGGCGCAGCGGCCTGCTGGGCCTGGAAAAGATACTGACGGGCATCGATGGGTTGGCCTGGGTGCACCTCACCGGCGCCGACGTGGTTCGTCACAAGATCGTGGCCGACATCGTGGCCGCCTATGAACGAAGTGAGATCGCGTCGCAATGACCCGGCAACAGCGCACGGTACCGGGTGACTGCAGCGGCCGCCTGGCCTACCGATGAGCGGGGACCCACATAGACCCCATTTGCGCGGTCGACCAAAGATCGGTGGCGCCGGGGATCCGGTGGTGTTCGTGGCCGACGAGCAAACCGCGGTCGACCTGGATACCCGACGCTGGGCCCGCCTCGCCGAACAGGTACTGGTGGCCGAAGGGGTGCGAGGCAACGCCGAGTTGTCGTTGTTGTTCGTGGAAGAAGAAGACATCGCGGAGTTGAACTTGCAGTTCCTCGGCAAGGGCGGCCCGACCGATGTGCTGGCGTTCCCCATTGATGCCGACGAGATCGCCCCCTCGGTTCCTCCGATGGCCGACAAGTCGGGCCCCGACCGGTCTCCGCTCGATCGCGAGGATTTGCCCTTGCTGCTGGGCGACATCGTGGTGTGCCCGGCGGTGGCGCTGCGTCAGGCGCCGAGCCACGCCGGGACCGACGACGATGAGATCGCGTTGCTGATCGTGCACGGCCTATTGCATGTGCTGGGCCACGATCACGCCGAAGCCGATGAGACCGCCGTGATGCGCACTCGTGAACGCGAGTTGCTTGAGGAACTGCATTGGAACGGTCCCGCGCCCGCCGCCTTTCGTCAGGAGCATCCTGCTGATCCTGAGGACCCGGAATGATCCTCGCTACCTTTGGAACTCCCGAAGTGCTGATGCTGGTTGCCATCTTCGTGTTCCTCGTGATGCTGGTGTTCCTGGCGATTGCGGAGACCGCCGTCAATCGCATCTCCAAGCCGAAGGCCCAAGCGCTGATGGAAGACCCACGGCACCGCAAGTCTGGCCGGGCGCTGCTGCACCTCGTGAGCGAGCCCGAGGCGTTCATGAATCCGGTGCTGGTCACTGTGAACATCGCCGCCACCGGCCAGGCGTTCCTCACGTCACTGCTGGTGTCGAGAATCTCGGGCTCGTGGATCGCCGCCGTCGTGGCGTTCGCGCTCAACATCGTGGTCTTCTTCGTGTTGGCCGAGTCGCTACCGAAGACCTGGGCCATCCTGAACGCCGAGCGGGCGGCGTTGATGATGGCTCGCCCCACTCAGGCCCTGGTGCGGTTTACCCCTCTGCGTTACCTGTCGAAAGGCCTCATCGGCCTGACCAACATCATTTTTCCGGGTCGCGGGCTGAAGCAGGGGCCGTTCGTGTCGGAGCGCGAGTTTCTCGGCATCGTGGACGCCGCGGTGGAAGACGAAGTGATCGAACACGAGGAGCGAGAGCTCATCGAGTCGGTGATCGAGTTCGGCGACACCGTGGCTCGAGAGATCATGCTGCCCCGTCCGGACATGAAGGTCATCCCCGCGCTGGCAACGGTGACGGAGGCGTTGGATCTGGCGATCGAGCACGGCCTGTCTCGCCTACCGGTTACCGGCGACGATCTCGACGACGTGGTGGGAGTGGCCTACGCCAAGGATCTGATGCGGGCGGAACGCGAGGGCAACGGGCAGACGCTCACCGGCGCATTGGCCCGGCCCGCCCATTTCATTCCCGACACCAAGCCGGTGGCCGACCTCATGCGCGAGATGCAGGCCGAGAAGTTTCACATGGCGATCGTGGTCGACGAGTACGGCGGGATCGCCGGGTTGGTCACCCTCGAAGACTGCATCGAGGAACTCATCGGCGACATCGTCGACGAGTACGACGTTGAGCCTCCCCAGGTGGAGCACCTACCGTCCGGGGAACTGCGCTTGAATGCGGCGATCAGTGTGGGTGAACTCAACGACCTGCTCGAATTGCAGCTGCCCGACGACGATTGGGACACCGTGGGCGGATTCGTGTTCGGTTCTCTTGGCCACGTCCCGAAGGAGCACGAGTTCGTGGAGTCGCGGGGCTATCGGTTCACCATCGAAAAGATGGACGGGCGGCGAGTGGCCATCGTTCGGCTGAGCCCGATCCCGGGATGGGAACCACCCGATGATGGCGACGATGACTAGCCGCTCTGGATTCGTGTCGTTGGTCGGTCGGCCCAACGTGGGGAAGAGCACGTTGCTGAACGCGATGGTGGGGGAGAAGGTCACGATCGTTTCCGACAAGCCCCAAACCACCCGTTCGCAGGTGCGTGGCGTGGTCCATCGGGACGCCGGTCAGCTCGTGTTCGTAGACACGCCGGGTATCCACAAACCGATCACCCCACTCGGTGAAGAGCTCAATGCGTCGGCCACCGGCTCCATGAGCGATGTCGACGTGGTGTGCTTCGTGCTCGACGCCACCAAATCGTTCGGGGCCGGGGATCAGTTCGTGGCCGACCGCATTCCCCACGACGCGGTGGCTGTGGTGAACAAGATCGACAAGGCCAAACCTCCCGAGGTGTTGGCCCATCTCTCGAAGTTGGCCAAACTTGACCTGGAGGCCTACTTCGCGGTCTCGGCCCGCACCGGCGAGGGCGTGGAGGATCTGGTCACGCATCTTTTCGACCGTGTGCCCGAAGGCCCCGCCTACTACCCGGAGGAGATGGTCACCGACTTGGCCGACGCGGTGTGGGTGGCCGAGCTGGTGAGGGAGCAATTGTTCCAGACGCTGCGGGAGGAGATGCCGTACTCGATCGCAACCCGGGTGACCGAATGGGACGGCAACCGCATTCGCTGCGAGATCTCGGTGGAGCGCGAGAGCCAAAAGGGAATGGTGATCGGCAAGGGCGGATTGGTACTCAAGCAGGTCGGCACCGCGGTTCGTAAGCAGCTGCGCGAGGGTATCCATCTCGAGCTGTTCGTGCGGGTCGACAAGGACTGGCAACACCGCCCCGAGACGTTTGCCCGCTTCGGATACCGAAGCGAATAGTTGCCCCGGTGGCGTCCGCTTCGCCGACGCCGAGGACCCACGGTGTCCGGCCGCCCACCGCTATTGGGTGATGGACCGCAGGAAAGCTTCGACGTCGGCCCGGTCGCGCGTGCGTCGCATCGGGGGCAGCGCGTTGACGATGTCCCACCGATAGTTGGCCGTTCCCAGTCGCTTGTCGAACACGGCTACTACACCTTTGTCCTCGGCCGAGCGGATCAATCGACCGGCGGCTTGGGCCAGCAGCGTCGATGCTCGTGGCAGGTCGACGGTTCGAAACGCCGAGGGGCCGGCCAGGTCTCTCCGGGCCGACAGCAGCGGATCGTCGGGCCGGGGGAAGGGGATTCGGTCGATGGTGACCAACGACAGTGTGCGGCCGGGCACGTCAATGCCCTGGAAGAGTCCGGCGGTGGCAAACAGGCAGCTGTGCTCGTCCGCGGCGAACTCCGACACCAGCTTCGGCTTGGGAAAGTCGGATTGCGTGAGGATCCGCTGCGTGAGACGGGGCCGCAGCGCGTCGGCCGCTTTCTGCATGGCCCGCCAGCTGGTGAACAATGCCAAGGTCCGACCGTCGGCGGCCTCGATGAGGGCCGCCAGTTCCTCGGCCACCGCCTCGTCGTAGCTGGCGTGGCGCGGATCGGGAAGGTGCATGGCGCAATAGAGCAAGGCGTGGGTGGCGTAGTCGAAGGGACTGCCCACGTCGAGAGTGTCATAGGTGCCCGGCTCCATGCCGAGGCGCTCCGAGGTGGCAAACGGAATGGTGGCGCTGGTGAGGATGGTGGGGTGCTGGTCCCACAGGCCATGACGGAGCACGGGGGCCACGTCCACCGGCGCGATGCGCAGCCGAGGGTTGCTGGCGGTCCCTTCCACCCAGGTGACGGTCTTGTCGGGGGCCCGCAAGGCGATGTCGAGTTCATCGATCAGCCCGGAAGCCGCCTTCATGGCCCGCTGCTTGCGGGCGTCGGCTTCGGGAACAGAAGCGCTGATGTCTCGCAGGGCACCGAGGGCGCTCGCCGAGCGTTCGCGGGCCAGCGTCAGCGCATCGTGGATGGGAGAGGGGAGCGGACCCTTCAATGCTTGACCGAGGTGGGGCTGCAGCTCGCCGGCCAAGCGCGAACCGGCCGCCGACACATCGGCCACCAACTGATCGGCGGCCAGGATCGACTTGGTGAGCCGGGCCAGTGCGGCGATCCGACCGCCCGTCATCTCCAGCCCGCTGGTGGCCGAGATGGTGTCCTCGAGTTGATGGGCCTCGTCGATCACCACCACGTCATGCTCGGGGAGCAACATCTGCCCACTGGCCAGATGCAATCCGTAGAGGTGAAGGTTCACCACCACTACGTCGGCGGCCGCTGCTCCTCGGCGGGCCGCCTCGGCGAAGCACACGTCGCCGGCCGGACAGTGGTTGGCCCCCGGGCACTCCTGCGAGCTCACGCTCACCGACGACCACGCCCGCTCCATCGGCTCCCACTCCAGCTCGGCCCGGTCACCGGTGGCGGAGGTCTTGGCCCAGGCGTCGAGCTGGCGGATCTCCGAGCGAACCTGGGGCGACACGTCGTCGAGGTCCAGCGACTGGGTGCCACCGCTGTGTTCACGGAGCCGTTGTACGCAGGCATAGTTGGAGCGACCCTTCAGCACCGCGAACTCGAAAGGGTGGGACAACGTGCGTTGGAGGAAGGGCAGGTCCTTGTTGGCCAACTGGTCCTGCAGGGCCTTGGTGGCGGTGGCCACCACCACCCGCTTGCCGGAGAGCAGCACCGGCACCAGATAGGCGAGGCTCTTGCCAGTTCCCGTGCCGGCTTGCACGACCACGTGGCGTCCGCTTTCGATCGCAGATGCCACCGCTTCTGCCATGCGACGTTGCCCCGGTCGAGGCTCACCCCCGCCGGGGAGCGCCCCCACCACCTGATCCAAGGCGTCGAGCAAGCGGATGGGCACGACCGTCCACCGTAGCCAGCCCGGTTGAGCACGCGGCGGCTGATGGTCGCCGATACGGTTGACCTCCGTGTTGACCGACGGCCTCGATCTCTCGCTCGTCCCCGCCCATGTGGCGTTGGTGATGGACGGCAACGGTCGGTGGGCCCAGCAGCGAGGGCTGAAGCGCACGCTCGGTCACACCGCCGGCGAAGAGGCCCTGTTCGACACGGTGCACGGGGCTCTTGAACTCGGGGTGAAGAACCTCACCGTGTACGCCTTCAGCACCGAGAACTGGAAGCGCCCGATGGAGGAGGTGAGGTTCCTGCTCGGCTTCAACGAGGCGTTGCTGGACAAGCGGCGCGACGAGTTGCACGATCTCGGCGTTCGGATCCAGTTCATCGGCCGACGGGACTGGCGGGTTCCGAAGCGGCTCATGAAGCGCCAAGACGTAGCCATGGACCTGACCCGCAAGAACCGGAAGCTCACCCTCTTCATCGCCTTCAACTACGGCGGGCGGGCCGAGATCATCGATGCCGTGCGGGCGCTGGTGGCCGAGGGAGCGAAGCCGGACCAGATCACCGAGAAGGCGATCAAACGGCACCTCTACGAGCCCGACATGCCCGACGTGGATCTGATGATCCGTACGTCAGGGGAGACCCGCATCTCCAACTTCCTGCTGTGGGAGCTGGCCTACTCCGAGCTGATATTCACCGACACCCTGTGGCCCGACTTCCGTCGCGAGAACCTGGCCGAAGCGATTCGCGAGTACCAACGCCGAGAACGTCGTTACGGCGGGTTGGCCGAACCGGACTGATGGCGCTCTATCGCGACGACGGGATCGTCCTTCGCACCCACAAGTTGGGCGAGGCCGACCGGGTCGTGGTGTTGCTGACTGCCCAGCACGGCAAGTTGCGAGCGGTGGCCAAGGGGGTCCGCAAGACCAAGAGCCGGATGGGCGCCCGCCTGGAGCCCATGAGTCACGTGGCGCTACAGCTCTATCACGGGCGAGGCGAGCTGGAGACGGTGAGCCAGGCCGAGAGTATCGACCACTTTCGCGCCGTACGGGACAATCTCGATCGGCTCACCAAGGCGCTGTCCTTGCTGGAGGTGGTAGATCAGATCGCTCCCGATCGAGAGCCGGTGCCTCGCCTTCACGCCATGCTGTTGGGAGCTCTTCGGGCGCTGGCCGCCACCGATGCCGCCATGTTGGTGCCGGCGTTCTACCTCAAGCTGCTGGCGTCGGAGGGCGTCGGGCCCCAGGTCGAGTCCTGTGTCTCGTGCGGCTCCCACGACGATCTGGTGGCCTTCGATCCCACCGAGGGCGGGGTGTTGTGCCGGAACTGTCGGCGGGGCTTCCCGCTCAGCGCCGACGGCCTCGAACTGCTGCGACGCACGCTGGGCGGGGGCCTGGTGGGCGTGCTCAACGAACCTCCGTCGGCCGCTACCCACGAACTGGAAGTGCTGGCCAATCGGGCCATGGAGGCTCATTTGGAACGAAAGCTCCGGGTGGCGGGCATCATCGACCGGTAGTTTCTTCGCCACTATGCCGGCCAAGGACCTCGACCAGATCGTCAACCTCTGCAAGCGAAGGGGTTTTGTGTTCCCCTCGGCCGAGATCTACGGCGGCTTTCGCTCCACCTACGACTACGGCCCCCTCGGCGCCATGATGCTGCGCAACGTGAAAGAGGCCTGGATCCGCACCATGGTCCAGCAGCGCGATGACATCGTGTTGATCGACGCCGCCATTCTCGGTCCTCCGGCCATCTACGAAGCGTCGGGTCATCTGGCCAACTTCACCGACCCCTTGGTGGACTGCACCAACTGCAAGCAGCGATTCCGGGAGGATCAACTTCCCGACCTCACGGTGTGCCCCAGCTGCGGTGCCAAGAACAGCTTCACCGAGGCCCGCCAGTTCAATCTCATGTTCAAGACCTATGCCGGACCGGTGGAAGGCGCCGGGGCCGAGGTGTACCTGCGGCCCGAAACGGCTCAGGGGATGTTTCTCAATTTCTCCAACGTGCTCCAGAGCACCCGCAAGAAGCCACCGTTCGGCATCGCCCAGGTGGGCAAGAGCTTCCGCAACGAGATCACCCCCGGCAACTTCGTTTTTCGAACCCGTGAGTTCGAACAGATGGAGATGGAGTTCTTCGTTCCGCCGGCCGACGCGCCCCGCTGGTACGAGTACTGGTGCCAGGCCCGGTTCGACTGGTACATCGACCTGGGCATCCCGGCCGACATGTTGCGCCTACGGTCCCATGATCCCGACGAGTTGAGCCACTACTCGGCCGGCACCAGCGACGTCGAGTTCACCTACCCGTGGGGATGGGGCGAGCTGGAGGGGATCGCCAATCGCACCGACTTCGACCTTCGCCAACACGCCGAGCATTCGGGCGAGAAGCTCGACTACTTCGATCAGGCCTCGGAGGAGCGCTATCAGCCCTACGTGATCGAGCCGGCCGCCGGCGCCACCCGCGCCATGATGGCCTTCCTCCTGGCCGCCTATGAGGAAGACGAGGTGGGCGGCGAGTCCCGCACCGTGCTGCGCCTCCATCCTCGACTGGCCCCGTACAAGGTGGCGGTGCTACCGCTGTCCAAGAAAGACACGCTCGTTCCCCTGGCCAAGGAGATTTTCTCGGTGCTGGCCGACCGCTACATGGTCGACTACGACGACACCCAATCGATCGGCAAGCGCTATCGCCGGCAAGACGAGGTGGGGACTCCGCTGTGTGTCACGGTCGACTTCGACTCGCTCGACGATGGCGCGGTCACCATTCGGGACCGCGATACCACCGAGCAGGTGCGGGTTCCTATCGCGGAGCTGACGGCCGAGGTCGGCCAGCGACTGGGGTTCTGACCCGGCAAACGCCGAGGCCCCCGGCGGTCGGAGCAACTAGGCTCGACCGACGTGCCGTACGTCTACGCCTTCGACCATAAGCATCGTCGTCCTCCCATGGACATGAAAGATCTGTTGGGGGGCAAGGGCGCAAACCTGGCCGAGATGACCTCGGTACTCGAGCTGCCCGTACCGCCGGGTTTCACGATCAGCACCGACGCCTGCCGGGCCTACATCAAAGGTGGCTGGCCCGACGGCCTCGATGCCGAAATCTTGAAGCACGTCGCGGCGCTGGAGAAGAAGATGAAGCGCAAGCTGGGCGACCCGAACGACCCGTTGCTGGTCTCGGTGCGTTCCGGAGCCAAGTTCTCGATGCCCGGGATGATGGACACCGTGCTCAATCTGGGCCTCAACGACAAGTCCGTGAAGGGTCTGGCCAAGGCCACCAAGGACGAGCGCTTCGCCTACGACTCGTATCGTCGCTTCCTGTCGATGTACGGCCGGATCGTGCTCGATCTCGATGCCCACGTGTTCGACGAGCCTTTCGAAAAGGCCAAGGCCGACGCCAATGTCACGAGCGATGCCGCCATCCCGGCGTCTGGGCTCATGCAGCTCTGCGAGCAGTACAAGGCGCTGGTGAAGGAGCACACCGGGAAGGCGTTTCCGCAGGACCCCATGAAGCAGCTACGGGGCGCGATCGAGGCGGTGTTCAGCAGCTGGAACGGCGCCCGCGCCGTGGCCTACCGGGTGAGGGAGCGCATCAGCCACGATCTCGGTACGGCGGTCAACGTGCAAGCCATGGTGTTCGGCAACCGTGATGACCAATCGGGTACGGGCGTGGGGTTCACCCGCAACGCCGCCACCGGTGAGAACCGGCCGTATGGCGACTTCCTGGTGAATGCCCAGGGCGAAGACGTGGTGGCCGGTATCCGCAACACCGAGGATCTCGACGCTTTGGCCCGCGTGTTCCCGGCCATCCACACCGAGTTGCTCCAGATTTTCGCTCGGTTGGAGAAGCACTACCGAGACATGTGCGACACCGAGTTCACCATCGAGCAGGGCAAGCTCTGGATGTTGCAGACCCGGGTGGGCAAACGCACGGGTGCGGCCGCGTTGCGAATGGCGGTGGAGATGACCACCGACAAGCAGATCAAGCTGTCCAAGTCCGAGGCGGTGATGCGCATCACCGCTGAGCATCTCGATCAGGTGCTCCATCCCCAGTTCCGAGACAAGGGGGCCGTGCTGGCCAAGGGCCTCGGGGCCTCCCCGGGGGCGGCGGTGGGCAAGGTGTACTTCACGGCCGATGACGCGGCGGCGGCGGCCGGTCGGGGCGAAGACGTGATCCTGGTGCGAAGCGAGACCAGCCCGGAAGACGTGCACGGCATGATGGTGGCCAAGGGAATTCTCACCGCCCGGGGCGGGCTGGTGAGCCATGCCGCGGTCGTGGCCCGTGGCTGGGGAACTCCCGCCGTGGTGGGGGCCGAGGCCATTGCGATCGAAGGCACCCGGTTCTCGGTGGGCGACACCGTGGTGAGTGAGGGCGACGTGATCTCCCTCGACGGCGCCACCGGCGAGATCGTTCTGGGTGCCCGCCTCATGACGGCGGCTGAGCCGCCAGCCGAGTTCGAGGTCATCCTGGGATGGGCCGACAAGATCCGTAAGGGAAAGCTGGCGGTGCGGGCCAACGCCGACACCGGCGAAGACGCCGCCAATGCCCGTGCCTTCGGCGCCGAAGGGATCGGCTTGTGTCGTACCGAGCACATGTTCCTCGGGGAGGATCGACTCCCGGTGGTGCGCCGCATGATCCTGGCCCACACGCCGCAAGAAGAGTCGGCCGCGCTCGAGGAGTTGCGTCAGGTCCAGAAAACCGACTTCATCGAGATCCTCGACGCCATGGACGGTCTCCCTGTCACCGTGCGGTTGCTCGATCCGCCGCTCCATGAGTTCCTGCCCCGGGTCGACGAGTTGGAGATCAAGCAGGCGGTCGAAGGTGGTTTGAGCACCGAAGAGACCGAGCTGCTCAAAGCTGCCCGGAGCTGGCACGAGTTCAACCCGATGCTGGGAACCCGCGGCGTTCGCCTCGGGGTGGTGAAACCGGGCCTGTACGCGATGCAGGTGCAGGCGCTCATGGAAGCCGCCGCCGAGCTGCGAAGCCAGGGAAAGAACCCGATCGTGGAAGTCATGATCCCGCTCACCGTCACCCGCGAGGAGCTGGCCCTGGCCCGATCTTGGGTCCAAGACGCGATTGACGCCGCCACCAAGGGGCTCAAGAAGAAGCCCACGGTCATCATCGGCACCATGATCGAAACGCCGCGGGCGGCCCTGCGGGCCGACGAGATCGCAGAGGAGTCCGACTTCTTCTCCTTCGGCACCAACGATCTCACCCAGATGACGTTCGGGTTCAGTCGAGACGACGTGGAGAGCCGGATGATGCCGCTCTATTTGGAGCAGGGTCTTCTCAAGCGCAACCCGTTCGAGACGATCGATCCGGGCGGCGTGGGCGAGCTCGTAAAGCTGGGCGCCAAGCGGGGCCGGGCCGCCAAGCCCAAGCTGAAGCTCGGAGTTTGCGGTGAGCACGGTGGCGATCCCGAGTCGATCAGCTTGTTCTACGCCGCCGGTCTCGACTATGTGAGCTGCTCTCCGTTCCGGGTTCCGATCGCTCGCTTGGCGTCCGCCCAAGCCGTGATCGGCGGCTCGGGAGCCGAGACCAAGTAACTGGCCTAGCCTCCACCGCATGCCGGTCATCCCACGCCACTGTGGTGAGTAGTTGATGGCCATCGCCAGCGAAGACATCGAACGGATTCGCAATGCCGTGGTGTTGAGTGAACTCGTCGCGCCTCATGTGCAGATGCGACGAGTGGGCCAGCGGTGGGCCGGTCGGTGCCCCTTCCATACCGAAAAAACCGCCAGCTTCTACGTGACCGACGAGAAGGGCTTCTACAACTGCTTCGGCTGTGGCGCGTCGGGTGACATCTTCACCTTCGTGCAACAGACGGAGCACGTCGACTTCGTGGCCGCCGTGGAGATCCTGGCCGGCAAGGCGGGCATCACGCTCACTTCGGTGGACTCCATTGATTCAAGAGCGCGGTCTCGTCGCAAGCGGCTGTACGAGGCCCTGGAGCAGGCCATCGAGTGGTATCACCAACGGCTGCTCACGAGCGCCGACGCCGGCGCGGCCCGCAGCTACTTGCGAGCGCGCGGACTGAGCGGGGATGTCGTTCGACGATTTCGTATCGGTTGGGCACCCGACGCCTGGGATGCACTGACTCGCGACCTCAAGCTGCCTGATGATGTGGCCCGTGACAGCGGGCTGGCGTTCCTCAACCAGCGGGGTCGACAGACCGATGCGTTTCGCGCTCGGATCCTGTTTCCCATCTTCAATGAGAATGGCCAACCCGTGGCCTTGGGCGGCCGGGTGCTGCCGGGCGTGGAGGGAGCCAAGTACAAGAACTCTCCCGAAACCCCCGTGTACACGAAGAGCCGGACGTTGTACGGGTTGAACTGGGCCAAAGACGAGGCAGTGCGCGAGGACCAGTTGGTGGTGTGCGAGGGCTATACCGATGTGATCGGTTTCCACCAGGCTGGAGTCGCCCGCGCCGTGGCCACCTGTGGTACCGCGCTGACGGAGGACCACGTCCGACTCATGAAGCGCTTCGCCAATCGAATCGTTCTCGCCTTCGACGCCGACACTGCCGGACAAAGTGCGGCCGATCGTTTTTACGAGTGGGAGAAGGCCTACGACGTAACCGTGTCGGTGGCGGCGTTCCCTTCCGGGGTGGACCCCGGAGAGTTGGCCCGAACCGATCCGGCGGCGCTGGCTCGCACGGTGGAAGACGCCAAGCCGTTCCTTGGCTACCGCATCGATCGGTTGTTGAGTTCCGCCCGATTACGTAGCCCCGAGGATCGGGCCCGGGCCGCTGAGGGGGCGTTGGCGCTCATTGCCGAACATCCGAATGTGATCGTGCGACGTGAGTACGCCGCCGAGGTGGCGATGCGGTGTTCGTTGCCCCCCGAGGGATTGGTGGCCCAGGCGGAGCGGGCAGTTCGTCGTCCCACGGTGACGGCTGCATCCGCGGTGGTGACCCGCCCGACCGAGTCGGCCGAGGTGACCGCACTGCGTCTCTTGGTCCACCAATGGGATGCCATCGCGCCGTATCTGGTGGAGAGCCTATTTGCCGACGAAGTGAACCTGGCTGCGTTCAGAGCGCTGGCGCAAACGGGTGGAGATGTGGTGAAGGCCGTGGAGATCGCCGGGCCGGCGGCCGATGAGCTGTTGCGTCGGTTGGCGGTAGAGGAGACCGAGCACGATGCGTCGGTGGAGGGGCCCCGCCTGGTGGGCGAGGCGGTTCGCCGTGAGCTCGACCGCGCTCGCCGCACCGGCGATATCGAGGTATTGGCCGGTTCTGAGGAGACCCGACGATTACTTCATGACCTGGATGATCCCCAACGTGGGTCTGAGGCGGTCAGCAAGTTGTTAGCGTGGCTCGAAGACCGCAGCGGGGAGCAGGCATGAGCGAGCCGATCACGGCTGATCCCGAGTGGGAGGGACTCGACACCGTCGCTTGGGCCAAATTCCTCTTCGGGGCTCGCCGTCAAGGCACGGTCCACATAGATGAGCTCGTCCACGTCATGAAAGACGTGGATTTCACCCCCGAGATCATCGACGATGTGCGTCACATCCTCACCACCAACGGAGTGGTTCTCGACGAAACTGTCGATCTGGAGCCGATTCCGCCAGTGGTGATCGCCGCCGCCCGTGAGGAGACGGTGACCAAGCTGCGGCGCAGTCGAGTGCGCCGCGAGTCGGTCGAACGGGTGGGCGAATCGAGCGGGTCCACGAGCGACACCGTGCGGATGTATCTCAAGGAGATTGGCCGAGTCGACTTGTTGACCGCCGCCGATGAGGTGGCCTTGGCCAAGCGGATCGAGGCGGGTATCGCCGCTACGGCCGCGCTCAGCGGAAACGGTAACGATCGGCAGCTGGAGCGAACGGCCGCCGACGGTCAGGTGGCGCGCGCCGAGCTCATCCAAGCCAACCTTCGCCTGGTCGTGTCGATCGCCAAGCGGTACGTCGGGCGCGGAATGCTCCTGCTCGACCTCATCCAAGAGGGAAACCTCGGGCTGATGCGGGCGGTCGAGAAGTTCGACTACACCAAGGGGTTCAAGTTCTC
>Ga0068860_100004079_pt1 | contig 14987 bp, 14 predicted proteins | sample KBSSwiS32_FD_66597 | JGI IMG/M metagenome (GOLD analysis project Ga0068860, IMG submission 66597) | Switchgrass rhizosphere microbial communities from Kellogg Biological Station, Michigan, USA - KBS Switchgrass S3-2 | ecosystem: Host-associated > Plants > Roots > Rhizosphere > Soil ... | reverse complement strand
GCGGCTATTTTATCAAAATTATTTGAGGAGGAAATTGTATGACATGGTATCATATTCTATATAATTTTTTTATTTATGGTTTACTAACCTATTCCATTATTTTGCTGGTATTTTATATTTTTATTGCTTTTTATTCTGTTGGCGAAACACGCCGGTATTTGCGTAAAACGAGCTTTACTGATTACAAAATAATAGCTGCCTCTTCGCAGGTACCTGGCATAAGTCTTTTAGCGCCTGCTTACAATGAAGGAACAACAATAATTGAAAATGTAAAGTCGCTTTTGGGTATTCATTACAACAATCTTGAACTGATTGTTATAAACGATGGAAGTAAAGATGATACCCTGCAACAATTAATTGATGCATTCGATTTAAAAGAAATCACCTGGCTGGTTCAGCCGCATATTGTTACCAAACCCGTTCGGGGCGTGTATAAAAGCAATAATTCAATTTATCATAAGCTATTGGTAGTAGATAAAGTAAATGGTGGTAAAGCCGACGCATTGAATGTGGGAATAAACATTGCTCATAACGAATACCTGGTATGCATAGACGTAGATTGTATTTTGGAACAGGATGCTATGCTGAAACTAATAAAGCCCTTTTTAGAAACACACGATAAGAGGGTAATTGCAGCGGGTGGCGTTGTACGCATTGCTAATTCGTGCATAATAGATAACGGTAAGCTTGTTCAGATAAATTTGCCCAAACAGTTTTTGGCAAGAGTGCAAACACTCGAATATATCCGTGCATTTTTATTAGGTCGTATGGCATGGAGCCGCCTAAACGGACTTTTAATAATCTCAGGCGCCTTTGGTGCATTTGACAGAGATATTGTAATTAAGGCGGGTGGATATAACCCTAAAACAGTTGGAGAAGATATGGAACTTGTTGTGCGCATGCGCAGATATATGGAAGAAAATAAGCTTCCTTATAAAGTAGCCTATATACCTGATCCGTTATGCTGGACAGAAGCCCCGGCTTCATTTGAAATTTTGGGCCGCCAGCGAAACAGGTGGACAAGAGGAACCGTAGAAACATTAAAGGCTCACAAGAAAATGTTTTTTAATCCCAGCTATGGAGTTTTGGGTATGGTTAGTTATCCTTATTGGTTTTTCTTTGAGTTTATGGCGCCGCTAATTGAATTTTTTGGTTTCGTATTATTTATTGTGTTTGCAATGTTTGGGTTGATAGATTGGAATTTTTTTCTTGTATTAACTGGCTGCATTTTCAGTATGGGTTTTTTATATTCATCTTTTGCCATCCTAATGGAAGTATTGACTTATAATCAATATAAGAAACGAAAAGAAATTTTTAGCCTGATGGTTTCAGCCTTTCTTGAGCCCTTTGTATTTCACCCTTTTGTGGTATGGTCGGCGGTAAAAGGGAATATTGATTTGCTGCGTAAAAAAAATATCTGGGGCGAAATGACAAGGCAAGGCTTCACACATTCCTCCGGAACGGAATTAGTGCCAGCTATTGCGTACTCAAATTTTACATCGCCAGCTCAACATTTAATTACCGGGGCACCAAAGAAAAATTCCAAAACATTTATTACAGGCTTGAAGCAAAAATTATTTGCGTGCATACAAGAGTTTGTAAAATATGCCGTTGTGGTTCAGTTATTTTTTATACTGGCACGTGCATTTGAAATGATTTATGATAATGTGTTGCATGGAGCACCCCAGCTTGCAGAAAGGGTTATTCGTTTCGGGTTGTTTAAAGATGTTTCATTTGTTTTACAAATCAGCTTTTGGTTGTTTATACCTTTTGGGCTTTTATATTTTGTGCATAGAAAAGTTGCCAGAGCTTTTATAGTTGCATTGGGCACACTGCTTGTGCTGATACAATTTTCATTGTCAAAATATTTTCTTACTACATTAGTTCCGTTAGGTGCTGATTTATGGGCTTACTCTATTGCTGACGTTAAACAAACTGTAAGCGCTGCAGGTATTCAAACGTGGGCGCTTGTGGCAATGGCTGCTCTATTACTTGTTGTAGTTGCTGCCTTCATTTACGTGCCTTCAAAAATAAAAATCACAAAAAACTTTGCAATAGCATCTCTTGCTATATTCTTAGTTGCGTCTGTTACAAAACTTTCTTCTTTAACTGGTAAGTTAATGCCGGGTGAAGAATACAGTAACACACTTTCAATTAATAAATCTTACTTTTTCTTTAACGCATCTATGCAATATTTTTTTCCTGATAGAGAAGATGGAGGCACTGTAAAAAATAATGTTGCATACATTGATAACAAGACGACATTACACAATAACAAGTCTTCAACATTTAATTATGTTGATGAAAAAAACTATCCTTTTTTGCACACAATAGATAGCAGTGTTGATGTGTTGTCTCCTTTCTTTAATAAATCTTCAACACCACCTAATATAGTTATCCTGTTAGTAGAAGGGCTAGGAAGAGCATTTACAAACAAAGGCGCATATCTTGGTAACTTCACCCCGTTTATTGATTCACTTTCAAGCCAAAGTTTATACTGGGAAAACTTTTTGAGCGAGGGTGGAAGAACGTTTGCTGTATTGCCATCATTTACCGGTTCACTGCCTTTTGGAAAAAATGGTTTTAATGAATTAGGAGAAAACATGCCGGAGCATTTGTCATTGCTGAGCCTGTTAAAACATAATGGCTATAATACTTCATTTTATTATGGCGGAGATAGTCACTTTGATAACATGGATGTTTTCATGAAGAAAAACAAGATTGATACCATTAATGATGAGAACACATTTCCTTCAGGGTATGAAAAAATGCCGGGCGAAAATAGTTGGGGATATGGTGATAAAGAATTATTCAGAAGATATTTTGAAACTAATGTGAAACCACAGCCTTATGCAAATGTTGTACTTACGGTTTCAACGCATAGTCCTTTCTTTATTAATCAGCAGGATGCCTACATGCAACGATTTGAACAGCGTATGAATGAATTGGGGTTTGATGAAAATAAAAAGAAAGAACATCGCAATTACAAATATCAATATGCAAGTATTTTATTTACTGATGATGCAGTGAGGAATTTTATTAACAGCTATAAGCAACGGCCGGATTTTAATAACACTGTTTTTCTTATAACCGGCGATCATCGCATGCCTGAAATACCGATGGCTACAAAGATTGACCGTTACCACGTGCCGTTGGTTATATATTCTCCTTTGCTAAATCGTACTGCGAAGTTCTCTTCTATTTCCACCCACTTTGATGTTGCCCCAAGCTTATTGGCCTGGCTAAAACATGGTTACAATTTGCAAGTACCTGACGTTGCAAGCTGGATGGGAAGCGGTTTAGATACAGCACGAGATTTTCGTAACATACATGCCTATCCTTTAATGCAAACGAAGAATGAAGTTTCAGATTTTGTAATGGGTGAGTACATGCTAAACGGAACTGACCTGTTTCATATCTACAGCAACATGGATATTGAACCAGAGCAAAATGAGAAAAAGACCAGTGAATTGAAGAATGCTTTCAATGTATTTAAGCAGAAGAATGACCAATTTATTAATGGAGCAAGACTAATACCGGATAGTTTGTATAAGAAGTTTTAGTGCAACGAATAAGATATATTTTTCACCATTTTCATTTACTGATCAGTCATTATTCTTTAGTTTATTTTCATCAATGGTCCCTTTATTATCTCTTATCGGGTTTGGCACCGGCGCTTCGCCTTCTTTCAATTTTTGTGTAAATACTTTTTCAATATGAACCCATTTTCCGTCCTTCCATTTTAAGCCTTCATAATCTCCATCAGGTATGTAAGTATATTTTTTTTGTGGTTCGCCACTTTCAGAAATCAGGTGCTCATAAATTATCATGTCCTGATCCTCATCGTAGGTAAGCCGTGGGCCGGCATTTTTCTTGTACTCTAAAATTAATCTGCTGCCAAAATTTTTATTAAATGTATTGTCAGGAAAACTAAAGTAGGGGCCTCCAAACACCGGCTCATCATTGTTAAACGTAAGCACCTCAACAATTTTTTTATTGCTGTTTAAATTATTTTCATCATAACCAAGCAGTGTGTAATAATTTTTTCCGAAAGCTTTTTTTTCAATTATGTGATAATATACTGCGCCTATCCAACCATAGTTGCTGCCAATTGTATCGGCCATGTTTTTGGTAACATCAGATTTATCAATAAGTGGAAAAAGAGTTAATGAGCCGTCTTTTGTTTTCATTTGAATAGCGCCATGTTGCCGCACAACATAATCGTTAATGATCATTTGCCAGGTGAAAATTTTGAAAGTAGTATCCGGCGCAATTAGTTTTGAAATGGTAGTTAGCGAATCAAAAGGATAATAAAATGAACCCGGAATTTTCAGGGCTCTTACAAACATCCTGGTAAATTGACTGTCGGCAGTAAACCTGTCTGCAGCCGTTGTGCCTTGTATGATCTGCAAAGAAAATTTTTTAAGAGAATCTTCTTTTTTTTTGAGGATTTTAAGATCGGTTAAACTAATCTTTTGGGAGAAAGATGGGGTAAAAAAAAATGAAAATAATAAAACAGGGAAAAGGATTTTAGTCATTCATTAAAAGCTTTAAACAAAGGAAACAAATTTAAAAACAGCTTTATTACCAGCCTTAAAAATTTAACGATAAGTTACAAAGATATTGTTCTGGCAACTGATTGCAGATCAGGAAATACAAGATCAATTAAAGGATTGGGAATGGGTACATCAGGCCTGGTAGTAGGCAAAAAAATGGTAATAGCTACACCGAGGTTTCTGCCGAATTCCATATCGCTAAGTGTGTTCCCTATCATAATGCTTTTTGAAAATTCAACTTCGGGAAAATCTTTTTTTGCTTGTAAGCCCATGCCAGTATTAGGTTTTCGGTTCTGGCTTGTATCTTCCAAATCGGCGCTGAAATAAATTTTATCTATTTTACCTTCGGCGTGCTCAACACTCTGCAATAAGTTTTTATGAATAAGTTCAAGGTCTTCAAGTTTTGTTATCCCTTTTGCAACGCCACGCTGATTGGTTACTATAAATATTCTTCCAAACTTTTGTGAGAATACTTTGATTGCTTCCAAAGCTCCGGGATATAATTTAAATTCATCCCATTTGTTCACATACTCTAAATGCTTTTCGTCATTTATTACTCCATCGCGGTCTAAAAATAATGTCCAGCTTTTATCAATTGATTTTAATCTTATCATAGCGAATTCAATAAGTTCCTTTAGAAGTTGAGGGTTTTTAATTCTTTTTGTGCTCGCTCATAATCTTCCGGGATACCAATGTCAATAAAATATTTGTCCTGTATAACGCCATACATCCTTCTTTTATGAAAATAATTTTCAAGGTACTGTTTCTCAAAAGAAAATTTTTCTGGAAGATTTTCATTTAAAAAATTTTGGACGTGCAAGGCATACATGCCTCCGTTTATTAAACCCGTTTCGTAAAATTTTTTTTCATGAAATGATTTGATCGAATAATCTTTATTTAATTCAACCACGCCATAGCGATCAAAATTTTGCATGGACTTTAGGCTTAAAGTGCAATCGGCACCACACATACCATGGAAGCCAACAAGTTTATTTAGGTCAATAGTAAACAATGTATCGCCATTAACAATTAAAACCGTTTTCTCTGTTGCTTTACTACACGCTAATTTTATGGCACCTCCTGTTCCCAAAGGTTCTTCCTCAATTGAATATTGAGTGTCGAGCGTTGAATGTTGAGTATTAATAAAGTCAACAATCATTTCATTTTTATACCCAACAGAAACAATAAATTTCTGCACGCCTTCTTTTAGCAAATGATTTATAACATAAGTCAGGAAAGGTTTTCCTGCAACAGGAGCCATGCATTTTGGTAAATCAGAAATCACAGAACGTAATCTTGTTCCCAAACCGCCTGCAAGTATGATTACTTCTTTAGCCATTCGTCTCGGTAAAATAAATTTCTTCTACCAACTGGCAGATTATATGACCCAGCATGATATGGCTTTCCTGTATCCTTGGTGTATCATCAGACGGAACATTGACAAGAAAATCCGAAAGCTTTTTTAATTTACCACCACTCTCCCCGGTAAAAGCAATGGTGATCATCTCCTTTTTTTTAGCGGTTTCAAAAGCATTAGTAATATTTTTACTGTTACCGGAAGTACTTAAGCCGATTAAAACATCTCCTTTATTTCCAATACCTTTTATCATTCTTGAATAGATAACATCATATCCATAATCATTCCCTACCGCAGTTATATAAGATGTATTGCAATGCAAAGCTTCTGCGGGTAAAGCATTGCGGTCCATGTAAAATCTTCCGCTGAATTCTGCTGCAAGATGCTGTGCATCTGCTGCACTACCACCATTGCCGCAAAACAAAACTTTGTTGCCTTTTTTAAAAGTTGTTACAAGAACCGACACACAATCTTTCACGGTTTGTAAGAGCCTGTCATCTGCAAGTATTTTATTCTTTACATTTATTGAATTTGCAATTATTGCTTTTATCTTTTCCATAATGTTAATTATTGCTCTCAGTATAGTTTGTAAACCGCTTTCATGTTGCCAAAGTCAGTCTGATTTACACGCAATGCTTCAAATTCAATTCACTTAAAAGCATTTGATCAGAGATACAGGAATTCAACTTTCATTTTTCATTTTTCCCTTTCATTCCGGCTCTTTCCAAATTTTCTATCACTCTAAACTTTACAATACTGGTTATCAAATCTAATGGGAGCGGTTTGTCAATTGGAAATTTTATCGAACCTTTTGCACCTTCATAAACCGACAACTCTTTTTTAAATGCTTCAATACCTGACGGTGTTGGGTAAAAACCTATATGTTCTTTGTAAGCAGCATAATAAACCAACATGCCTTTCAATTTGAATGCTGGCATATTGTAACTAATTGCTTCTTCTGCCTGTGGTGCCGCCTGCTTAATTGTAGTTCTCAGTTTTTTTAAAATGCTTTTCGTTTTCGCCGGCAAGACAGATAAGTATTCATCCACAGTTTTAAATTTTGATGTTGCTTCCATGTCATTGTTTTTTGAATATGAAATTTAATGATGCAAACATACATGGAGTATTTAAACTAAAGATGCGTAAGCATGGCAAAATAAAGGGCGTTTCCGACGATCACTCTTTTCTGTCAACCGCAATGTTGTTTGACAGTTGCGCTTATTTGCTTATAGGAAGCTCGTCCTACACGTTCCATGTAGTAAGCCCATACTTTGTAAACGTGTAATTTTTCACCTCACCGCCAAAAGTTTTTAGCGTTTCTACAACGGTGTGATGTGTATTGCCGGGACAATAAAACACCATGAAGCCTCCACCACCTGCACCACTTATTTTGCCGCCGGTTGCTCCTGCTTTTTTTGCTGCTTCATAAATTAGTTCAAGACCGCTATTGCTGATATTGTGGGCCATTTTTCTTTTTTGTTGAAAACCAAAATCAAGTATCTCGCCAAACTCATCAAGCTTTCCTTTCAGCAATGCTTCTTTCATCATGCGTGCCTGTTCTTTTAACTGGTGCATAGCCTCAATACTTTCTTCGTTTTTTTCATTTACATTTTTAACCTGTTCATTGATAATGGATGCACTCTCTCTGCTGGTTGAGGTGAAATAAAGCACCAGGTTATTTTCCAGCTCATGTAAATACTGCGATCTTATGCGCAAGGGATTTACAATCACTTTATCATCTTCATAAAATTCCATGTAATTAACGCCTCCGAACATTGCAGCATATTGATCCTGTTTGCCGCCGGAAAGCTTAAGGTCTTCTCTTTCTATTTGGTAAGCATAATGAGCAATATCGTAATCGCCCAAGGGAAGCTTGAGCATTTCGACAAATGCGCCAATTATTGCAACTACTAATGTTGATGAGGTGCCCAATCCAGAGCCCGCCGGTGCATCAACAAATGTAGCAAGACGAAAGCCTTTTTGTGGTATGCCGTAATCTTTTTGTATCCGATTATAAACACCTTTTAGCAGATCTAATTTTCCATTGATAGGAAGCGAAAGGGCCCAGGGAAATGTTTCTTCTTCCCTTCTATCTAATGCCTGTACAATAATTTGTTTTTCTTCTATCGGTTCAATATTGGCATAAGCAAATAAGGAAACAGTGGCGTTTAAAATTGCTCCACCATATTTATCGCTGTAGGGGCTTACGTCTGTACCGCCACCAGCGAGGCCTATACGAAGTGGAGCTTTACTTCTGTAGATCATATTTTAATTTGAGTAATCGGCAAATTATTAATTTGCCAATTGTACAATAGCCAGCACCATATTGCTCCAGCTATATTTTTTTTTCTCTTCACGAAGGTGAGGCAAAAAATAATTTTCACCTAATTGAAAGTATTGAAGAATTTTTTCGGCGATATCACCCGGATCAGGCTCTGCAACCAATCCGGCTTTTTTATTCGGAACAAGTGAGGGAAGGCCGCCCACATTGGTAACTATCATTGGAATTTCGAAATGATAGGCGAGGGGAGTAACACCACTTTGTGTTGCATGACGATAAGGCTGCACTATACAATCCGCCGCACAGAGATAATATTTTACTTCACTATCAGGAATAAAATCCGTGTGTAAAATAAGATCATCTTTTATACCGAGTTGTTGTATAAGATCGGTATAGATTTTTTTGTCTTCATAAAATTCACCGGCGATGAGCAGCTTTAAATTACTGATTGCTGATTGCTGATCCCGAAGAACCTTCATCGCTTTCAGTAAAATATCAAGGCCTTTATACTTTCTGATGAACCCAAAGAACAGAATTATTGATTCTTCATTTTTAATTTTTAGTTTATTCCTTGCTTCTTCTTTGGAAATTTTTTCTCCGAAATTATCGTATAACGGATGAGGTACAAATTGCCCAGGTTTATCTTTTGCAAATATTTTTAAATCTCCTAAAACCTTTTCACTCATAGTTATGAATGCATCAACAGACTTTAGAAAATATTTGGTAAGCGTAGTATCTGCAACCCTTTTTTCATGAGGTAAAATATTATCTGCGATGCATATTATTTTGGTGTAATTATTTTTTTTTACTCTTCTCAAAATTGTACCGAGGCATGCGCCCATAAAGGGGAGCCAATATCTTACAACAATAATCTCTGGCTTTATTTCTTTTAATTCGTTACCGACTTTTACCCAGTTTAAAGGGTTGGTAGAATTAATGCACACTTTAATTTTAAGATCGGAAGGTGCAGGCTCAGAAGAGTACTGTGTTGTTCCCGGAAAAAGAAAACCAGGATATTGCAATGAGAAAGTGTAGATGGTTGTATCATAGTCATGCAAATTAAATTCCTTTGCCAGGCGTTCATCATACGAGGCTAAGCCGCCACGCAATGGGTATGCAGGACCAATGATTATGATTTTTTTTTTATAAGACACTTGTGATAAAGATTATATTTTCCGTAGAAAATTATATAGATAAGCTAATGACTTCACTCCAAATTCCCTTCCAAAGGAGCAGGACTTAGATGCACCCCAATTGTCTCTTCAACTAAATAGCTGTTTCTGTCAGGCGAATTTCGGGAAATAAGCTCTCCTAAAAAACCAGCAAGAAAAAGTTGTGAGCCAATTATCATGGCCAGTATAGCAAAGAAGAAAAGTGGTCTTTGAGTCATTCCGGTTTTGTCAAAAAAGAATTTAGAAATGACCAGGTAAATGAATACGCTCAAACCAAATACAAAAGCTAATGTGCCCCACAAGCCAAAGAAGTGCATAGGCCTTTTTCTAAACTTGCCTACAAAAACTATAGAAACCAAATCGAGAAATCCATTTATAAATCTATCCCATCCAAACTTGGTTACGCCATATTTCCGGCGACGGTGCTCAACAACTTTTTCACCGAACTTTTTGAAGCCTGCCCATTTCGCCAGCAAAGGAATATATCTGTGCATCTCTCCATAGACCTCAATACTTTTTACTACCTTTTTCTTGTAAGCTTTTAAACCACAATTAAAATCGTGCAGATAAATTCCGGAAACTTTTCTTGTGGCAGCGTTGAATAATTTTGAAGGAATATTTTTACTCAAAGTATTATCCAGCCGCTTTTTTTTCCAGCCACTTACTATATCAAAGCCATCCTGAAGCACCATCATTCGTAGCTCTGGAATTTCAGAGGGGTTATCCTGCAGATCAGCGTCCATGGTAATTATAATATCTCCTGCAGCAACTTTAAAGCCTTCGTTAAGCGCTGCGCTTTTGCCATAATTTCGTTGGAATTTTATTCCTTTTATTCTGTTGTGTTTATAACCAATTTGTTCTATTATTTTCCACGAACCATCAGTACTTCCATCATCTATTAAAATTATTTCGTAGCTGAAATTGTTTTCGTACATAACTTTTTCAATCTCTGCAACCAGTTCGTTCAGAGATTCTTCTTCATCTAAAAGTGGAATAACTATAGATAGATCCATTTAAGCTGGTTGATCAGTTTGAGCTTGAAAATTATTAGGGTTCTTCTTAGTAATGGCGGCGCCGATTAACGAAGCAATTGCACCTAAAATAATATAACCAAATAAAGTACCCGCAATAAGAAAAGTCGTAAAAAATTTCTGGGTAATTTCGACTGCCTTATCCATTTGTTCTTCAGATAAATTTTTCTCCTGCATATTTTTTCTTGCCTCTTCCATCGCCTTGTCTTTAAATTCTGGAAAAAGCAGAATAAAAATTACGACATAGATTATCATGATTACAGTGACAATTGCCGTAATCTTAAATCCGTGTGAAAAATAATTTCCAAATGTGGCAGAATAGTTGATCTGTTTGCCATATTGAGAAATGCAGAAAATAATACCAGCAAGAAATATTATGTAGCCTAACCATTGAATGCCACCACTCAGTTTTATGCCGGAAAAATAAGTTGCCAGGGCAATAATTATTAAAATTAAGCCCAGTAAAAAACCCTTTGTTGCTGGACTGGTAACGGTTTGATTCATTTTAGTTTTTTTTTATTTGTTTAAAAATACTTTATCACCGTTGATAATGCCTATAATTTTACCTCTTAATTCTTTACCAATAAAAGCATTGTTTTTTGATTTAGAATAAATATACTCTTCAGTAAATACATATTTCACGTCAGGAATAAAAAGCGTTAAGTTAGCTCTTGCACCTTCTTTTATTTCGGGTATTGTAATACCAAAAATTTTTCTGCTGTTTTCACTCTGCATCTTCACAAAATCATTAGTATTTATTTCACATATGCTTATGACACCAAACAAACTTTCAAGCCCTGTCATACCATTCTTTGCATACTCAAATTCACAGGTTTTGCAATCCCAATCCTGTGGCTGATGATGAGATGCGATGCAATCTATCAAGCCACTTTTAAGACCATCACGCAAAGCCAGCATATCTTCCCTGGTTCTTAACGGAGGGTTTACTTTTAAGTTGGTATCATATGTCGCAAGATCTTCATCACAAAAAAAAACATGATAAGGAGTAACAGAGCAGGTCACGTGCAAGCTATCCTCCTTTGCTTTAGTAATTAATTGTAAAGATTTTTTTGTTGATATGCCGGTAAAATGAATTTTTGACTTTGTGTATTTTGCCAGTTCAATATCTCTTGCAATGGACAACTCTTCAGCGATAGCGGGTTTGCCGGGTAACCCAAGCCAGGTTGAAGTAATACCTTCGTTCATTAAACCGTGAGTGCCAATATTTTTATCATCTGGCATTTGAATAATGGTTCCGTCAAAAGCGGAAACATATTGTAAAGCCTTTAATAGTACGCCTGAAGATTGTAAAGAATTAATGCCATCGGAAAAAGCCACAGCGCCTGTACTGTGCATGTCATACATTTCACTTAACTCTTTTCCTTCCGCATTTTTTGTAACAGCACCGATGGAATGCAATGTTGCCGGAAGTTGCCGGCCGGATTGAACAATATATTCAACCTGTGATTTATTATCCGCCACCGGGGTAGTATTTGGAATAAGCATAACCTCCGTGAAACCACCAGCGGCTGCCGCATTTGCCCCGGTTTTTAAAGTTTCTTTGTACTCATCTCCGGGATCACAAAAGTTAGCAAAGCAATCCATCCATCCGGCAGAAATATGCAAACCATCGGCTTCTATTATTTTATCCACGGCGCCGTTTATGTTTTGTTTTATTTCAGCAATTATCCCGTTGTCAATTAAAATATCACTGGATTGTCCGTTGTGTGGGGAAGAAGAGATTATTGTAGCGTTCTTAATTAAAACCTTCATTAGGTTTAAATAAAATTTTTAGTTGCGCTAAGATAGTCGTAAAAATTGAAAGCGATAATGTGCCCTTATCAAATTTATAGGTGCTTTTAATAATTTTTAATGGCGTGTATTTTATAATTTTATATATTGTGTTTGTTCCACACAATAATTCATGCTATATGAAAAGGGTAATCCTTGTCGCTATAGTTTTATTCATAATTCTGTCTCAATCTTATTCACAATTACCATCACGGTCTAAAGGAAATCATGGCTTGTTAAGTGACTTTAGCGGAAGGCAGTTGTATAAGAAAGACGTTTCATTATTTACGGGTAATAATGCTTTTCAAATAAATGACGCATCAGGACTTTCAAAGGGCACTACATACCACTATTGTATCATTGCAACAAACACCGAGTTCAAAGTAATAAGGTAATTGATAAGCTTTAAACAGTCAGTACATTAATCTCATATCTTAATTTACCATGCAACTAACTTCCAAATCAGCGACGGAAAAAAACATGAAAACCTTTAAAACAATTCTTTCTGAGGTGCAAAGTACCAACCGTATCGCGCTATCGGCAGACTGCGTAATTTTTGGGTTTGATGAGAATAAACTTAAAGTATTACTCATTAGATCTGATTTAAAAAAATTTAAGAATAAGTGGACATTACTTGGCGATCTGGTAAAACCAGATGAAGACCTTGATGCCGCGGCATACAGAATATTAAAACAACGAACAGGGTTAGATGATGTTTACCTGGAGCAGGTGCATACCTTCGGAGCAACCGGACGACATCCTGCAGGTAGGGTAGTAACTGTGGCTTATTGTTCATTAATAAACGTACAGCATCACAAACTTAAAATATTAGATAACGAATTGCATTGGCACGACGTTAATGGCGTTGCCGATCTTGCCTTCGATCACACCGAGATTTTTGAAACTTCACTGAGGCGCTTACAAAAAAGAGTTCAGGAGCATCCACTTGGTTTTAGTCTCTTGCCAAATAAATTTTCTTTACGGGAATTACAAAATTTGTATGAAGCAATCCTCAGTATAAAATTGGATAGAAGAAATTTTCGCAAGAAGTTTTTTTCTATGGATTTTTTAATAGATTTAGATGAGATGGAACAGAATGTTCCACACAGACCAGGAAAATTATACAAGTTTGATTATGAGAAATATGAAAAGAATAAAAAGAGATGGCAGGGGATAGACTTTTAAAGGCACCGTATTAAGTAATTTTAAGATACCGGATTTTGCTGGCCCGTTCAATTTTGAGCAGGCTTCTTTTATGGCCGCTCACACATAAATAAAAAACAATATCTTGTAAATTATAACCAGGTCAAATTAAAGAAATGATTGCTAAATCACGCTGGTATCGTTTAGTTCCTGTGGCTTTTATAACGTATAGTCTTGCCTACCTTGATCGGGCAAATTTTGGTTTTGCAGCAGCAGGCGAAATGGCGAAAGATCTTCATATTACAGCGGCCACATCTTCTTTATTGGGTTCACTTTTTTTTCTTGGTTATTTCTTTTTTCAAATTCCCGGAACACATTATGCCGCTAATAAAAGTGCAAAAAAACTCATCTTCTGGTCGCTAATATTATGGGGCGGTTTGGCAATGGCTACAGGTATTACAAGTAACATTACTGCGTTAATCATAATTAGGTTTATGCTTGGTGTGGTAGAAAGCGCTGTAATGCCTTCAATGCTTGTGTTGTTAAGCCGATGGTTTACAAAAGCAGAACGTTCACGGGCTAACACCTTTTTGATTCTTGGTAATCCTGCTACTATACTTTGGATGTCCATACTATCCGGTTATTTGGTCAATTCAGTTGGCTGGAGGTGGATGTTTATATGGGAAGGTTTGCCAGCGATTATCTGGGCTTTTTTTTGGTGGTTTCTTGTAAACGACAAACCTAAAGATGCAAATTGGTTGAGTCAGGATGAAAAAGATGCTTTGGAGTCTGCTTTACAAAAAGAACAGCAAGGAATAAAACCTGTGAAGAACTATGCAGCAGCTTTCAAATCGAAGGTGGTGATTTTGTTATGTCTGCAATATGCTTTTTGGAGTATCGGTGTTTACGGGTTTGTAATCTGGCTCCCTGCTATTATTAAGAAAGCTTCTCAAATGAATATTGTAAAAACGGGATGGCTTTCTTCTCTTCCATATTTGTTCGCTATTATAGGTATGTTGACTGTTTCATACTTTTCAGATAAAACATTGAATAGAAAAGCATTTGTTTGGCCGTTTCTTTTAATCGCAGCACTTGCATTTTATTTTTCTTACCTAGTGGGCACCAGTAACTTTTGGCTATCATTTGTGTTACTGATTATTGCAGGCACTGCAATGTATGCACCGTATGGGCCTTTCTTCGCCATCATTACAGAAATTTTGCCAGGCAATGTTACTGCCGGCGCAATAGCGCTTATTAATAGTTTGGGCGCATTAGGTTCATTTGCCGGCTCATATTTTGTAGGTTATTTAAATGGGACAACAGGCGGTTTTGGCGCTTCTTATATTTTTATGTCAAGCTCACTTTTGCTCTCAGCTATATTAACCATTATTGCTGTAAAAGATTCTCGTAAGGTGCGCCTGCAATCGCTATCAGCCACGAGTGCATAATAAATTCCATCCAGCTAAATTCTCTTACACATAATTAAAGCGTTACAACGTAAAATGATTTTTTGTTTATTTCTTTCGCACGTTTTTATACCTGCGTAAAATCGGCCGCAAAAAAAATTGCTACAGAAACTTTTTGCAAGTACAACGTAGAATACCTACCTTACGAAAATTCTTCAACCATTTCTGCCATGGTTTTCTCTACAAAATA
>Ga0068860_100004078_pt1 | contig 14988 bp, 11 predicted proteins | sample KBSSwiS32_FD_66597 | JGI IMG/M metagenome (GOLD analysis project Ga0068860, IMG submission 66597) | Switchgrass rhizosphere microbial communities from Kellogg Biological Station, Michigan, USA - KBS Switchgrass S3-2 | ecosystem: Host-associated > Plants > Roots > Rhizosphere > Soil ... | reverse complement strand
GTTTAAAGCATCGTTGTTTCTCTGTGCAGGTGCCGTTATACATTTTGTTCACAGTAACGAAATGGCCGACATGGGTGGGCTGAGAAAGAAACTACCGGTTACGCATATCGCATTTTTAGTTGCATGTTTGTCGATTGCTGGCATTCCTCCTTTTTCGGGATTTTTTAGCAAGGAAGAAATATTATTAGCAGCCTGGCAACAAAATAAAGTGATTTACTGGATGGGATTGATCACATCGGGCTTCACGGCATTTTATATGTTCCGTTTATATTTTAGCGTTTTTTGGAACAAAGATTATTCGTCTCATCACGATCAACATCATCAAGCAGGAAAAGGCGGTGCATTGATCACACTGCCATTAATGTTGTTGACTATTGCATCTTTATTTAGTGGATTCGTTCCTTTCGGGAGTTTTGTAACATCAGATGGAGGAAAACTTGAAATGCCTTTTCATCTTTCTTTCTCAGTTGCTCCCGTCAGTCTCGGACTTGCAGGAACATTCGTTGCCATGCTTCTTTACAAAAAACAGACTACCCGACCGGATGCGATCAGTACATCTTTGGGCGCATTGTACAAAAGTGCATATCGTAAATTTTATATTGATGAGATTTATCTCTTCGTCACCAAGAAAGTCATATTTAATTTGATAGGAAGACCAGCAGCATGGATTGATAAAAATGTCGTAGATGGATTGATAAATTTTACTGGCAACACGACCCAACTTGTTTCTGAAAAAATAAAGGGAGTGCAATCAGGTAAAGTGCAGCAGTATGCGATTTATTTTTTAGTGGGAGCAATTGTATTGGCATTGATATTTATTTATTCGTAAGAAAAAGTGTGAAAAGCTTGGGTCTGCTGATCATGTGACTTGATCTTCTCACAGTGTACCCTACCCGAAATCGATAAATGATTTCCAGAATGAATTTAACAGTATTACTGCTTATTCCCGTATTGACTGCATTGGCTGTGTTGCTCGTAAGAAATGCAAACCAGGCAAGATGGACCGCCCTGCTCGGATCGGCTGTGCAATTCGTTTTAGCTTTTGTGCTGTTATGGAAATTTTATGAAGAAAGAAAAAACGGAAGCGGATCTCAATTTTTATTCGAACAACAATACAATTGGTTCCAAGCATGGAACATTGGGTTTCACCTGGGGGTTGACGGGATTGCCGTAGTTATGATCTTATTGACAGCATTTATTGTAATTGCAGGTGTACTTGTTTCTTGGAATATCACTTTCCGAACAAAAGAATTTTATTTTTTATTGATTTTGCTGAGTGCCGGGGCATATGGATTTTTTCTGTCGCTTGATCTTTTCGTCCTCTTCTTTTTCCTGGAGATCGCCGTCATTCCAAAATATTTACTGATTGGCATCTGGGGAAGCGGAAAAAAAGAATATAGCGCAAATAAACTTGCGCTTATGTTGATGGGTGGATCCGCCTTAGTGCTTGTTGGGTTGTTGGGAATTTATTTTAACGCACCGGGTGGAAGAACATTTGATCTTTTGAGCTTATCGCATGGAAGTATCCCGGTTGAGATACAAAAGATTTTCTTTCCCTTGTTGTTTGTAGGATTTGGCGTTTTCACCGCAATTTTTCCATTTCACACATGGGTACCCGATGGACACTCATCCGCACCAACTGCCGGTTCGATGTTTCTTGCAGGAATTTCAATGAAGTTGGGCAGTTATGGATGCCTTCGTGTTGCAACATGGCTAATGCCTGATGCAGCAAAAATTTATTCGCCGATTATTATTTTGCTGGCTGCGATCGCCATTCTTTACGGAGCATTCGCGACAATGATGCAAAAAGATCTGAAGTATATTAACGCGTATTCTTCAGTTAGTCATTGCGGTTTTATTTTATTAGGAATCGGAATGCTCACCAGGACGGCAATCACCGGAGCGGTCATGCAAATGGTTTCACACGGTTTGATGACAGCGCTTTTCTTTGCAGTGATTGGAATGATTTACGAACGGACACATACCAGGAATGTAAATGAAATGGGCGGGCTGATGAAAATGATGCCTTTCGTGTCGACAATATTTTTTATCGCGGGGCTTTGTTCATTAGGATTACCAGGGCTTAGTGGATTTGTTGCTGAAATGACCGTGTTCATGGGCTCATGGGAAAATGCAGGATATTTTTACCGTGTGGCGACAATTGTCGCTTGCATGTCGATCGTAGTTACCGCCGTGTATATTCTTCGCGCAACAGGACAAGTGGTAATGGGACCAGTAAAGAACGCTGGACATATAAACTTACGCGATGCTGCATGGAATGAGCGACTGGCAGCGATAATACTGGTAATTGGCATTCTTGCTATCGGTACAGCGCCGTTCTGGTTGAATGATTTAATTACACCAGGCACCGATATCATCATGGAAAAACTCGTAGGCAAATAATTGCTATCCGGAAGTAGAAACGAATAATATGAATGATTTTCTCATATTGATGAAGTCTGAATTGCTGATAACGATCATCATCTTTCTTCTCCTTTTCATTAAACTGGGAAGAGGAATGAAAAATGAGTTGTTGTTGCAGTGCATACAACTCTTACTACTTGCTAACTGCGTGGTCAGTCTCCTATATAACCGGGATGGTGTTTTATTCGATGGTATGTTTCATACGTCAGGTTTGATTGCATTTGAAAAGAGCATTTTAAGTTTTGGTGTGTATCTTATCTCACTACTATGTACAGATTGGTTGAGAAAAAGTCCACACCTGCCCGAATTTTTTATTTTGATGTTGTCTGCATTGCTGGGAATGTTTTTAATGATCTCGAGTGGAAATCTTCTCATTTTCTTTTTGTCACTTGAGTTATCGACGATTCCTGTCGCAGCCCTCGCAAATTTTGATCTTGATAAAAGGATATCATCCGAAGCGGCTATGAAAATGATTCTTTCTTCAGCCTTTTCATCCGGTGTTTTGCTCTTTGGAATTTCGTTAATCTATGGGGCGACCGGCACGATCAGTTTTGCGTTAATCCCGGGGCAATTAGATGGAAGTCCTTTGCAGATATTGGCATTTGTGTTTTTATTTACTGCGTTTGCATTTAAACTATCAGTTGTTCCTTTTCATTTGTGGACGGCCGATGTGTACGAAGGTGCACCCATACCTGTGACATCTTTTTTATCAGTTGTATCGAAAGGATCGATCGCGTTTATTTTCATCAGCACATTGTACAAGCCATTTCAACCGCTGCACGAAGTGTGGGATAAAATGTTGATGATTGTTTCGATCGCAACCATGGTTATCGGGAACCTTTTTGCTATCAGGCAACAAAATATCAAAAGATTTCTTGCTTTTTCATCCATTGCGCAAGTTGGATTTATTTTGGTGGGCATGATTAGCAATGGTAGCATGGGAACTTCGTCAGTGGTTTATTTTGTACTGGTCTATACATTCTCAAATCTCGCAGCGTTTGGTGTAGCGTCTGTCATTAGCGACAGCGTCGGCAAGGAGAATATCGACGATTACAAGGGATTGTATCAAACAAATCCTTTTCTCAGTTGGATCATGGCATTGGCCTTATTTTCACTGGCAGGAATTCCGCCAACTGCAGGTTTTTTTGGGAAACTATTTTTAATAAGCGCAGGCGCGGCAGTGGGATATTACTGGTTTATTATAGTCGCCGCGCTGAATATGATTGTCTCGCTCTACTATTATTTGCGTGTTGTCAGATCTATGTTTATGGACAAAAACAATGAACCGATTCCGCGTGTTAGAAATAACCCGGCGGTCAGGTTCGGACTGATTGTGTGTGCTGCCGGTGTAATCTTGGTAGGGCTGCTTAGCTGGATCTATGAATATATTCAATCATTGTCCTAGTACTTTATTTTCTAACGCGAAAGTGTAACCGCTTCATGGCTATTAATCAAAATCACTTGTTCGAAGAGTTGAATGGTATCAAGTGTGGTATCGTCGAGAAGAATGTCAAGCCGGAACGGGTGCAGTTTTTAAAAGAGCTGTTAGAGCTAAATCATTTTACTGTTGTAGTTGCTCCATCACCTCCGCCGAAAGTAGCACCAGCACCACCTCAGGCACCCACCGCTGATGGAAGTGCACCGCCACTACAACCACCTCCACCACCCGAAACGTTTACAGTCGGAGTTACGGATATTACTTTCAATTCAATCAATGCAATATTTGGAAGATTGTTGCGGGCAAAAGATGGACACGTTGTTACTCTTGCTTATTGGCAGCAGAAGGATGTGGCGTCTCACGATGATGTGCCGTATTTTGAATCAGGGATTTGAGGATTTCACGGATTCTTATAAATAGCGAGGGCATAGTTTTGGTTGACTTTCAACTTATCGAAAGCAGTTTAAGCTTGAATTAACGCACTCACTATCCATAAAGAATCCGTGAAATCCCTCTAAAATCCTTAAATCCGTGATTGTTTTTTTTCTACTTTTGCAGCCCAATGGCGGGATAGCTCAGGTGGTTAGAGCGTTGGATTCATAACCCAAAGGTCTCGGGTTCAACTCCCGATCCCGCTACTAAATTTGAAAGCTCATAATAATTTATGAGCTTTTCATTTTTGCGTGAATCCTCATTATTTTTCGCGAAGACGCGTTGCAAGAAACAAGAAGGCCCTCTGTAGAAACAGACGGCCTCTAACGATTGCTTGCCATATGAAAATCTTGCTATATCGAACCGGTTAAATAATATTAATAAAAATTCTATTTATCAATTCTTGTCGCCGACTCGGCAAAAATACAGCCATTGACCAAATTTTCAAATAATTTTTGGCTAAAATCGGAAAAACAGAAATATATATTTTTTTCTAATTTGTTTCTTCCGCGTAAGAAGGCTTTTTCTTTAGGGTTTGATATTCTATTAAGGCCATTTCGAGGCAGTCCATGGCTTTGTTCAGGTCATTTACGTTGAGTACGTAGGCGAGTCTGACTTCTTGTTTGCCAAAGGTTGGAGTTCCGTAAAAGCCAGATGCTGGTGCCAACATTACTGTTTGATTCTTGAAAGAAAAAGATTCGAGCAACCATTGACAAAAATGGTCTGCTTCGTCAATAGGCAGCTTTGCCATTACGTAAAATGCTCCCCCCGGGTTTGGACAAAATACACCTGGCATCCCATTTAAGCGTGAAACTAACACGTCGCGTCGGCGTTTGTATTCTGCTTTCGTTGTGTTGAAATAGTCGTCCGGCAAATCAACAGCAGCTTCGCCCAGGATTTGCGCAAAGGACGGCGGACTCAATCTTGCCTGCGCGAATTTTAAAACAGTATCCAGCACTTGTTTGTTTCTGGTAATGAGAGCACCAATTCTTCCGCCGCATGCACTATATCGTTTTGAAATTGTATCCATCAAAACCACGTGATCGTCGACGCCAGTCAATTGCATGGCGCTGAAATGAGTTCCTTCATAACAAAATTCGCGGTAGGCTTCGTCGGAAAACAAATACAAATTATGTTTCGTAACGATTTTTTTCAATGTCTCCATCTCCCCCTGGCTATATAAATATCCAGTCGGATTGTTTGGATTGCAAATCACAATTGCCTTGGTTTTTGGTGTGATTGCTTTCTCAAATTCTTCAATCGGCGGTAACGCAAATCCCGACTCGATGTAAGACGTAATAGGCTTTACGACAACGCCGGCAGCAACGGCAAATCCATTATAATTTGCATAGAAAGGTTCTGGAATAATGACTTCGTCACCCGCATCGAGACAACTCATGAATCCAAACAAGATCGCTTCTGATCCGCCGGTTGTAATGATAATCTGCTGGTAATTGATATCGATGTGATTCTTTCGATAATAGGTCACCAGTTTTTTTCTGTAGCTCTCATTACCCGCACTATGGCTATATTCCAGCACTTTGAAATCAGAATGTCGAACTGCATCGAGCGCCGCCTTGGGAGTTTCGATATCAGGCTGACCAATGTTCAGATGATATACACGAACACCTTTTTTCTTGGCAGCCTCTGCATATGGCACCAATTTTCTGATAGGCGATGCTGGCATTTGTTGCCCGCGTTTGCTGATTGTTAACATGAGACAAAAGTAAGTTGATAAATTGAAATGTTGAATTGCCAAAATAAGAGCGGAGTAAAGAAAATGGAAACCGACATGAGTCGCTCTCCATGCTCTTTACTCCGCTCTTTTATATCAATGAATATTCGATGTATTAATAAGATCCCGTCTTCACCTTGCCTTGCTTTTCTGATTCATACTTTGCAAAAGCATCCGCGGTTAACACTTCTCCGGTAATTTTCAACTGAACCGGAACATCTATTCCAGCTACTTTTACGGTGATCGTTTTATTGAATGGTCCAGGCGCTGCTGCATTGAAACCTGCAGTGATTTTATCTGTTTTTCCTTTTGCAATCGGAGCCTGTGGCTTTGTAGGAGTAGTGCATCCGCAAGATGCGAGCGCTGATTCAATCACAACCGGAGCGTCACTGACATTTGCAAATTCAAAATCATGAACGGCCGGAACACTTTGTTTAATCTTTCCGAAATCATAGGTCAATTCCTTAAACTTGATCACGTCTTCTGCTTTCTTTTGCTGTGCAAAAAGACTTACAGAAAATACAAATGCACATAGTAGTAAAATCCCCTTTTTCATACTTATTGATTTATTGTTTTAAAAATTGAACAGATGGATTTTCCGGCGCTGAACTTGCCGGAGATTTATATACTTCACCCGTAATTGTCAAAGTTTTTGTTTGGTGGCCGTTGTAAAAAATGGTAACGGCTTTGCTAAATACGCCTTCGGCATAAGCATTATATCCAACCTTTATAATTGAATTCGCTCCGGCCGCAATTGGTTCTCTCGTCCATTCTGGCGTTGTACAACCACATGAGGCCTGCACATTTTCAAGCACCAAAGGTTCCTTACCAGTATTCGTAATTTCAAAACTATAGGTTGTCGGACGGCCCTGGGGTATTTTGCCAAAATTGTGGGTCGTTTCTTTCAGAATCAATATATCCTGTTTTGGACCAGGGATTGCGGATTTGGAATCTGTTGCATTAATCGCCTGAATAGTCTGGCCATGAACCGCTGCAAAAGCCATCATTCCAAAACTTATCAACATTAATCCTTTTTTCATAGCTTGTAATTAAATCTGCCCTAAAATTACATAGTAAACGTCACCTTTGCCAATAAATTTTGGGGTGGGATTTTTTTCACAAATGATTGGCACGCTGATCGTATAACCAGATAAACTTATTTTTGCTTTATGGAAAATTCATCTGCAAACGAGACATTATCAATGGAGCAATTGTCCTTTGATAAATTCAGAGAAGAAGTCCTTAAGGATTACCGTCTTGCCTGGGAAAGCCGCGAAGTAAGTCTGCTCGGACGGAAAGAGGTTCTTACCGGCAAGGCTAAGTTTGGGATTTTTGGAGATGGAAAGGAGGTACCACAAGTGGCGCTTGCCAAGTTTTTCAAACCAGGCGATTTTTATGCCGGTTATTACCGAGATCAGACTTTTGCCTTTGCCACAGGTATCGCCACGGTTGAAGAATTTTTTGCTCAATTATATGCCGACCCGGATGTTAATAATGATCCACATAGTGCTGGTCGCAATATGAACTCTCATTTCGCAACGCCGTTTGTCAATGAGGAAGGAAATTTCGTTGATCTTGTCAACCGGAAAAATCTAACTGCGGGACTTGCTCCCACGGCCGCCCACATGCCAAGGGCTCTTGGACTTGCATTTGCGTCTAAAGCATTTCGATCTGTTGAAGAACTAAAACAATTTCGCGAATTGTCGAATAATGGAAGTGAAATATGTTTCTGTTCTATCGGTGATGCATCCACGAGCGAAGGGCATTTCTGGGAAACCATCAATGCTGCAGGCGTCCTGCAAATTCCGCTCGCGGTTTTTGTTTGGGATGATGGTTATGGAATTTCTGTCCCGACGAAATTCCAGACTACTAAAGGATCGATTTCAGAGGCTATGCGCGGATTTCAGAAAAAAGACGGAACCAATGGAATCGATATTTATAAGATAAAAGGATGGGACTATGCCGGTATGTGCGAATTATTTGAGGCTGCGATATTAAAAATCCGGTCCACCCACATTCCCGCATTATTCCATATTGAAGAGGTTACTCAACCACAAGGTCATTCAAGCTCGGGTAGCCATGAGCGTTATAAATCGCCCGAACGTTTGGAGTGGGAGAGGAATTGGGATGGATTGAAAAAAATGAAAGAGTGGATCATAGAAAATGCACTGGCAAGTGAGGAAGAATTGGATGATATCGAAACAGAGGCCAAGGATTCAGTGCGCCAGCAGAAATCGATCGCTTGGGAAAAATATGAAGCACCTATCAAAGCACAGGCGGAACGAACACAATCGTTGCTTCAAAACCTTGGATCATCGATACCGGACCAGGCGCCTGATTTGCAAAAGATCATGTCCGAATTATCTGCTATCCGGGAGCCAAACCGGCGGGATGTTATGCATAGCCTGTATCAATCACTATTGCTGACAAGTGATGTTCAGGCGCTCCGGCCGGTACGCGAATACTATGACAATTTAATGGCGGAAAATAAATCCTTATACAACTCTCACCTATACCACGAAGGCGCAAAAAATCTTTTGCATGTCGCGGAACTAGAACCGCACTACGACTTCGATGCGCCAATGATCAATGGATATGAAATCCTGAATAAGTATTTTGATGAGTTGTTTGCAAACAACCCGAAGGTGCTGGCGTTTGGCGAAGACGTGGGACAGATTGGTGACGTGAACCAGGGATTCGCGGGACTGCAGGCGAAATACGGGGTTGGGCGCATATTCGATACCGGTATTCGTGAATTGACAATTATTGGACAGGGAATTGGACTTGCCATGCGTGGTCTTCGTCCAATTGCCGAGATACAATACATCGATTATATTTTATACGCGCTTCAAACGCTGAGTGATGATTTGGCATCGATGCAATACCGTACTGCAGGACGGCAGACAGCTCCACTGATCGTTCGCACCCGGGGCCACCGGCTTGAAGGCATATGGCACAGCGGATCGCCGATGGGAACAATCGTTCATTCGTTGCGTGGATTGCATGTTTGTGTACCGAGAAATATGGTTCAGGCTGTTGGCATGTACAATACAATTCTGGAGGGACTTGATCCTGCACTGATCATTGAGTGCCTGAATGGTTATAGACTCAAGGAAAAATTACCATCCAATCTTCTCGACTATAGGGTACCGTTAGGAGTGCCCGAAGTGATCAAAGAAGGCGATGATGTTACAATTGTTTCTTACGGTTCTACGTTGCGGATTGTTGAGGAAGCCTCGCTGGCACTGGAAGAAATTGGCGTAAGCTGCGAAATTGTCGATGTACAAACTTTATTGCCGTTCGATATTCACCACAAAATTTTAGACTCTCTCAAAAAAACTAACCGGATTCTTTTTGTCGATGAAGATGTACCTGGTGGCGCAGTCGGGTATATGTTTAATGAAGTTATGGAAGGTCAGGGCGGATATCGCTGGTTGGACGTTGCTCCAAGAACGATCACCGCAAAAGCGCACCGACCCGCATACGCAAGCGATGGCGATTATTTCAGTAAACCAAATGTGGAGGAAGTTATTGAAATGGTGAGGAAGATGATGGCTGAGTAAGACGTAGCGCAAAATAAAGAGAGCGGAGAGCGACATTTAATTAAATGCCGCTCTCCGCTCTCTTTGCTTCGCTCTACATTTATCAACCAACAACTCGCCACCCTCTTAGTACTTAAACAAATCCTTCATCTTCGCAATAAACACTTCTTTTTTTCTCCTCGATACTTCTACCTCTTTGTTATTTGTAAGCATCACACTTCCGCCTTCACCCCGAATATATTCTTTTACGTGCACGAGATTTATCAGAAAGGATTTGTGAACGCGACAGAAATGACTGTCGCCGAGGAGCAGTTCGTATTCAATGATGGGTTTTGATGCGATGATCTGGTGCGTATTGGCCATGTGAAAAATGGTATAGCTGCTTTCTGCCTCACAATAAATCACATCTGAAAGATTGATCACCTGGAATCCTTTTATGCTCGGCACACATAGTTTCATTTCGTGCGGAGCATGAATTTTTTGCAGGTTGTAGAGAAAGGTTTCCATATTACTATTGGCCTGTCGGCCAATAATTCGCTTCTGTGCCCGTTTAACGGCATCGATCAGAAAATCTTCGTCTACTGGTTTCAGTAAGTAATCAACGGCACTGTACTTAAATGCCTGCATACTATATTCATTATGCGCCGTGATAAAAATGGTTTCAAAAGAAATATTGTCGAGTTCGTTCAACAAATCAAAACCATTTTTACCGGGCATCGCGATATCGAGAAAAATTAATTGGGGTTTGAGCGTGGCAATCTTCTCGGAAGCGGTAGTTACATCCTGGCATTCTGCCACAATGCTCAAGTCAGGACAATACCGCTCTATCATTTTTTTTAGCGAATTCAATCCCCTGGGCTCATCGTCGATGAGGATAGTTGTAATCATGGTCATACTATTAGGCTATTGCAAAGGTAACTTCGTTGATCGGTATGGTAAGCATAACTTTTGTACCACTCGTTTTGTGACCAATATCCATTCGGTCGACAATTTCCAGGTGATACTGCATATTGTATTTTTCGTTTAGCACCTTTATCCGTTTCCGGATATTTTCAATTCCCAATGACTGATGTGCCGATTGAGAAGCCAGTTTTTGCTGCAATGCTGCATTAATGCCGATGCCATTATCTTCCACTTCGATAACCAGCGTTTCATTTCGCTCATAAAAATTGATATTGATTTTTTTATTTCCCCGGTTTGGTAAGACTCCATGCCATATTGCATTTTCTACGAGCGGTTGTATCAACATCGGCGCAATTTTTATCAGATCCGTCGGTAAATTCTCATCGACATGTATTGCGTATGAAAAATCGGCAAACCTCAATTGTTCCATGGAAAGATATAGCTGCAGATGCTCGATATTTTGACCAAGCGTGATGAATGTTTGCTTTGAATGCTCCAGGCTCAGTCGAATGAGTTGTGCGAATCGACTGAGGTATCTCGATGCATTATTTTGTTCGTTGTGCAGAATCATGTCTTTAATACTATTCAATGAATTGAAAATAAAATGCGGATTCATTTGGGCATGAAGTGCTTTCATTTCCATTTCTGCAAGTCGTTTGTCGATCGTTGCTTTTTGCCTGATATTTTGAATACGTTTCCTGTAGAAATAATAAACAGTTGCGAGTACAAGAAATATCAGAATACCACGGAACCACCAGGTTTGCCAAAAAGGCGGGCTAATTATCAATGCAAATTCCTTGATTGTAGGCGGCCATCGATTGTTAATCGAAAACAATTTAATTTGTACGTGATAATTTCCGGCGGGGATGTTATTGAAATTCGCCATGTTTTGCGTTGACAGATCGTTCCATCCGTAATCTTTTTCCGGGGAAATCAATTTGTATGCAAAACGATCTTCTTCCGGATCATTAAAATTAATCGCGTTGAAGTTGAGCAGTATATTATTTTGATAATACTTCAGTTTGATCGTGTCATCATTTGCAAAATATGAAATACCGGCGGCGGTAATTTTTTCAACCAATAATTTCGGTGCGAATCGTTTTGATTTGCTGATATCCGGCGCAAAGGATACGAGATAGTGTTTTGCACCCATGTAAAGACGATTGGCCGTTTCATCATAGTAAGATCCTTTTCGATAGGACGTGATCACCACAGAAGGCAATCCGTCTGTGTACGTAAATTGACGGATCGAATAGTCCTTTATATTGAATGCAGAAATTCCATTATCGGTTCCCATCCAAATATTATTGTTAATGATCGGCGAACTCGTTACGGTGTTGCCATCAAAAAAATTACTTTCATTCCTGCGCAGGTACATGCGATTATCACTGCAATTGTATTGAATGATTTCATTGTCGAATGAAGAAAGCCAGAGATTATTTTCGTTGTCTCTCTCCAGTATCAACATAAAATTTCGAAGGGAAGTGGATACATTCGGATATTGAATTAAAGTATCCACTGATTGTTTGCTCACATTCCAACGGCACATTCCATCTCCTGCGAGCCAGATATTTCCCTGTTTGTCTTCGGCCATGCTCCAACAATAAGTCGTTTTAAGCAATGGGTTTTTTTCGAGTGAAATTTGGCTGAAAGTCCTGCTAGCCTTATTGAATAAAACGACGCTGTTTAATCTTTCAAACGATATCCAGATATTCTTTTTGGAATCTTCGAGAAAACAATGTGGATGCGTATGATTTATCCAATCTAATTCTTCTGGCGGTTTGATTTTTCCGAAATTGTAATTAACCGTATTTAACCATAAAAGCCCGCCCGATGTTCCGAGCCAAAGTGTATCCGGGTGATATCGAAAAAGATAATGGATATCATTGCAAGGAGTTCCATAACGATCAAAAGAAAAACGGCGTTCAATTTTGCCAGTTGTTTTGTCGATCAGCAACACGCCGCCTTCTTGTCTTAATCCAATCAGTAATTTGTTGCCTTTTGAAATGATTGCCCTTATTTCATGATTGATCAGCTCCGGCATTTGCGATGACAGATCGGTTGCTTCAAAAAAATGATAGGAAAGTTTTTCTTTGTACAATCCATCGCTGGTGCCGATCCACATCCTGCCATCTCTGTCTCTGAACACATACGTGCAAAATTTATCATTAAAGTATCTTTTGCCATCGCTCGTATACGTTTTGTTTCGCTCGTTATAATGGAGGAGATATAGTCCACTGACTTTCCCGGTGATGGCCAGCGTGCTATCATTGTAATAAAAAAGGCGGCTATAGAAATCGATTTCCCCTTTGATCGAAAAGGGGAGGACAGATTGCGATATGGTAAGACCATTCAAATCGGTAACATCCAGTGAATTTTTTTCCTCGTTGAATATCAAAATTTGGTCGCGGTCGTTGACAGTAAAATTTCTCATCCCGCTTTTTGTGCTGCTCAGTATCAGCGAAATTTTTTCTTTTTCATAATTAGACAGCTCATGTATTTTATTTGTCGAGGGATTGTACGTCGAAAAATACAATTGGTTTTGTTGAAGAACAGATCCATTTTTTAATGTCTGCAACCTGTTTCCGAATAATAATTCTACTCGGCCTGCATCCTCGGATTTATAATGATCATACCGTGAAATGATTTTTCCGTTTTTATCGAACACAAAAAATCCGGTCCTGGTTGACATTAAGTAATTTCCCACATTATCACGTAAAATATCTGCCCCGTTGTTGGTCCAGAAATAAATGCTGGAATCGCTCGGTATGATGAGGAAATGATGTTCCAGTGTTTGTGTGTTAATAACAAATCCCCCGGCTAGCGTTGTTCCGATAATTTCATTTTGGCCAGGCTTTACGAGCGCCTGAATGAGATTATCGGGAATGAGTGAATCGGGTGAAGTTTTAAAGAAATTGTTGAAGAAGTGTCCGTCGAAGCGGTTTAATCCTTTATGTGTGGCGATCCAAATATATCCGCCATCATCCTGCGTAATTCCGGAGATAAAATTGTGTGAAAGTCCCTGTAGCTTGGTATATCTAACAAAATTATTCTCATCAATTTCCTGCGCGAAGAGGAAGTTAATTGAAGAGAGAAAATATAATGATACTAAAAATGACAGCCTTCTCATTCGTGTCAGATATATGTAGCAAATCAGAAAATAGCAACGAATAGATTGTTGATTGTTGGAAATCATCAACCATCGCAACGATATATCAGGCTAAATTATAATCATTTTTTTTCCTCTCGTGATTTTTTTGCTACCGCAGATGAAAGCGATACGACCGTTTGTAAGAAGCGAAATTGGCGGGTTGGAAATATTTTCTTCTTTTGGTGTTGCAAAGATGACAGCTGGCAGTTGACATACTCATCAATTCTATCATCTGTCATCTCCCAACTTACTTTAGCAGGTAATAGTTATTAAGGTTTGAGTGATTCAAAATCCGACTTGAGATTTAACTACCGGTTGGTGTTCTCGCCGACTGGAACGGGTCGGGCACTTGCAATCAATTATTGTAGGTTATGAAACACCTTTTGAACGTCGTCGTCCTGCTCCAGTTTGTCGACCAATTTCAAGACTTCCTGCGCCTGGTTTTCCGGAAGCTCTACTGTTGTCGCCGGTATCCATTCAGATTCTGCAGAGATCGGCGTAATGTTTTTTGATTCCAGTGCTTTCTGCATATTTCCAAAATCATTAAACGCCACGCGAAGTACTACGACCGGCTCATTGTTTTCTCCTGTCCCTTCTCCCATTTCTTCCAGGCCAAAATCAATTAACTCCAGTTCGAGATCTTCCTGGTTTATTCCTTCCGGTTTCAATTTAAAGACTCCCATTTTTTTGAATTGGAAACTCACGCTTCCAGTGGTTCCAAGATTCCCATTTCCTTTATTGAAATAGGATCTGATGTTGGCAACTGTTCGTGTATTGTTATCCGTGGCAGTTTCTACAAGAATTGCTACGCCGTGAGGGCCATATCCTTCAAACATTACTTCTTCGTAGTTTGCCATGTCTTTTCCCATTGCCCGTTTCACCGCTGCCTCCACACGGTCCTTTGGCATGTTGACACTTTTGGCGTTCTGATAACAACGTCTCAGTGCAGGATTTGTATTTGGATCAGGGCCGCCGGCCTTTACGGCAATAGCTATTTCTTTACCAATTCGTGTAAACTGTTTCGCCATTCTATCCCAGCGGGCAAACATGGTCGCTTTGCGTACTTCAAAAATTCTTCCCATAATTATTATATTTCCTTGTTCCGGCTTGAAACTAAAATGCAGGCTCCTGGATTTTCAAATGAATAATCAACAACCCAAGGCCGGATCAGGGTCGCAAAATTAATCCAACTTCCTTTTCATAACAAACAAAAACCGTCTCGCTTTGGCGGACGGCTTGACAAATATCTTTAGCATTTGAGCTATCGTGTATTGAGCTTGCTGGAATTTTTGCTGTAGCTAAAGTAAATGATCAGCCCAACAATCATCCAGGCAAAGGCAACGAACAATGTTGTATTATCCAG
>Ga0068860_100004075_pt1 | contig 14995 bp, 14 predicted proteins | sample KBSSwiS32_FD_66597 | JGI IMG/M metagenome (GOLD analysis project Ga0068860, IMG submission 66597) | Switchgrass rhizosphere microbial communities from Kellogg Biological Station, Michigan, USA - KBS Switchgrass S3-2 | ecosystem: Host-associated > Plants > Roots > Rhizosphere > Soil ... | reverse complement strand
CTGGTCGGCGATTCGCTCGGCATGGTCGTGCAGGGAAGGGCCAGCACGTTGCCGGTGACGCTGGACGAGATTGTCTATCACACGACCGCCGTCGCCCGCGGACTCGGCACGGCGTTGCTGGTCGCCGACCTGCCCTTCATGACCTATCGCGATGCCGACACCGCGCTGCGTTCGTCGGCGCGGCTGATCGCCGAGGGTGGTGCGGCGATGGTCAAGCTCGAAGGCGCCGGGCACGTTCTCGAGGCGATTCGCGCGCTCGATCGTCACGATATTCCGGTCTGCGCGCACCTCGGCCTGACGCCGCAGTCGGTGCACAAGTTCGGCGGCTATCGCGTGCAGGGGCGCAGCAAGTCCGCGGCGGAGCGCCTGCTCGCCGAAGCGCACGAAGTCGAAGACGCCGGCGCCGACCTGCTCGTGCTCGAATGCGTTCCCGCCGAACTGGCCGGCCAGATCACGCGCGAGCTGCAGATCCCAACAATCGGCATCGGCGCCGGCGTGCTGTGCGACGGCCAGATCCTGGTGAGCTACGACATGCTCGGCATCACGCCGGGACGCCGGCCGCGCTTCAGCAAGGATTTCCTCTCCGGCCACGAATCGATCGTGGCGGCGATGCGCGCCTACGCGCGCGCGGTGCGGCATGGCGACTTTCCCGGCCCCGAGCATTCGTTCCAGTGATGCGAACCGTCGAAGCCGCCGCGTCGCTGCGCGAAATCGTGGCCGGCTGGCGCCGCGACGGCGCGCGCGTCGGCTTCGTGCCGACCATGGGCAACCTGCATCACGGGCACTACTCGCTGGTCGACGCGGCGCACGCGCGTGCCGATCGCGTCGTCGCCAGCGTTTTCGTCAATCCGACCCAGTTCGGTCCGCGCGAAGACTTCGCCAGCTATCCGCGCACCCTGGCCGAAGATGCGGCCGGGCTGGCGGCGCACGGTTGCGATCTGCTGTTTGCGCCGACCGTCGCCGAGATCTACCCGTACGGTCCGGTGGACATGGTGCGTATCGAAGTGCCGATCGTCACGGCGACGCTCGAAGGCGAATTCCGACCCGGCCATTTTGCCGGCGTGGCCACCGTGGTCACCAAGCTGTTCAATCTGGTCCAGCCCGATCTCGCGGTATTCGGCCAGAAGGACTATCAGCAGCTGCTGGTGATCCGCCGCATGGTCCGCGATCTGGCCCTGCCGATCGAAATCGTCTCGGCGCCGACCCTGCGCGAAAGCAATGGCCTGGCGATGAGTTCCCGCAATCAGTACCTGACGACGCCGGAACGCGAGCACGCGGGCCTGATCTACCGGACGCTGCGCGACATGGCGTCGGCGCTGCAAAACGGTGCGGGCATCGACCAGATCGAAAACGACGCCCGCGGCGCGCTCGAACGCGATGGGTTTCTGGTCGATTACATCGTGCTGCGCAGAGCGGACGATCTCGGCACTCCGGCGCCAGGCCAGCGGACCGGCCTGATCGCCCTCGCTGCGGCCAAACTGGGTCGCGCCCGGCTTATTGATAATTTTCTGACCGACCTGTAGCAAAAAGAATGCAAGTGTGGTATTGTCGCCACCGCTATCGGGATTTCTGCAACGCGAGCTAGTTGCCCCCGGTGGCCGCAGGGCGCAATCTTGGTAATCGTCTCTCTGACTACAACGCCCTCAGTGCACTCACTGAGGGTTTTTTTTCGCCCGTAATTCGGACGTAATATCAGCATTTTCAATTAGTTGACGAAGTGCGCAAACGGACAGGCTCCTCGCTTTCGTCGCCTGTCCGTACGCGCTCAGGGCGGTGCCCGCGCCCCGTTGTTGCGTCAGAGCCACAGACCCTCACCCTGAACGCTCAAATGGTCGCGCCGTGCCGCTCGAGCGCCCACTCGATGTGTTCGCGAACCATCGGAGTCGTCTGCTCCAGCCGTTCACGCAGCGCGTCGACGACCGCGGCGCTGCCCGGCCCGTTGCCCAGCGCAATCGCGATATTGCGCTGCCAGCACGCATAGCCGATCCGGCGGATCGCCGATCCGGTCGTGCGCCGATCGAACTCGTCCTCGCTCCAGGCGAACAGGTCGAGCAGGGACGTCGTATCGAGCCCGTGGCGTGTCGAGAAATCCGTCTCGACGCTCTTGTGCGCGAACTTGTTCCACGGACAGACCAGCTGGCAATCGTCGCAGCCGTAGATGCGGTTGCCGATCAACGGGCGCAGCTCGAGCGGTACGCTGTCGCGCAGCTCGATGGTCAGGTACGAAATGCAGCGGCGTGCATCGAGCTCGTTCGGCGCGACGATTGCCCCGGTCGGGCAGATATCGATGCAGCGCACGCAGGTGCCGCAATGTTCGCTGGCCGGTGCGTCGGCCGGCAGCGGCAGGTCGGTATACAACTCGCCGAGGAAGAACCACGAGCCGGCGTCGCGGTTGATCAGGTTCGTGTGCTTGCCGATCCAGCCCAGGCCGGCGTTGCGCGCGAGTGCCTTTTCGAGCACCGGTGCCGAATCGACGAACGCGCGATAGCCGAACGGACCGATCTGCGCGGCGATGCGATCGGCCAGTTGCTGCAGGCGCGCGCGCAGCACCTTGTGATAGTCGCGGCCGAGCGCGTAGCGCGACACGTAGCCGAGCGCCGGATCGTCGAGCACTTCCCAGGGGTCACGCGCGTCGGGCGGGTCGTAGTCCATGCGTACGCAGATCACGCGCAGCGTCCCGGAACGCAGCAATTGCGGCCGGCTGCGCATGGCGCCATGACGCTGCATGTAATCCATCGCCCCGTGGCGGCCGGCATCGAGCCAGTTCAGCAGCCGCATTTCGTCGTCGGCGAGATCGATGCCGCTGATGCCTACCTGCTGGAAACCGCACTCCGCACCCCAGCGGCGGATGTCCGCGGCCAGAGCGGTGTAGTCGATCAGATCGGCGGCGCGGACGGACACGGCGGTCGGGAAGGAATCGGGGACTCGGCCAGTATAATCGGCGCATGGATGCCATGGCGTTGTACACGGTTGCCCAGGTGCGCTCGTTCGACCGGGCGGCGATCGACTCGCACGGCATCGCCGGTTACACGTTGATGCAGCGCGCCGCTGGATTCGCCTGGCAGCGTTTGCGCGAGCGCTGGCCGCAGGCCCGGCGCATCGCCGTGATCTGCGGCAGCGGCAACAACGGCGGCGACGGTTACGTGCTGGCCCGGCTTGCGCGCGAAGCGCGGCTGGAGGTCGAAGTCGTCGCGCTCGCAGAGCCGCGCGCCGACAGCGACGCGGCTCGCGCGCATGCGGACTGGATCGCGGCCGGCGGCGCCGTGCTCACTGCCGAGGCACCGGTCGCGGCAGCGGAAGTCTATGTCGACGCCATCTTCGGCACCGGCCTGGTGCGGCCCCCGCACGGCGCGGCGCAAGCGTGGATCGAACGCATGAACGCCGCTGACGGGCGTGTCCTCGCACTCGATGTGCCGTCCGGCGTCGACGCCGACAGCGGTCACGTGCCGGGCGTGGCCGTGCGCGCCGCCGAGACCGTGTCGTTCGTCGCCCACAAGCGCGGCCTGTTCAGCGGAGCGGCGACCGATCGTTGCGGAGCGATCACGCTCGACGCGCTGCAGATTCCACCGGACGTGTTTGCTGCCGCGCGGCCGGACGCGCGCCTGCTGTCGGCGCAGGATATCGCGGCGCGTTTGCCGGCGCGCGGCAAAAATGCGCACAAAGGTAATTTTGGACATGTGCTGGCGATCGGCGGCGACCGCGGCTACGGCGGTGCGATCCGGCTGGCGGGCGAGGCCGCGCTGCGCTGCGGCGCCGGCCTGGTCAGCGTCGCGACGCGCGCCGAGCATGTCGGCGCGATGAATGCGGCGCGCCCGGAGTTGATGGCGCGCGGCGTCGAAGGTCCGCAGGAACTCGAGGCCATGCTCGAGCGCGCCAGCGTTGTCGCGATCGGGCCCGGACTCGGGCAGCGCGCCTGGGGCCATGCGCTCTGGTATGCAGCGCTGGCTTCCGGCAAGCCTGCGGTCATCGACGCCGATGCCCTGAACCTGCTCGCCCGAGACCGCCCGGCACTGCCTGCACACTGCGTGCTGACGCCGCATCCCGGCGAAGCGGCGCGCCTGCTCGGCATGGACACCGCGGCGATCGAACGCGATCGCTTCGCTGCGGTCCGCGCGATTGCGGCACGTCAGGGCGCCGTCACCGTGCTCAAGGGCGCGGGAAGCCTCGTGGCCACGCCCGAAGGTGAACTGGCGGTCTGCCCGTGGGGCAATCCCGGAATGGCCAGCGGCGGCATGGGCGACGTGCTGACCGGCACCATTGCGTCCCTGCTGGCGCAGGGACTCGATCCCTGGAACGCCGCTTGTGCCGGCGTTGCAATCCATGCGCGCGCTGGCGATTTCGCTGCGCGGGCTGGTCAAGCCGGGATGCTCGCCGGCGATCTGTTCGCGCCGCTGCAGCGGCTGCGCAACGACTTCGCCGCACACGATGCGTGATGCCTTGATTCGGCGCGGCGTGGACGAGCCAGGCCTGGCCGCAGTCGCGGCGAAGCTCGCACCGCTCGTTCGCGATGGCGGCGTGATCCTGCTGAGCGGCGAGCTCGGCGCCGGCAAGACGACGTTCGCGCGCGCGCTGCTCGGCGCGCTCGGCGTCGCTTCCCGGGTCAAGAGCCCGACCTACAGCCTGATAGAGTCGTATTCGATCGGTGACGTCGCGATCCACCATCTGGATCTGTATCGAATTGCCGACCCCGGCGAACTCGAATGGCTGGGCATCGCGGACCTGGTCGCCCAGCCGCATCTGATGCTGATCGAATGGCCGGAGCGTGGCGGCGGCGCGCTGCCCTCCGCCGACCTGTCGATTGCCCTGGCGCACGCCGGCTCTTCCCGCGACATCGTGCTATCGGCAGTCAGCCCGAAAGGGCAGGATTGGCTGGACCGGCTGGGGCCCCTTTCGGCCTAGGGTGCGGTGAGTTACCCCATATTCGTGAGTGATCGCTAATGACATTCATATACCTGGAGGATTTCTAAGGAAAAACTCTTGATATTTTCCTTGCGCTGCGCTTGAATGCGCGGCATGAGGGGAATCCTGCGCCATCGTTTGCTCGTCGCCGTCGCCGCCACCGGCCTGCTGGCGGCGGCCGTGCACGCCGATGCGGCCGAGGTGCGGACGCTGAAGCTCAGCACCAGCGCCGATGCCACCCGTGCCGTATTCGACGTATCCGGAGCGCTCGAGTACAAGCTGTTCGCGATCGCCAATCCGGACCGTATCGTGCTCGACCTGCGCGCATCGAGTTTCGCCGGCGGTTTCTCCGCTCCGGCGGCCAAAGGCGTGTTGAAGTCCGTGCGCACCGGCAAGCAGGGCAAGGAAGACGTCCGCGTCGTTTTCGATCTCGCCGCCGCTGTGCAGCCGCGCAGCTTCCTGTTGCCGGCAACCGGCAAGCAGCCGGCGCGCCTGGTCGTCGAACTCGCTCCGCGGCGCACGTCGAACGGCGCCGTCGTGAAGTCGGCGGAGATTCCGCCGGAGAAGGTACGCGACGTCGTCGTCGCGATCGATCCCGGGCACGGCGGCGCCGATCCGGGCGCGCTCGGTTCAGCCGGCAGCCGCGAAAAGGAAATCACGCTCGCGGTCGCGCGGGAACTGAAGCGCCTGATCGACAAGCAACCTGGCATGAGCGCTGTGCTGACGCGCGATGGCGACGTCTTCATTCCGCTCAAGGAGCGCTACCAGATTGCGCGGGAAGAAAAGGCCGACCTGTTCGTTTCGATTCACGCCGATGCATTCGCGCGCGAAGACGCGCGCGGTTCGTCGGTGTGGATGTTGTCGTCGCGCGGTGCGACCAGCGAAGCGGCGCGCTGGCTGGCCGATCGCGAGAACCGCGCCGACCTGGTTGGCGGCGTCACGCTCGACAACAAGGACAACACGCTGGCCGCCGTGCTGCTCGACCTGTCGCAGGGTGCCACGCTCGAAGCGAGCGGCTCGGTGGCGAACCAGGTCCTGCGCGCGCTCGGCAAGATCGGCCCGACTCATCGCGGCTATGTCGAGAAGGCCAACTTCGTCGTGCTGCGCTCTCCCGACGTGCCGTCGATACTCGTCGAGACCGCGTTCATCACGAATCCGGCCGAAGAAAAGCGCCTGAAGAGCCCGGAGCAGCGCGAAAAGCTCGCCAATGCGATTCTCGACGGCCTGCGCGGTTATTTCGTCGCCGTACCGCCGCCGGGAAGCTGGTTTGCGGCGAACGCGCACCGCGACAAGCCGGGCCGGCTGTCGACGCACAAGGCCGCCACGAGCGTGGCGGTGATTGCCGACGACGATCCCGATCGGGAGATTCTGGCGCGTTCGCCGAGTTCGTGACGCGAGGCAGACGGTAGCCGGGAACCGGTAGCCGTTAGCCGGAAAGCAAGGCTGGCGAATCCGTCCCGCTTGCTCCGATCTGAAGTGAACGCTCGCGCCGGACTTTGTCGCGACGCTGAAGTTCGCTCTCCGGCTACCGGCTACCGGTTCCCGAATCCCGGGCCCCCAGTCCCGAGCCCCGACTCCTCTCGTCATCTCTCGCGCTATCATGCGCGACGCACCAGCACACCCGTATGCCGCGCATCCATCAACTTTCCCAGGACCTCGTCAACCAGATCGCCGCGGGCGAGGTCATCGAACGCCCCGCGTCGGTGGTCAAGGAACTCGTCGAGAACAGTCTCGATGCCGGCGCCGCACGCATCGAGATCGACATCGAAGACGGCGGCGCGCGCTTGATCCGTGTGCGCGACGACGGTGACGGCATCGACGCCGACGATCTGCCGCGCGCCGTGCTGCCGCACGCCACCAGCAAGATTGCGACCCTCGAGGATCTGGAGCGGGTGCGCACGCTTGGGTTTCGCGGCGAGGCGCTGCCGTCGATCGCATCGGTTTCGCATTTCACGGCGATCTCGAGGACCGTGCAGCAGGACCGGGCCTGGCGCATCGAGGTCAGTGCCGGGCGCACCTCGGAAGCGAAGCCGGCGCCGCATGCGCGCGGCACGACGATCGAGGTGCGCGACCTGTTCCACAATGTTCCGGCACGGCGCAAGTTCCTGCGCGCCGAGCGCACCGAATTCAGTCATATCGACGAATTGGTCAAGGCAATTGCGCTGGCACGGCCGCAGGTCGAGTTCCGGCTGAGCCACAACGGCCGCCCGCTGCGTCTGCTTCGGCCTGCCGTCGACGCCGCCGCGATGAACGCGCGCGTCGGCGAGATCCTCGGCGAGGAGTTTTCCGCACAAAGTCTGCGCCTGGATCATGCCGGAGCGGGCATGCGCCTGTCCGGCTGGATCGGCCTGCCGACGGCGTCGCGCAGCCAGGCCGACCAGCAATACTTCCACGTCAATGGCCGCCTGGTGCGCGACCGCGTGGTGACTCACGCCGTGCGCCAGGCCTATGCGGACGTGTTGTTCCACGGCCGCCACCCGGCGTACATCCTGTTCCTCGACCTTGCGGCGGAAGGCGTCGACGTGAACGTGCATCCGGCGAAGTCGGAAGTGCGCTTCCGCGAGAGCCGGCTCGTCCACGACTTTCTCTACCGCACGCTCGACGAGGCGCTGGCGCAGACGCGCGCCGGATCGGCGCCCGAGGCGCACGCTGACGGCGCCGAGAATCCGTCGGGCCTCGGCGGCGCGCCTCCGGCTCCTGCGCCGGGGCCCGGCTTCCTGCCGTGGCGCCAGTCCGGCCTCGGACTCGGTGTACGCGAGTCGCCGGCCGACTATGCCGCGCTGCTCGGTGTGGTTCCGCCACAAAGCAGCATTGTGGATAATGCCGCATCGCCGGATGCGGCCGACGTGCCCCCGCTCGGTTTCGCCCTGGCCCAGCTCGGCGGCATCTACGTGCTGGCCGAAAATCGCCAGGGCCTGATCCTGGTCGACATGCATGCCGCGCATGAGCGCATCACCTACGAGAAGCTGAAGTCGGCGCGCGTCGGCGAAGGCATCCGCGCCCGCAGCCTGCTCGTGCCGCTGCCGCTGGCGGTCAGCGAACGCGAGGCGGCGAGCGTCGAGGAGCATGCTCCGCGCTTGCGCGAAATCGGCTTCGACATCGTTCGCAGCGGCCCGCAGAGCGTGACCGTCAGGAGCTACCCCGGGCTGCTCGACGGCGCCGACGTGGCGACGCTGGCGCGCGACGTGCTCGGCGACCTGGCCGTGCACGGCGACACGCGGCGCATCGAGGAATCGGAGAACGACGTGCTGGCGACCATGGCCTGCCACGGCTCCGTGCGGGCGAACCGGCGCTTGACTCTGCCGGAAATGAACGCACTTCTGCGTGAGATGGAAGCGACCGAACGCTCCGGCCAGTGCAATCATGGACGGCCGACCTGGATTCAGGTGTCGATCGCTGAACTCGACCGCATGTTCCTGCGCGGGCGCTGAACTGCATGGATGAGGTCAATCAGGAGATATTTGGACGTGGATGAACGCAGATCGGCGCGGGTCGATCCGCAGGTGACGGATTGAGCTTGTGGCGATCCGGGTTCATCCGCGTTATATCCGCGTCAAAGATTTTCTGGGCTAATCGGACTACAGACATGATCAATTCAATTATTGCGAGCACGACGCTCGCGGTTGCGGTCGGGCTAGCCGCTGCAGGCGACGGCGATGCCTATCGCAAGCAGATCGAGGACTGGCGCCAGCATCGGGTCGAGCGGCTCACGGCGCCGACCGGCTGGCTGACTCTGGTCGGACTGGAATGGCTCAAGGACGGCGCGAACACGCTCGGCTCGGCGGCCGACAACGCGATCGTGCAGCCGAAGTGGCCGGCGCATCTGGGAACGATCACGCTCGAGCGGGGCAAGGCGACGATTGCGCTTGCGTCAGGCGTCGACGCGACGGTCGACGGCCAGAAGACCGCGCAAGCGCCGTTGCTCGACGACACGAATCCGACCCCGACCGTCGTCGCGAACGGTACGGTCATGTTCTACGTCGTCAAGCGCGGCGATCGCTGGGCGCTGCGCATCAAGGACAGCGAGTCGCCGACGCGCAAGGGCTTCGTCGGCATCGACTACTTCGATATCGACCCGACCTGGCGCGTCGATGCCAAGTGGGAAGCCTACGATCCGCCGCGCGAGGTCGAGGAGCAGAATATCCTCGGCGAGATCGACAAGGTCGTTGTTCCGGGCGCCGCCGTATTCGAACACGGCGGCAAGACCTTCCGCGTCGAACCGGTGATCGAAACCCCGGGCGACACGGAATTGTTTCTGGTCTTCGCCGACCGCACCAGCGGCAAGGAGACCTACGGCGCGGCGCGCTTCGTTTACAGCGAGGTGCCGAAGGACGGCCGGATCGTGATCGATTTCAACAAGGCCTACAATCCGCCGTGCGCGTTCACGCCGTACGCAACCTGCCCGCTGCCGACGCCGCAGAACCGCCTCGATACGCGGGTGACCGGGGGCGAGAAGAAGTACCGCGCCGCCGTCGATTGACCGCCCGTTTTCAATGGACGGATCAAGGCTGCACCACGAAGGCGCGAAGAACACGAAGAACACGAAGAAGCGAGGAGATCAAGAGACGAACAAGACGCAAGAATAATGGAGCTGCACGCTGCGAAAACCGGTTTTCCGCGAGGATGGCCTGCATGAGTCGCTTCCGTTTCGCGCCGGGACTTTCGCAATGAACTCGAAGCCCGCTTTTCTTCGTGTCCTTCGTGTCTTCGTGGCGAATCTTTTTTTGAGTTCCGAGAGCGCTCAGGCGCCGGTGAACGCGGGCTTGCGGCGCTCGAGAAACGCGCGCGTGCCCTCGTGCATGTCGCTGCTCGAGCAGCAGACCGCGAACGCCTTGGTCTCGTAATCCAGCCCGACATCGATTCCACCATCGCCGGCCAGGACGATCGCGTCGAGGATTCCGGAAAGCGCATGCGGTGCGGCGGCCGCGAGCTGCGCCGCCAATGCGTCAACTTCTTCGTCGAGACGGTCAGGAGCGACGACGCGATTGACCAGGCCGAGTGCGAATGCGCGCGCCGCGTCGATCGGCGCACCGGTGAGGCACAGTTCCAGCGCTGCAGCCCGGCCGGCCAGGCGCAACAGTCGCTGCGTGCCGCCGAAACCCGGGATCACGCCGAGGTTGATCTCGGGCTGGCCGAAACGCGCTTTATCGCTGGCGACGCGCAGGTGACAGGCCATCGCCAGTTCCAGGCCGCCGCCGAGTGCGAATCCTTGCAGCCGGGCAATGACAGGTTTGCCGAGCCGTTCGATCCGGGTCATCAACGCCTGGCCGTGGCGCGAGAACTCCTGGGCCTGCAGCGGGGTCACAGACGCCAGTTCGCCGATATCGGCGCCGGCAATGAACGCCTTGTCGCCCGCGCCGGCCATGACGACGACGCGGATCGAGGTTTCGTGCCGCGCCTGGTCGAAGGCCACGTGCAGTTCGCTGATCGTTTCACGATTCAGCGCGTTGAGTTTTTCAGGACGATCGACGGTGATCCGGCGTACACCGCCAAGATCGACGATTTGCAGGTTGCGAAAGGCCATGACAGGAATCCCGGTAGGCGAACAAAGACGCAGGCGACACGACGCGACGGCCAGGGCGGCGCTTCGCGGGGCGGCGATCATAGCAAGGCGACCGGACCGCGTTCAGTTTCGTACCGCGCTGGTGGCCGCGCGCGGCCGGCTCAGGTAATATGGAGTGCTTTCACGTCGCCGGCGGCGCGTTCCCGCGCCAGATTCGACGGCTTCCCCACGGCGGTAATCCACTCTCGTTTTTGGAGGTTTGCATGACTTTGCGTTGGTCTTTTGCTGCGTTCGCGGTATTCGCAGCCGGCTCGGCGTTCGCCCAGAACTCGTCGGCGCCTGCCCAGGCGGCAGCGCCCGCGGCGTCCCAGCAGCAGGCAGCACCGGCACCGGCGCCGATCACGGCGGCCGACAAGCCGAACTTGTCTTATGCGATCGGCTTCCAGATGGGCGATGGCCTCATCGAGCGCAAGATCGATGTCGACGTCAACGCGGTCATTCGCGGCCTGCAGGACGGGTTCGCCAAGCGCAAGCCGACGGTCGCCGAGGAAACGATGCGCGACGTGCTCGGCCGCATGCAGGCGCAGATGTACAACCAGGCGAAGTCCGAGTTCGACAAGCTCTCGTCGGAAAACAAGGCCAAGAGCCAGAAGTTCCTCGCCGAGAACAAGGGCAAGAAGGGCGTGGTCACGCTGCCTTCGGGTCTGCAATACGTGGTCATCGAGGAAGGCACCGGTGCCAAGCATCCGGTCCCGACCAGCGACGTCAGCGTCCACTACCGCGGTTCGCTGATCAGCGGCCTCGAATTCGACAGTTCGTTCGCGCGCGGCCAGCCGGCCAACTTCAAGGTCAACGAAGTGATCAAGGGCTGGTCGGAAATCCTGCCGCTGATGCGCGTCGGCGACTATTGGCGCGTCTACGTGCCGGCCGACATGGCCTACGGCGAGCGCGGCCAGCCGCCGCGGATCGGACCGAACGAAGCGCTGGTCTTCGAACTGAAGCTCGTCGAAGTAAAGTAAGTTCAGGATGAACTTATCCCGGCCAGTGCATGGATGCACGTTGAGCCCGGATCCAGTTTCGCGAGGATGAGTCATCCCGTGCAGCACACGGATGTGCGCTGACACGGGATCCAGCTTCACGAGGATGAACTTATCCCGGCCAGTGCATGGATGCACGTTGAGCCGGGATCCAGTTTCACGAGGATGAGTCATCCCGTGCAGCCCACGGATGTGCGCTGACACGGGATCCAGTTTCACGAGGATGAACTTATCCCGGCCAGTGCATGGATGCACGTTGAGCCGGGATCCAGTTTCACGAGGATGAGGTCATCCCGTGCAGCACACGGATGTGCGCTGACACGGGATCCAGTTTCAAATCGACAAGAGAACGCCGCGCTCGTCGCGGCGTTTTACTTGGCGTCGACGCCGAGGCCGAACGCGCGCAGGTCCTCGAGCGCACGTTCCATGTCGAGCTTGATGCGGTTGATCAGGCGCATCGCCGACTCGTTGCTGTTGTCGACCTGCGCCGCGTTGCGCGTCCCGTTGCGGGCGAGAACGGCCGCGTCGGCGTCGGGCACGAACTGGGCGAGATACACGTAGCCTCGCGCCAGACTCTCCTTGAGTGCGGTATGTTCCGGCTCCAGATTCTCCAGGAGCATGGCGATCGCGGTGCGGATCTGTACCTTCGAATGCGGCAACAGCGATTCAGGCAAGCCGTGCACGCCGGGGATGACCTCGGCGAGGACCTTGCCGTAATCGCGCACGACCTTGGTCGCGAGGGCGAGCATCGATGCTAGAGTCTGCCTTATCAGATTGCCGTAATCTATCAGAAACAATAGAAAAAATCCCGTGATGAGCCTGTGGCAAAAAGCACCGGTCCCGATTCTGAGCCCGTGTACCGGTGTCTGTCGCCTCGGTGCCGACGGCCTGTGCGAGGGCTGCCTTCGCAACGCCGACGAGATCGCCGGCTGGACCGCCTTCAGCGATGCCGAACGCCGGCGGCTGATGGAGACCGTGCTTCCGGGTCGAGCGGATCGCCGTTCGTCGTGAGCGCGCCTCTGGAGCAACGCCTGCCACGAGCCGTGCGCCCGCTCGAAGATCCGCCGGCGCCCGGTTCGGGCGAAGCCGAGCACGCCGATTGGCCGGCCGACCTCGAGCACGCGGCGGCGGCGGTTTTGGTCCCGATCGTCAATCGCGCCGGCACGCTGTCGATATTGCTGACGCGGCGTACCGACCACCTCGCCAAGCATGCCGGCCAGGTCAGCTTTCCGGGCGGCAGGGCCGAAGCTCAGGACACCGATGCGATAGCGACCGCCCTGCGCGAGACCCTCGAGGAAGTCGGCATCGGCCCAGCGCTGCTGCAGCCCTTCGGCTATCTGGATTGCCTGCAGACGGTGAGTGGCTTCTGCGTGACGCCGGTTGTCGCCTGGCTCGACCCGGGATACTGCGCGCGGCCCGATCCGCAGGAGGTTGCCGAAGTGTTCGAAGTACCGCTGGAACTGTTCCTGCAGCCGCAGAATCTGCGTCGCCTGCGCATCGAGTACCGCGGTCGTCCGCGCGAGATCCTCGAGTTCGCGCACGACGGCCCGCGCATCTGGGGTGCCACGGCAACGATGCTCTTCAACCTCGTGCGCCGGCTGGAGAAAACGGCATGAAAGAAACACTGATCGACGCGGCGGAACTCAACGGCATGATCGGACGCGGCGGCGTGCTCGTCGTCGACTGCCGGGCCGAACTGGGCGATGGACAGCGCGGCGCACGCGACTACGCGGAAGGCCACATCCCCGGCGCGATCCATGCCGTACTCGACCGCGATCTGTCCGATCTTTCCAAAGCGGGGCTCGGCCGCCACCCGCTGCCCGACGCGGCCGCGTTCTCGACGGTCCTGTCCCGCTGGGGCTGGACTCCCGACACGTTCGTGGTCTGCTACGACACGGCGAACGGTGCGCTGGCCGCTGCGCGGCTTTGGTGGATGTTGCGCCTGATCGGCCACCGCAGGGCGATGGTTCTCGATGGCGGTCTCGCGGCCTGGAAGAACGCGGGACTTGCCCTTTCGACCGATCAGACGCAGGCAGAACCGACGCGCGTCGAGGCGAATTTCGCCGCCGCGGAGATTGTCTACACGGACGAACTGCAGCGGCTGGGCGACACGGTGCTGCTGCTCGATGCGCGCGCCGCGCCGCGTTTCCGCGGTGAGGTCGAGCCGATCGATCCGGTTGCCGGCCACGTGCCGGGCGCCAGGAACCGGCCGTTCTCGGACAACCTCGATCCGTCCGGATCGTTCAAACGCGCCGATGTACTGCGTCGTGAATTCGAGCAACTGATGGGCAGTTACGCGCCCGGCGACGTCGTCCATATGTGCGGATCGGGCGTGACCGCGTGCCACAATCTGCTCGCGATGGAACATGCCGGGCTGGGCGGCTCGCGTCTCTACGCGCCGTCCTGGAGCGGCTGGATCGCCGATCCTGCTCGGCCCGTCGCGAGCGGTCAAGCCTGACCGGCAGCACGAATCGATCGCGGCCCGGGCAAATTTTTTCGTCGAGCCGATGTCGAGGCTGAAAGCCGTCAAGGCGGTCTTTTCCTGATCCAGCCGATCAGCGTTTGCCCACAGTGTTTCGTGCGCGCGGCGTGCTCTGCGTGCGCGAATTGATCGCGGTCAAATCGACCGGTTCATCGCGCCGGCACCATTGCGTCATCCCTCAGCACTATTGGAGATGCAATGAAAAAGCACGTATGGGTGACCGCACTGGCCTGCGCGTTGACCGGCGGCACGATCGCCGCCCACGCTGAAACGTTCGACCCCTGGGTTGTCAAAGTCGGCGCGCACTCGGCCGATCCGAAATCCAACAACGGCACACTGGCGGGCGGCACGCTCGAGGCTGATGTCGGCTCCGACGTCAAACCGACGATCACCGCCGAATACCTGTTTTCACCGAACTGGGGCGTGGAAGTGCTCGCCTCGCTGCCGTTCGAGCACGATATCAAGCTCAACGGTGTGAACGCCGGATCGGCCAAGCATCTGCCGCCGACCGTCAGTGCGCAGTATCACTTCAATGCGGGCGGCAGCGCGTCGCCGTTCGTGGGCTTCGGTCTCAACTACACGTTGTTCTTCAGCGAGCATACGACCGGGCCGCTGGCCGGTACGAAGCTGAGCCTCGGCAGCAGCTTCGGCCCCGCGGTCCATGGCGGTGTCGATTTCAACATCAACGAGCGCTGGCTGGTCACGGTTGACGCGCGCTGGATGGATCTCGATTCCGACGTGAAGGTCGACGGCGCCAAAGTCGGCACGGTCCACATCGATCCGTTCGTCTACGGCGTCGCAGTCGGTCATCGATTCTGACCCGCAACGTGGCAGCGGCGGCGCAGGCAGCAGCGCCGCCGCCTGCCGCATCGGCTCACGCTTTTTTCAGGCGCGCAACGAGTGCCTGCAGGGCGCCCTGTGTTTCGGCGCCGAACCAGGCAGTAATGAATTCGTCGAGCAGCCAGCGGCTCTTGTCGGCAAACATCTCGGCAAGGTCGCGTCGCGAAAGTCTGCGGGTCGTCGACATCGCCAGCGGTGACAGGCGCAGCAGATCCTGCAGCCAGTCGATGGCGC
>Ga0068860_100004070_pt1 | contig 15007 bp, 12 predicted proteins | sample KBSSwiS32_FD_66597 | JGI IMG/M metagenome (GOLD analysis project Ga0068860, IMG submission 66597) | Switchgrass rhizosphere microbial communities from Kellogg Biological Station, Michigan, USA - KBS Switchgrass S3-2 | ecosystem: Host-associated > Plants > Roots > Rhizosphere > Soil ... | reverse complement strand
GGACAGCCGTTGTCGGCGCAAATCGAAGTCACGTCAGCCCTGCCCGCCGAGCTCGATTCGCTGACGGTCAAGGTGGCCGATCCTTCGCTGTATCGCCAGAACAATCTTGCTTACAACTCGGTCCTCGCGCGTGCCCGCGTGACGCTCGAGCGCCGCTCGGGCGGCCAGCCGTTCCTTCGTGTCCTGACGCAGGGTGCGATCAACGAGCCGTTCCTCGACTTGATGGTCGAGGTGAATTGGGCCTCGGGTCGCCTCGTGCGCGAGTACACGTTCCTGCTCGATCCGCCGGGCGTCCCGCCAACGCCGGTCGAGCCGACGATACCGGTGCGCGTCGGCAGTGCATCACCCGTACCCGCGCCCGCTCCCGCACCGTCGCCTTCACGGGCTGCGGCCCCGGCACCGCAGGTAGCACCGGCGCCGGCGGCTGGATCCGGCGATACGTACGCGGTGAAGCCTGGCGATACGCTGTCGCAGATCGCGAGCGAGACCAAGCCGCCGAGCGCGACGCTCGAGCAGATGCTGGTCGCGATCTTCAACTCGAATCCGAACGCGTTCGACGGCAACATCAATCGGCTGCGCGCTGGGAGCATCGTCTCGATCCCGAGCGCCGACGTCGTCGCGGCCACCGAGCCCGCGGAAGCGGCGAAGGTCGTGCGCACGCAGGCCGCCGACTGGCGCGCCTACCGCGATCGCGTGGCGACCACCGCGCCGTCGAGCGACACGAGCACGACGCGCAGCGCGAGCGGAAGGATCGGCACCACGGTCGTCGACAGCGCGCCCCCAGCGCCGCCCGGACGCGATCAACTGAAGGTGTCGCGGGATGCGGGTGCGGCGAAAGCGGCCGCCACCGAGGAGCAAATCGCCCGCGACCGGCAGATTCGCGATGCGCAGCAGCGGATCGCCGAGCTCGAGAAGACACTGAACGAATTGCAGCGTGCCGTCGAGATGAAGAACCAGACGATGGCCTCGCTGCAGGCGCAGGTCGAGGCGAGCAAGGCGAAAGCCGGCGAAACCAAGGCGCCGCCGATGACGCCGCCGGTGAAGGCGCCCGAAGCCCCCAAGGCTGCGGAACCGGCGAAGGTGGCGGAAGCGCCGAAGGCCGCCGAAGCACCGAAGGCCGCCGAACCGGCGAAGGCGGAGCCGCCGAAGGCCGAAGCCGCGAAGGCGGCGCCGAAGGCCGCAGCACCCGCGCCCAAGGCCGCAACACCGGCGGCGCCCCCGCCGGCGCCGTCGTTCTTCGACGATCTGATGGCGAACACGCCGACGTGGGCGATCGGCGGCGGGGCAATCGCGCTGCTCGCCGGCATTGCCGCGTTCATCGCCACGCGGCGGCGCAAGTCGACGCGCTATGAGGAAGGCATCATCGGCGACACCGACATCAAGACCAACACCGTGTTCGGCTCGACCGGCGGCGGCGTGGTCAACACCGGCGACAACTCGCTGTCGAGCGAATTCAGTCGCGAGGGGCTCGGCAACATCGACACCGACGAAGTCGATCCGATCGCCGAAGCCGAGGTCTACCTCGCGTACGGCCGCGATGCGCAAGCCGAGGAAATCCTGAAGCACGCGCTGCGCAAGGAACCGCAGCGGCAGGAGATCTACCTGAAGCTGCTGGAAATCCACGCGCAGCACAACAAGCCGTCGGCGTTCGAGGCGGTCGCCGCCGAGCTCTACGCGCTGACGAAGGGGCAGGGCGACACCTGGCAGAAGGCCGCGGCGCTCGGCCGTCAGCTCGATCCGGCGAATCCATTGTTCGCCGAGGGCACGCGCGTCAGCGTGGGCGCCGCGCTGATTGCCGGCGAAATCGCCGCGTTCGCGAAGCCGGAAATGCCGAAGACCGACGTGCCCGCCGCAGCGCGCACCGCTACCGCCAGCAACGAGAAATCCTTCGATTTCCGCCTCGATGAAGATCTGGCCGCGGCGGTGCCTCCCGCGGTGCGCACGAAGTCGCCGAGCGAAATCCTTGCCGGCGCCGAGCGCGAGCTCGCGGCGAGCGCGCGCGCAACCTCGATGGCCGGTGCCGGCCGCATGGTCGCCGCCGGTGCCGCCGGCGCTGCGCTGGTCGAGCCGGTGAGCGAATCGATCGAGCAGAAGATCGAGACCGCGCGCCTCGCGGCGGACCTCGATTTCCATCTCGACGAAGCTGAGAAGCCGTCAGCCGAAATGGCGCGCGCGCCGGATCACCAAACGCATACGTCGTCGCAAGCGGCGATCGAGCTCTCGAAGCTCGACCTGTCGTTCGAGGACGAGAAGTCCGTCGGCGACGACGACACCCCGTCGGTCCTCGACGGTCAGTGGCACGACGCCGCCACCAAGCTCGACCTCGCGAAGGCGTACCAGGAAATGGGCGATGTCGAGGGCGCGCGCGAAATCCTGCAGGAAGTCCTGCGCGAGGGCGACAGCGGGCAGAAGCAGGAAGCGGAGACGCTGATCGCGAAGCTCGCCTGAGCGCGGCGGGCGAGCGCAAGCGAGCCAAGGCCCGAAGGGCGCGTCGCCGCGCGATGGCGTGAGGCCGAATCGGTGGCCTCGACCAACCAAACTGGTCGTTGAGGCCGACGCCTGAGCGCATCGCCGCGTAGCCCCTGCCGCGTATCATCCTGCGATGCGCATCGCGCTCGGCCTCGAATACGCCGGAACGCGCTTCACGGGCTGGCAATCGCAGCCCGACGGGCGCGCGCTTCAGGACGTTCTCGAGCGCGCGCTCGGCACGATCGCCGCCCACCGTATCGCGACGATCGCCGCCGGCCGCACCGACGCCGGCGTGCACGCGACGATGCAGATCGTCCATTTCGACAGCACTGCGTCGCGACCCGACACCGCGTGGGTGCGCGGCGTCAATTCGCATCTGCCGCCCGAAGTGGCCGTGCTCTGGGCGCGGCCGGTCCCCGATGAATTCCATGCGCGCTTCGCCGCAACGGCGCGCCACTACACGTATCTTCTCGCCAATCGTCCGGTACGCGCCGGCGTACTCGCCGGTCGCATCGGCTGGTACCATCACCGCCTCGATGTCGACGCGATGCGCGCCGGCGCCACGCTGCTCATGGGTACGCACGATTTCAGCGCATTTCGCGCGGCGTTGTGCCAGGCGAAGTCGCCGGTGAAGACGCTTGCGCGCGCGAGCATCGACTCCGCCGGCGATACGATCCGCTTCGATTTCTCCGCGAATGCCTTCCTGCACCACATGATCCGCAACATCGTCGGCGCGCTGATTCACGTGGGCGCGGGCAAGGCGCCGCCGGCGTGGATCGGCGAGCTTCTCGCGGGTCGCGACCGCACGCGCGCTGCGCCGACGTTCGCCGCCGACGGCCTCTATTTCACCGGCGCCGATTATCCGCCGACGTGGCCGCTGCCCGCGACCCGCGCCGCGTTGCCATGGCCGCCGGTTTCCCTCTGAGGATGCGCCAGTGAGCGCGCCGCGTACCCGGATCAAGATCTGCGGCATCATGCAGGCCGATCACGCGATGGCTGCCGCGCAGGCGGGCGCCGACGCAATCGGCTTCGTGTTCTGGTCCGGCACGCCGCGAATGGTGAGCGCGGAGCGCGCGGCGGCGATCGCGGCGACGTTGCCGCCGTTCGTGTCGATCGTCGGCTTGTTCGTCGACCCCACGCCCGAGCACGTGCACGCGACGCTCGCTCGCGTGCCGCTCGACGTGCTGCAGTTCCACGGCGACGAGACGCCGGAGCTCTGTCGCGCCTTCGGCCGCGCGTATATGAAAGCGATCGCCGTAGAGCCGGGGGCGACGGAAACGGCTTTGCTAGAATACGCCGGTCGTTTTGGCGACGCCGCGGCGCTGTTGTTCGACGCACCGGCGGTCGGCGGCGTGCCGGGCGGCACCGGGCAGACCTTCGATTGGAGCGCGCTGGCGCGGATGCGCGCACGCTTCGATCGGCCGATCGTGCTGTCGGGCGGATTGCACGCGGGCAACGTCGCAGAGGCGATCGCCGTGGTGCATCCGTGGGCCGTCGACGTTTCCAGCGGCGTCGAGCAGGTCGACGCCGAGGGCCGTCCGCGCAAGGGCGTCAAGGACCCTGCGCGGGTCGCCGCGTTCATCGAGGAAGTGCGCAATGCAGATGTACGATCTGCCTGACTCGCGGGGTCATTTCGGTCAGTACGGCGGCGTGTTCGTCGCCGAGACGCTGATCCACGCGCTCGACGAGCTGCGCGAGCAATACGCGCGCTATCGCACCGAGCCGGCGTTCGTCGCCGAATTCGAGCGCGAGCTCGCCCATTACGTCGGCCGGCCCTCACCGGTCTATCACGCGCGGCGGCTGTCCGAAAAGGCGGGCGGCGCGCAGATCTGGTTGAAGCGCGAGGACCTGAATCACACCGGCGCGCACAAGATCAACAACTGCATCGGCCAGGCGATGCTCGCGCAGCGGCTCGGCAAGCGGCGCATCATCGCCGAGACCGGCGCCGGGATGCACGGCGTCGCTGCCGCCACGGTGGCGGCGCGCTTCGGCATGGAATGCGTCGTCTACATGGGCTCCGAGGACGTCAAGCGCCAGGCGCAGAACGTGTTCCGGATGGCGCTGCTCGGCGCACGGGTGGTGCCGGTCGAGTCGGGCTCGAAGACGCTGAAGGACGCGTTGAACGAAGCGATGCGCGACTGGGTGACCAACGTCGAGACCACGTTCTACATCATCGGCACCGTGGCGGGGCCGCATCCTTATCCGATGATGGTGCGCGATTTCCAGAGCGTGATCGGGCGCGAATGCCTGACGCAGATGCCGGCGGCGGCGGGGCGGCAACCGGACGCGGTCATCGCCTGCGTTGGCGGCGGCTCGAACGCGATGGGCATCTTCTATCCGTACATTCCGCACGAGGGCGTGCGGCTGATCGGCGTCGAAGCGGCCGGCGAGGGCCTCGAGACGGGCCGTCACGCCGCGTCGCTGTGCGCGGGTCGCGCCGGCGTGCTGCACGGCAATCGCACGTACCTGCTGCAGGACGCCAACGGGCAGATCGTCGAAACGCATTCGGTGTCGGCAGGCCTCGACTATCCGGGGGTCGGGCCGGAGCACGCCTGGCTCAAGGACACCGGCCGCGCCGAATACGTGTCGATCACCGACGACGAAGCGCTCGCGGCGTTCCACGATTGCTGCCGCGTCGAAGGGATCATTCCGGCGCTCGAATCGGCGCACGCGATCGCGCACGCGATGAAGCTCGCGGCGACGATGCCGCGCGACGCGGTGCTGCTCGTCAACCTTTCCGGTCGCGGCGACAAGGACATGAACACCGTCGCCGAACGCTCCGGCAAGCGTTTCTACTGCCGCGCCGAATGCGATCCGGCGCGGCGTTAGGAGCCTGCGCGTGAACCGGATCGACGCGACGTTCGCGAAGCTGCGCGCGGCGGGCCGCACGGCGCTCATCCCGTACGTGACGGCCGGCGATCCCTCCCCCGCGTCGACGGTCGCGATCCTGCATCGGCTGGTGGAGGCAGGCGCCGACATCGTCGAGCTCGGCGTGCCATTTTCCGACCCGATGGCCGACGGCCCGGTGATCCAGCGCGCGTCCGAGCGGGCGCTCGCGCAGGGCGTAGGCCTCGTCGACGTGCTGGCGATGGTGACGTCGTTTCGCCGCCGCGACCCCACCACGCCCGTCGTGCTGATGGGTTATGCGAATCCGATCGAGGCGATGGGCATCGGAGCGTTCGCCGATCGCGCGCGCGATGCCGGCGTCGACGGCGTCCTGGTCGTCGACTATCCGCCCGAGGAATCGGCCGAGTTCGCGGCGCTTCTCGAAGCCCGCGATCTGGCGCCGATCTTCCTGCTGTCGCCAACCACGCCGGTGCCGCGTATCGTCGCCGTCGGGCGCATCGCGCGCGGTTACGTTTACTACGTGTCGCTCAAGGGCGTGACCGGCGCCGGCCACCTCGACACTGCGGACGTCGCGCGCAAGCTGGCGGAGATTCGCGGCCACCTGACGCTGCCGGTCGGCGTGGGATTCGGCATTCGCGACGCGGCGAGCGCACAGGCGGTCGCGCTTTACGCCGACGCGGTGGTGATCGGCAGTCGTATCATCCAGGAAATCGAAGCGGGTCCGGCGGCTGACGCCGCGGAGCGCGCCGGGCTCTGGCTCGGCGGCATCCGCGCCGCGCTCGACTCGATGCAGAAGCGGGCGGCGTAGCACCCGGCGCGTCGGGCGCCGGACAAGGGGATTCGAGAACGATGAGCTGGCTCCAGAAGTTGCTGCCGCCGCGCATCAAGGCCACGCCGGGGATGAAGAAGACCGCGGTCCCCGAGGGGCTGTGGATCAAGTGCGTGGCCTGCGAAACGGTGCTCTATCGCACCGACCTCGAGAACAACCTGTACGTCTGCCCGAAATGCGCGCACCACTCGCGAGTGCGCGCGCGCGAGCGCTTCGATCAGTTGCTCGATCCGGAGGGTCGCTTCGAGATCGGCTCCGAGGTCGTGCCGATCGACAGCCTCAAGTTCAAGGACGCGAAGAGCTATTCCGACCGGCTCGCCTCGGCGCTCGACGAGACCGGCGAAACCGATGCGCTCGTCGTGATGCAGGGAAGCATCAAGAGCGTCCCGCTGGTGCTCGCGGTGTTCGAGTTCGAGTTCATGGGCGGCTCGATGGGCTCGGTCGTCGGCGAGCGCTTCGTCCGGGGAGTGCGCGTCGCCTACGAGAACCGCGTGCCGTTCGTCTGTTTTGCCGCGTCCGGCGGCGCGCGGATGCAGGAAGGCGTCAATTCGCTGTTCCAGATGGCGAAGACCACGGCGGTGTTGCAGGAGCTCACGAAAGCGCGCCTGCCGTTCGTGTCGGTCCTCACCGATCCGACGATGGGCGGCGTGTCGGCGTCGTTCGCGTTCGTTGCCGATATCGTCCTGGCCGAGCCCGGCGCGCTGATCGGCTTCGCCGGGCCGCGCGTGATCGAGCAGACCGTGCGCGAAAAATTGCCGGAAGGGTTCCAGCGCGCCGAATTCCTCGTCGGCAAGGGCGCGATCGACATGATCATCGATCGCCGGCAGTTGCGCGACGAGCTGGCGGCGCTTCTCGTGCTGCTCACCAAGCAGCCGTCCCCCGGCAACTAGCCAGGAACCGTTGGCGTGAGCCGGCCGACGACGCAGGCCGCCTGGCTCGCTTACCTCGAGACGCTGCACCCGAAGGCGATCGCGATGGGCTTGGACCGCGTCGCCGCGGTGCACGCGCGGATGGACGCGACGCTCGCGTGTCCGGTGATCACCGTGACCGGCACCAACGGCAAAGGCTCGACGTGCTCGATGGCGGACGCGATGCTGCGGGCCGCCGGCTATCGCGTCGGCCTGTACACGTCGCCGCACCTGATGCGCTACAACGAGCGCGTGCGCATCGGCGGGGTCGAGGCCTCCGACGCCGATCTCGTCGCCGCGTTCAACGCGGTCGAGGATGCGCGCATCGCGGCGGGCGAAGACGCGGCGCCGATCCCGCTCACCTATTTCGAGTTCGGCACGCTCGCCGCGCTGTGGCTGTTTGCGCGCGCGGCGCTCGAAGCGGTTATTCTCGAAGTGGGGCTCGGCGGGCGTCTCGACGCCGTCAACATCGTCGACGCCGACGTCGCCGTGGTCACCAGCGTCGATCTCGATCACATGGATTACCTCGGCCCGACGCGTGACGACATCGCGCGCGAGAAGGCCGGCATCTTTCGCGCCGGTCGTCCGGTGGTTTGCGCCGATCCGTCGCCGCCGGCGTCGCTGACCGACCACGCCGCGGCGCTCGGCGCGCCGGTCACGCGCATCGGTCGCGACTACGGCTACGTCGCCGAGGGAACGCAGTGGCAATACTGGGGACCCGGCGGCCGCCGCCATGGGCTGCCGCATCCGGCGCTGCGCGGCGCGCATCAGCTCGTCAACGCGGCGACTGCGCTCGCGGCACTCGATCATCTGCGCGAGCGCCTGCCGATCGCCGCCGGCGCGGTGCGCGACGGCTTGTTGCGCGTCGAACTGCCGGGGCGGTTCCAGGTGTTGCCGGGCCGCCCGACGATCGTGCTCGACGTCGCGCACAATCCGCACGCCGCGCGCGTGCTTGCGGCGGCCGCCGCATCCATGGGCTTTCATCGCGAAACGCTCGCGGTGTTCGCGATGCTCGCCGACAAGGACATCGCGGGCGTCATCGCGGGCGTGGCGTCGCGCATCGATCGCTGGTACGTCGCATCCCTGCCGGGTCCGCGCGGCGCGTCGGCCGCGACGATGCGCACGCAGCTGCAGGACGCCGGGATCGCGGCGACAGCGATTCGCGATTTTGCCGAAGTGAGCGAAGCGTTGGCTGCCGCGCGAGTAGATGCAGGCGAAGCTGATAGAATCATCGTTTTCGGTTCGTTCCTCACCGTCGCCGCGGCGCTCGCGACGATAGAACGCGGAACGCGCCGCGCTTCCCGGCATGGCTGACCCAATCGCTGACAACGCGCAACTCGCGGTCGACGAACTGAGGCGAAAAGCGCGGCGACGTTTGATCGGCGCGATCGTGCTCGCGCTCGCCGCGGCAACGCTGCTGCCGCTCTTGCTCGAGCAGGAGCAGAAGCCGCTGGGCGACGACGTGTCGATCCAGATCCCGCCGATCGACGACGGCAAGTTCGTCACCCGCCTCCCCGGCGACAAGGCGAAAGAGGGCGCAGGCAAGGCCGAGAGCAAGGCCGAGCCGAAGACCGACGCAAAAGCGGACAGCAAGAGCGAGCCCAAGGCCGAAGCGAAGGCCGAACCCAAGGTCGACGCGAAGAGCGACGCCAAGGTCGACTTGCCCGCCCCGAAAGTCGAGCCCAAAGCCGAACCCAAATCGGAAACGAAGGCGGAGCCGAAGGCCGCTTCGCCGTCAGCCCCGAACGCGGCAACGGGCGCGGCGACCTCCGGATCCAGCACGCCGGGCGGTGGCGCGCAGGCCACACCTTCCGCGCCCGGCGCTACGGTTGCGGCAAGCGCGCCGTCGGGGACCTCGCCGCCCGCCGCCGACGCACCGGGCAAAGCCGAGGGTTTCATCGTGCAGCTCGGCGCGTTCACCGATACCTACGGCGCGAATGCGCTCGCCAATCGGCTGAAGAGAGCAGGGTATCCCGCGTTCACCCAACCGGTCGAGACCAGTCGCGGCAAGATGTGGCGCGTGCGCGTGGGCGGATATCCGACGCGAGCCGCGGCCAACGAGGCGCGGGACAAGTTGAAGGCGGAGGGCCACGACGGCATCGTCGTCGCGGCCAAGTAGCCGGACCGATGACGGGTTTCGATATCGCGGTCATCGCCGTTGTCGCGCTGTCCGTGTTGCTCGCTTTCTTTCGTGGCGTCGTCCGCGAGTTGATGGCGCTGGTCACCTGGATCGCGGCGCTCGTGGTGGCGCTCGCGTTCCAGGGTCCGGTCACGGCAGTGCTGCCGGCGTTCGTCAGCTCCACGGTCGTCCGCCATGTGGTCGCGTTCGTGCTGATCTTCATCGCGGTCCTTGTGATCGGCTCGATCGTCTCCCATCTATTGGCGAAACTGATCCGTGCGGTGGGCCTGGGTTTTGTCGATCGCTTCCTCGGCGGCATCTTCGGACTCGCGCGCGGTGTGATCATCGCGGTCGTCGGCGTGCTGATTGCGGGTGTCACCCAATTGCCGCGCAGCGAATGGTGGCAAAATGCGGCGTTGGCGCCCCCGCTGGTCGAGGCCGCGCTGGCGCTGCGGCCATGGCTGCCGGCGCCGTGGGCCGATCGCCTCGACTATTCGGCGGACGGCAAGCGTCCGGTGCGTCCGCGCGGCGAAGCTGCCCGCGCACAGAATGGAGAGCTGCAGGGATGTGTGGAATCGTAGGCGTCGTCGCGCATACGCCGGTCAACCAGCTGCTCTATGACGGGCTGCTGCTGCTGCAGCATCGCGGCCAGGACGCCGCAGGCATCGTCACCGGCGAGGGCGCGGTGTTCCACATGCATCGCGGTCCCGGCTACGTGCGCGACGTCTTCCGCACGCGAAACATGCGCGAGCTGAGCGGCAAGGCGGGCATCGGCCATTGCCGTTATCCGACGGCGGGCTCGGCGTCGTCCGAGCTCGAGGCGCAGCCGTTCTACGTGAACTCGCCGTTCGGCGTTTCGCTCGCGCACAACGGCAACCTGACCAACAGCGATGCGCTGAAGCGCGAGCTCTTCCAGCTCGACTTCCGGCACGTCAACACGAACTCCGATTCCGAAGTCCTGCTGAACGTCTTCGCGCTGGAGCTGGAACGCGCCGCGCACCACGCGCGGCTCGACGCCAACGCGATCTTCACCGCGGTCGCGGGCGTGCACCGGCGCTGTCGCGGCGCGTATGCGATCGTCGCGATGGTCGCCGGCTACGGCCTGGTGGCGTTTCGCGATCCGTTCGGCATCCGGCCGTTGATCATCGGCGTCAACGAAGCGATGGGCGGCACCGAATACATGGTCGCAAGCGAATCGGTGGCCCTCGAAGCGCTGGGCTTCGAAGTGCTGCGCGACGTCGCGCCCGGCGAGGCGATCTTCGTCGACCAGACCGGGCGCTTCCACGCGCGCCAGTGCGCGGTCGACCCCGTGTTGCGGCCATGCATCTTCGAGTACGTCTACCTGGCGCGTCCCGATTCGGTGCTCGACGGCGCTTCGGTCTACGAATCGCGGCTGCGGATGGGCGGTGAGCTCGCCAGGAAGATTCGCGGCATCCCCGAAGCCCAGGACATCGACGTCGTCATCCCGATCCCGGATTCGAGCCGCCCTTCTGCGCTCGAGCTCGCGAACACGCTCGGTCTCAAGTACCGCGAGGGCTTCGTCAAGAACCGCTACATCGGACGCACGTTCATCATGCCGGGCCAGGCGATGCGCCGGAAGAGCGTCCGGCAGAAGTTGAACCCCTGCGGCATCGAATTCAAGGATCGCGTCGTGCTGCTGGTCGACGATTCGATCGTGCGCGGCACCACGTCGCGCGAGATCGTGCAGATGGCGCGCGAGGCCGGCGCGCGCAAGGTGTATTTCGCGTCCGCCAGTCCGCCGGTGCGCTACCCGAACGTCTACGGCATCGACATGCCGAACCAGCGCGAGCTCGTGGCCACCGGTCGCAACGAAGCGGAGATCGCGAACGAGATCGGCGCCGATCTCCTGGTCTACCAGGATCTCGAGGCGCTGAAGCGCGCCGTGCGCGAAGCGAGCCGCGGGCTGACCGAATTCGAGGCGTCGTGCTTCGACGGCAAGTACATCACCGGCGACATCACCGCCGCCTATCTGTCGCACCTCGCGCTGGAACGCGACGAGCTGCGCGGCAGCGACGAAGCAGATTTGCCGGAGTCGAGCGAGACGCTCGTCGCCGGCGGTTGATCGCGCACCGGCCCCGGATCTCGCTTCGCTCGATCCGGGCTACTTTGCCGCGTTGACCATGTAGTCGACGCCGGCCTTCACGTCGGCATCGGAGAGCGCGGCGTTGCCGCCCTTCGGAGGCATCGCGCCCTTGCCGCCCAGCGCCGTCGCGTAGAGCGCGGGCAGTCCGGTCTTGATCCGCGGCGCCCATTGCGCCTTGTCGCCGAACTTGGGCGCGCCGGCTACACCCGCGCCGTGGCACACCATGCACGTTGTTTCGTAGACCTTCTTGCCATCCGGCGCGCCGCCGCTTGCGGCGGGCGACGGTGCGGCGGCGGCGGCCGGGGTCGCCGCGCTGGCGGACGCGATGACGGTGGCAGGGGGCGCCGCTGCCGGCGCGGGCGGCTCCTTCCACGTGGCGCCACTCTTGTTCGCCATATAGACGACGGCGCGCTCGACTTCGACGTCGTCGAGGTCGGGATTACCACCCTTCGGCGGCATGCCCCGAATGCCTTTCAGCGCGTGATCGACCGCGGTGCCCTGACCTTGCGCAATCACCTTGGACCACGCGGACTTGTCGCCGAACTTCGGCGCGCCGGCGAGGCCCGCTTCATGGCACGTCTTGCAGACCTGATTGAAGACCTGCTCGCCGGTCGCGTCGCCCTTCGGACCGGACGCTTGCGCCAACGTCACTTCGCCGACCGCCTTGATTCGCGCGAGCACTGCTTCCTGGTTGTCCTGCAGCCCCTTCTCTCCGCCGGTGAAGAGCTGCGACAGCAACACGATCAGCGTGATCGGCACTAGGAACGCGAGCACGACGACGATGATGAGCTGCTTCGGGGTCTTGATCGGAGATTCGTGCTGGTCGCTCATGAACGGTCCTGGTCCGCTGGCGGATTAAGGTCGCAACAAAACACAAAATTATACCGCGTGGGCACCCTGCGGGGAACGCGTTGCCCAAGCCGGACAAGGGGGGCCTGCTACAATGCGACCCCGACGCGCCCGTAGCTCAGTTGGATAGAGTGTTGGTTTCCGAAGCCAAAGGTCACAGGTTCGACTCCTGTCGGGCGCGCCACTCTCCTTCCACCTTCGAACGGCTGTGACATCCATCTATGGCTAAGGCACTGTGGATCAGTTGTTACCGGAGCGTTCGCGATCCCGACGCACTGGCGGCGTACGCGGCGCTTGCCGGCCCGACGATCAAGGCAGCGGGCGGGCGCTTCCTCGCGCGCGGGATGCCCGCGAAGGTTTACGAAGACGGATTGAATCAACGCACCGTCGTCGTCGAATTCGCGAGCGTCGAGCAGGCGATCGCGGTGCATGAGAGCGCCGAATACAAGAAGGCGCTCGACCTCCTCGGCAACGCCGTCGAGCGCGACTTCCGCATCGTCGAGATGGTCGACTGACCCCGACGCGAACCGCGTCCCAACCGGCTGCGGTATTCGGCGCTCGCGTCGACGCCCATGCCCGCCCCTGACCTGATCCTCAACGCGGCGCTGTTCGCCGCGGCCGGGATGGTGTTCGCGTTGATCACCGCGCGGCTCGCGCCCGGACGGCGCTGGGCGATGCTCTACATGTCGTTCGTGATGGTGGCCGGCGTGCTGGGGCTGTTCGTGCTTTCGCAGCTCGGCCGCGAATACGAGCGGATGATGATCGCGATCGTGCTGCGCGAGCTCGCGCTGCTGATGGTCGCGCTCGGCATCGCGCTGGTGATGCTGAATTTCCTGTTCCAGGCGTTGCTCGCGCGCGCCGCCGTGCCGCGGATCCTGGCCGACGTGCTGCTCGTGCTGCTGTTGATCGGGTTCGCGCTGTACCGGATGAACGTCGCCGGCGTGAACCTCGCGAGCATCATCACGACCTCCGCGGTGATCACCGGCGTGATCGCGTTCTCGCTGCAGGAGACGCTCGGCAACCTGTGGGGCGGCATCGCGCTGCAACTCGACAACACGTGCCGGATGGGCGAATGGATACGCGTCGACGGCGTCATCGGCCAGATCGTCGGCATCCGCTGGCGCTGCGTGGCGGTGGCGACACCCAACGGCGAGACGGTGATCATTCCCAACGCGCACCTGATCAAGCATCAGGTGACGGTGCTGGGTCGGCGCGGCGACCTGCGCATTCCGTGGCGCCGGCGCGTCGAGTTTCGCGTCGCCTACGATGTCGCGCCATCGAAGGTGATCGCCGCGGTCGAGGCGTCGCTCGCCCGCGCCGAGCTTCCGAACGTCGCGGCCGAGCCGGTCGCGCGCTGCACGTGCGTCCAGTTTGCCGACAACAGCATCACCTACGGCGTGCTCTACTGGCTCACCGATCCCGCGGCCGACCAGGTCACCGATTCGCTGATCCTCGCGCACGTGTTCGCGACGCTGTCGCGGCACGACATGGAAATCCCGCTGCCGCGTCGCGTGCTCTACACGCCGCGCACGCTCGACGCAAAGCGCGACGCCAACGCCGGCCGTGAGCTCACCACGCGCGTCGACGTGCTCGCGCAGTTGCCGCTGTTCACGACGCTCACCGACGGCGAGCGGCGCGCGCTCGCGGCGGAGCTGCACGAGATGTCGTATCTCGCCGGCGACATCGTCTCGCGCGAGGGCGACGTCTCGGACTCGATGTACATCCTCGCCCGCGGCAGCGTCGACGTCTATCGCGGCGGCACCGCGCAGGAGCCGCACCGAACCTCGCTCGCCGAGCTCTCGGCGCCCGGTTATTTCGGCGAGATGGGCCTGTTGACCGGGCAGGCGCGCACCGCGTCGATCATGGCGCGCAACGACGTGCTGTGCTATCGCCTCGAAAGCTCCGGCTTCGATGCGATCCTGCGTGCCCGGCCCGAGGTGGTCGGCGCGATTTCGCAGACCGTGGCCGAGCGCCAGGCGGCGAACGACGCGACGCTGAAGGCGCTTTCCGACGAAGCGCGCGCGCGACAGGCGTCGGGCCGCGCCGCGGACCTGGTGCGACGCATCCAGGCGTTCTTCGGACTGTCCAGCTAGGCGCTAGACGAAACCCAGGTCGGCAGGAGCGAACGACCCGAGGTTCGGAAACACCGTCGCCAGCTCGGTGGGGCCGGCGCCGAACCAGCGCGCGAGCGTGGCACCGTATTGATCCACCGAAGTCGTCGGGATCCAGCGGCCTTCCTTCTCCGCGTCGTCGGGGCCGCCGAGGATCAATTGCGGAAACTGCCCGTAGATCCGGTTGCCTTGCACCGCGCCACCGATGACCAGGTGATGGTTGCCCCACGCGTGATCGCTGCCGCCGCCGGACGCCGGCTGGAACGTGCGGCCGAAATCGGACAGCGTGAACGTCGTTACGCTGTTGGCAACGCCGAGCGCTACCGTCGCGTCGTAGAACGCCTTCAACGCCGGCGAGAGTTGCCCGAAGAGCGTCTGATGCGTATTGAGCTCGTTGTTGTGCGTATCGAAGCCGCCGAGCGACACGAAGAAGATCTGGCGCTTGGCGCCGGTAGCCGCACGCGCTTCGATGAGCTTCGCCACCGCGAGAAGCGACTTCGCGATCGATGATGTGAGCCCGCCGAATGCGGCGGTCAGCGTCGGGCTCGTCGTTGCGAGGATCGGATTCACCGTCGTCGACAACGTCTGTGCGCGCGACGTGATGTCCGCCGCGGCCGCGACCAGCGCGTTGTCGCGATCGAGGCCGAGCAGCGATTTGAGCGCGGCAAGGCGCGCCTGGCTGACGGCGCCGGCGCCGAAGCCGGCAAGCCCGAAGCTCCCCGATGTCGGAATGGCCAGCGGGCTTTGCGCGTTACCGGTGACGAACAGCGT
>Ga0068860_100004068_pt1 | contig 15013 bp, 6 predicted proteins | sample KBSSwiS32_FD_66597 | JGI IMG/M metagenome (GOLD analysis project Ga0068860, IMG submission 66597) | Switchgrass rhizosphere microbial communities from Kellogg Biological Station, Michigan, USA - KBS Switchgrass S3-2 | ecosystem: Host-associated > Plants > Roots > Rhizosphere > Soil ... | reverse complement strand
GATCTGGGATACGTGAAGCCCGAGGTCCACGACGAGCTCCGCACCATCGATCGCGCGAGCCTCGAAGGCATCCCGAGCGGCGTCGAAGGCACGCCGGCTCAGTGGGTCGACCTCGACAGCGAGGGAATCCCGGGCGTGCTCATCCCCACCGAGCGCGCCTGGTTCTACAAGGCGAACCTCGGCGAGGGCCATCTCGCGCCACCGGTGCTCCAGCGAACGCTGCCCGCGCCTGCCGAGCTCCATGGCGGCCGGCAGCTCATGGACCTGGGTAGCGACGGGAATCTCGATCTCGTCAGCTTCGCGCCGCCCCTCGCAGGCTATTTCGAGCGCACTCCGGAGCGCGGCTGGGCTCCGTTCGTCGCGCTGCCCAACCTGCCGACCATCGACTGGAACGACCCGAACCTACGCTTCCTCGACATCGACGGCGACGGCTTGCCCGACGTCCTCATCACCGAGCATCAGGCGTTCGTCTGGTACCGATCGCGCGCGAAGGACGGCTTCGAGCCGGCCGTCCTCGTCACCAGGCCCAAGGACGAGCTGAAGGGGCCGGCCATCGTCTTCTCCGACGGGACCGAGACGATTCAGCTCGCCGACATGAGCGGCGACGGCCTCGTCGACATCGTGCGAGTGCGAAATGGCGAGGTCTGCTACTGGCCAAACCTCGGCTACGGCCGCTTCGGCCGCAAGGTGACGCTCGACCAGAGCCCGAGCTTTGACACGCCCGGCCAGTTCGACCCGAGGCGCGTGCGCCTTGCCGACATCGACGGCTCCGGCACGAGCGACCTCGTCTATCTCGGGCGGGATGGTGTGCGGCTCTACTTCAACGAGTCGGGCAACGGGCTCTCGAAGGCGAAGCGCCTCGAGTCGCTTCCACCCATCGACTCGTCGTCCAGCCTGAGCGTCGTGGACCTGCTCGGTCAAGGCACCACCTGCCTCGTGTGGTCGTCGCCCCTCGCCGGAAACCAGGCTCGACCGCTCGCCTACGTAGACCTCATGGGCGGCAAGAAGCCGCACGTCCTCGAAAGGGTCGTCAACAACCTCGGCGCGGAGACGCGCGTCGCGTACGCGCCGTCGACGAAGTTCTACCTGAAGGACAAGGCCGCAGGAAAACCGTGGCTCACGCGCTTGGCTTTTCCGGTGCAGGTCATCGAGCGGGTCGAGCATTTCGACCACGTCGCCAAGACCAGGCTCGTCACGAGCTTCGCCTACCACCACGGCTTCTTCGACGGCCACGAGCGCGAGTTCCGAGGGTTCGCCTGTGCCGAGCAGTGGGACGCGGAGTCGTTCAGCGGTGACAAGGGGAAGGGACTCTTCCAGGACGTCGCGAAGGCCTCGGTTGAGCAGCCTCTCGACGTGCCGCCGGTGCGGACAGTCACGTGGTTTCACACCGGCGCGTGGCGAGATCGCGAACGCCTGGAGCTGGCGCTCGCCAAGGAGTACTACGACAAGGACCCTGACGCGCCTCTGCTTCCGGACACGACGCTTCCTCCGGGGCTCTCGATTCGCGAGGAGCGCGAGGCCGCGCGGGCGCTGCGTGGCCAGGTCCTCCGGCAGGAGATCTACGCCGAGGATGGGACGCCCGAGAGCGCACACCCTTACTCGGTCTCCGAACGCGACCACGAGGTAAGGCTCCTCCAGCACGCCGGCGACAAGACCCATGCCGTCTTCTTCGTTCACCCGCGTCACGACATCAGCCTGTACTACGAGCGCAACCCGAGCGATCCGCGGATGCAGCACGAGTTGGTGCTCGAAGTCGACGACTTCGGGAACGTCACGCAGGCCGCCGCCATCGGCTACCCGCGGCGCGTGCCCGCCGAACCGGAGCAAGCGAGGCTCTGGGCGACGCTCACGGAGAGCACGTTCGCGAACGTGACGAGCGGCGGGTATCGCCTGGGCGTCCCGCTCGAGGCGCGGACCCACGAGCTGACGGGGCTCCCTTCTCCCAGAGAAGGCGTGCTCACGCTCGAGCAAGTTCAGGCCGCGGCGAGCGCGGCTCGTGCGCTCAGGTACGAAGAAAAGCCGACGAGCGGCTTCGAGAAGCGTCTCGTGGAGCACGCCCGTTCTCGCTACTACGACTCCGCGAGCTTGCCGGCGCCGTTGCCGTTCGGCCATGCGGATGCGAGGGCCATCCCCTTCGAGAGCTACCGGCTCGCGCTGACGCCCGGCCTCGTCGAGCGGGCGTTCAACGCCGACACCCCGCGGGTAACCGATGCCGTCCTGGAGGAGGGCGGCTATGTCCACCTCGACGGCGATCCCAACTGGTGGGCTCCATCCGGGCGCGCGGTGCCCGATCCGGCGAAGTTCTTCTTGCCCACGGGGTTCATCGACCCGTTCGGGAATGTGGCGACCGTCGCCTATGACGAACACGCGCTGGAGATCGAGCGGATCGAGGACGCCGCGCACAATGTGGTCCGAGCGCAGAACGACTACCGCGTGCTCGCCCCCGCACTGATCACCGACCCGAACGGCAACCGCTCGGCAGCGAAGTTCGACGCCCTCGGCCTCGTCGTGGCGACAGCCGTCATGGGCAAAGCGGGCACGTCCGAAGGAGACACGCTCGACGACCCCACGACGTTGCTCGAGTACGACCTCTTCCGTTGGAAGAACAGCGGGCTTCCGAGCTTCGTCCACGCGAAGGCCCGCGAGCAGCACGGCCCGGCCAACGCACGCTGGCAGGAGACATACACCTACTCCGACGGCTCCGGCCGGGTCGCGATGGCCAAGGTCCAGGCCGAGCCAGGGGACGCGCCGCTGCGGAGCGCGGACGGCAAGCTCGTGAAGAGTGCGAGCGGCGAGCTTGTCCTCGGCTTCACGGAAGCGCGGTGGGTCGGCTCCGGCAAGACCGTCGTGAACAACAAGGGCTTGCCGATCAAGCAATACGAGCCCTTCTTCTCATCGACGCAGGAGTTCGAGGACGAGGACGAGCTCGTGCGCTGGGGCGTCACGCCCGTGCTTTTCTACGACCCCGTGGGCCGGCTCATCCGCACGGAGCTGCCGCATGGAGGGATCCGGCGCGCGACCGTCACGCCCTGGGAGCAGACGGCGTTCGACGAGAACGACACGGTCTCGGATCCCGGTAACGAGTGGTTCGCCGCGCGGCAGCCCGCGGCAGCTCCCAAGCCGAGCCCCGAAGAGCAGCGCGCGGCGAGGCTCACGTTCTCGCATCGGGAGACGCCGGCCACGAGCACGCTCGACTCGCTCGGCAGGCCATTCCTCGTGCTCGCGCGGCTCACGCCGGCCGATACGCTCGCGACCAGGACCGAGCTCGACATCGAGGGGCAGGTGTTGTCCATCACCGACGCGCTCGGCCGCGTGTGCATGCGCTCAGTCTACGGTGCCGACGGGCAGGTGCTCCGGGAGATCTCCATCGACTCGGGTGAGCGGCGGCGGCTCACCGACGCGATGGGAGCGCCGTTGCGCTCGTGGGATGCCGTGGGCCACCGGGTGCGGCCGACGTACGACGCGTTGCGCAGGCCCACGCATGTGCATGTGCAGAAGGGCGCGGGCGCCGAGCGGCTCACGACGCGCATCGTCTACGGCGAGAGCTATCCGAGCCCCGAGCTGCAGAACCTGCGCGGGCGCGCCGGATTGACGTTCGACGGGGCGGGCCTCTTGCGAACGGAGTCGTTCGACTTCAAAGGCAACCTGCTCGCTTCGTCGCGGCAGCTCGCCGTCGCGTACACCGAGGAACCCGGGTGGGCGCCACTCCAGAGCGTCGTCACGCCAAGCGCGGGGCTCGCGGCCGCAGCAACCTTGCTCGAGACCGAAAGCTTCTCGAAGAGCTTCGCGTACGACGCCCTCAATCGGGTTACCTCCGCGGTCTTCCCCGACCACTCGAAGGTCGTGCCCACGTACAACGAGGCTGGCCTGCTCGGGAAACTTGACGTCCATGTGCGCGGCGCAGGACAGCCGATGCACTTCGTCCTCAACCTCGATTACAACGCCAGGAGGCAGCGGGAGCGGATCGAGTACGGTAACGGGACGTCGACCGAGTACGCGTACGATCCGCTGACGTTTCGCCTCACGCGCCTCAGGACCGCGCGCGCCGCAGACGGCGCTGTCCTGCAAGACATCTCCTATACGTACGACTGCGTCGGCAACGTCGTCGCCATCGAGGATGCGGCTCAGCAGAGGGTCTTCTTCGTCGGTGCGGTCGTCGAACCAACGTCCGAGTACGAGTACGACGCGCTTTATCGACTCACCAAGGCCAACGGCCGCGAGCACGCAGGCAATGGCGGCGATATCCAGCGCGACCAGGACGACTTGCCGCTCCAGCAACTTCCACACCCGAACGACGTCCTGGCGCTGCGGCGGTACGAGGAGCGATTCGCTTACGACGGCATCGGCAACATTCAGGAGCTCATTCACGACACACTCGGCATGCCAGGGGCGTGGACCCGGCGGTACAAGTACGGCGATGGAGCGGCCGACGGGACGTCGAACCGCCTGCACTCGACGAGCATGCCGGGCGACCCTGCTGCGGGGCCGTACGCGGCGAAGTACGCGCATGACGCGAACGGCAACATGGTGGCCATGCCGCACCTGGCGTCGATCGCGTACACGTACGCCGGCCGGATGCGGCGGGCGGACCTCGGCGGAGGGGGGACGGCGTTCTATGCGTACGGTGCTTCGGGGAAGCGCGTCCGGAAGGTCGTCGAGCGCATCGGGGCGTTCAGCGAGGAGCGCATCTACCTCGGCGACTACGAGGTGTACCGAAAGCGCGACCCAGGTGGCGTGCTGGTCGAGCGGCAGACGCTGCACGTGATGGACGACACCAGACGGGTCGCGATGGTCGAGACGAAGACCGTTGACGTCAAAGAGTCGGCAGGAGTCATGGGGGCGCCTCGCCTGCGGTTCCAATACTCGAACCAGCTCGACTCCGCGCTGCTCGAGTGCAACGAGGAGGGGCTCGCGATCACTCATGAGGAATACCACGCCTATGGAACGACGGCCTACAGGTCCGCGCGAGATGGCCTCGAGGTGTCAGGGAAACGCTATCGTTACACAGGCAAGGAGCGTGACGACGAGAGCGGGCTCTACTACCACGGTGCGCGCTACTACGCTTGCTGGCTGGCGAGGTGGACGAGCGCAGATCCGATTAGGAGTCCCAGCCAGACGCCCTACGCATATGGTGACTCGAACCCGATAAGGCACAATGATCCTGACGGAATGCAGGCCACTCCCGGTGTCAACGGCGATCAGAACAAGCAGGGATCGGGGCTCCCGAAGGGCACCATCTTCGAGGAGGGCTATTCGAAGATCGTGGAGAAGAGCGGCAAGACGACCACCACCAGAGAGAAGAGCGTGATCCTCCCCGAGGGAGCTGGCGTGCCCAAAGGGACGATCGTCGTCGAGGGCTATACCAAGGTCGTGGACAAGAAAGGCAACACCACAATCACGAAGGAAAAGAGCTTCATCTTCCCCAAGGCGCCCGAGTCGCCCGCTGCGTCGAAAGAGGATCGAGCGAAGGCCGAGATACAGGAGATGGTTGACAAGGAAATAGTCCCGCAGGACAAGACCGACGCCTCCAAGAACAATCCCATGGATGAGCAGCACGTCCGAGGCGTATTGAAGGTCATTGACTGGGCGATGAAGAACGCGCGTGGCAAGGACCTGAAGGCGCGACTCGAGAGCGCTCGTCTGCTCGTCACGGGGCTGAGGCAAGCGTCAGACAAGAGCTCCGAAAGCCTGATCCTCAGGGATGCGCAGTATTATCTTTGGGGTCGGACGTACGTCTCTGATCGCGAAGACAAGCTCGGGTGGCTCCCGAATTACTTGATCGAGCCGTATGCGGCGGTGGCTGCCCACAAGGTTTACACGGCCCAGAAGTTTCTCGAAATGGAGACCGGCGTGAAATTTTTCGGCCAGGCCACCGCTCATCCCTACAGCGCTCTTGGGGGCGGGTTCTGGTACGACGCTGGTGTCATCGATTTCTTGCGAACCAGAGGCAGCCTTGGCAAGGACACGTCGCCAGTAGGCCTGAGTCACAAGGAAGTGACGGAGCGTCGGCGGATGGATGAGGCAAGTGAGTCGGAGTGGAGCAAGTCGTTCTACATCATGTTTGGGGACATGGTGAGATAGGCTCGCCGACGTGATGGGAGTGCCGTCGCGGCTTCGTCGGCCAAGCCTGGCTTCTTCGCTGGAGCGAAAAGCCTAGACCTGCTCGCGGGCGCTCTTGAGCCGCTGGTACTCCGCCCAGTGCTCCTTGGCGCGCGCGAGGAGGCGCCTGATCTCCTCCTCGTCCGGGTGCGCCTGGTCGCTCGCCGCCTGGACGCCCGCCAGCTCGCCCTGCGGGTCGCCTCCCGCCATGACCGCGTCGCGCAGGACGTTGGCCGGGGAGGGCGCGGAGGGGGGCTGCGGAATGGCGCGGCCGCGCCGGAACACGACGTTGGCGTGCGAGCCGTGGGTGTTCCGGGACGCCAGGCTCCACACCAGCTTGGCCTCCAGGTCGCCCGAGTGGTCGGTGAGCAGCCGGCCGAGCACGCGCGAGAAGAAGGCGCCCGCCTCGTCGTTGCAGATCATCACCTCGGTGAGGACCAGCTCCTCCCCCACCGGGGCGAAGCGGAGGGCGCAGTCGCCGTCCGCCTGCTTGAGGACGACGTCGGCGCCGTCCTGCTCCAGCGACAGCGGCTGCTCGCCGGGCGTGTCGCCGGCGGCCTGCTCGAGCGCCGAGTAGGGAACGGTGAGACGAAAGGACACTACCTCGGCGATCTCGATCCGGGGTCGCATGGGGCGGACCTGAAACAGCTCACAGGTCGACTTTCTTCTCCGAGTGGTTCTGGCCGTCGAACCGCAGCATCAGGCCCTTCCCTTCGTAGCGGGTGACCAGGTTGCACGGCCGCCGCCACACGGACTGGAGGTTCTTCAGGGTCTCCCGCGCGTAGTCGCCCTTGAGGTCCTGGCCGTCGTGCTTGTGGGCCAGGAGCAATTCGCCCCGGTTCTCGAAGTTCCCTTCCACCACCTCGATGATCGGCTGGCCGAAGTTGGTGAGCTGGGAGAGGAGCTTGTTCTTCACCTTCCGGAACTCGCGGTCCACGATCTCCCACGAGTTCCGCTTCTCGTTGAAGCCGTAGACGAACAGCTTCTGCTCCAGCGCGAACTCGGTGGTGAGGAAGGTGTCGATGAAGGTGACGTCGTTGTAGTGCTTGCGCACCTCGAAGACCTTCTGCCGGCCCTGGCCCAGCTTGCGGTCCCACGCGCGGCGCTCGCGCAGGTCGTCGCACTCGTCCCACTCCTTGCCGAAGCGGCCCTTGTTCCAGCGGTCCTCGATGTCGCGGAACAGCTCGATGCCCAGCTTGTACGGGTTGAGCGCGCCGGGGCGGGTGCCCATGGTGCCGGAGTGCCGGTCCGCGTAGTCGATCACCTCGGTGTCGCGGAGCGCCCGCTGGGTCATGATGGTGGAGTGCCAGTACGAGGCCCAGCCCTCGTTCATGATCTTCGTCTGGCCCTGCGGCGCGAAGTAGTACGCCTCCTCCCGGATGATGGAGAGGATGTCGAACTCCCACGGCTCCATCGGCGCGTGGTCCAAAAGGAACAGCAGCACGTCCCGCTGCGCCCGCTCCGGGAACTTCTTCTTCGCCTTCTCCGCCTCATCCTCCACCCGCTTGCGCTGCGCCTCCACGAACTCCGAAGGGTTGACGAACTGCCGCATGTACTCGCGGTTGACCTTGAACCCTTCGACCTTCTCGTTGGACTTGGCCTCCTCCTCGGCCTTCTTCGGGTCCGGGTTCCGCCGGATGTAGGGCGCGTGCTGGTCGATCAGGTTCTCCAAAGAGAGCGCCCGGTCGATGAAGTCTTCGATCTTCTCCACGCCGATCTTGTCCACCCAGCGCCGGACCCGGGTGGCGTGGTTCGCCATCTCGTCGATCATCCGGCGGTTGGTGTGCTGGAAGGAGAAGTTGTTCTTGAAGAAGTCGCAGTGCCCGTAGACGTGGGCCATCACCAGCTTCTGGTCCACCTCGGCGTTGGACTCCAGCAGGTAGGCGTAGCAGGGGTCGTTGTTGATGACGAGCTCGTAGATCTTGCTGACCCCGTACTCGTAGCCCTTGGAGAGCTGCTCGTACTCCATGCCCCAGCGCCAGTGCGGATAGCGGTTGGGGAAGCCGCCGTACGAGGCGACCATGTTCAGCTCCTCGTACGAGAGGATCTCGAACACGGTCTCGAAGAAGTCGAGCCCGTAGCTCCGGGCATAGCCCTCGATCTCGTCCTTCAGCTCGGACAGGCGGGGCGTGAGGCCTTTGGGCATGCCCCCATTCTGCTACGAATCCGCCTCAGGCGCTGCCACCGGCGATCTTCCGCCGCGACTGAGCCTTCAGTCGCGAGGTGACCACTTGCGAGGCGCGCCGGGCCAGGTTGACCAGGAAGGTGGCGTCCAGCGGCTTGGACACGAAGTCGGAGGCGCCCAGCGCCATGCAGGAGTCGCGCATCACGTCCGCGGGAATGCCGGAGATCACCACCACGTCCACGTCCTGGTTCCTGGGGTCCGACTTGAGCTCCCGCAAGAGATCCAGCCCGTACCTGGACTGGAACACGTCCAGGACCACCACCGCCGGGTGCAGGAGCGCGGCGAGCTGCACGGCTTCGGACCTCAGGTCAGGCACCGCCCACAGGCCCGCAATCGCCGCCTGCCGCTCCAGCAGGCGCACCATCGGCTCGTCGTCGTCCGAGATGAGCACCACGGGAGAATCCACGCAGAACACCTCCGGATTTCACATCCGCACTTTGCATGCGGCGGTCCACTGAGACCCTGAGTGAATTCAGGCGGTTGAGCGGCAGGCGAGGGGGTCAATCTTCGTCGGCCGGGTTGTCTCTGACACCGTGCAGGGGTGAGAGCTGGTGGGGCTGGACCGCCCCCGCCTCCAGCAGCAGCTCGCTCCAGGGCTCCAGCACGAAGCGCTGGGGGAGGGCGGGCGAGGGCGCGGCCAAAAGCTCCAGCCAGGCCGCCTGGTCATCGAGGAACGGCTGCGATTGGGCCGGGTGCAGCTCGTCCCGCCCCGCGGTCTGCCGGGAGACGCCGTAGGGCCGCACGCTGATCTCCCGGTCGCCCGGGCTGCCGGGGGCGAAGTGGTACGCCACGCCCTTGCGCTCGACGACCTGCTGCACCCGGTGCGTCCCGCACGTCCGGTAGAAGGCGGCCAGGTCGCGCCTGGCGAGCGCCTCCGCCTCCTCCGTCAGCTCCACCTCGTCGCGGCGCTCGTCCTCCTTCAGGGTCCGCAGCTCGTAGGCGCCCCGGTAGATCGGCCGCTTCGCCGGCTCCTTCCAGCCGCGGAAGAAGGGGTAGAGGAGCTTCTTCCACCACGGCCAGGAGCGCTCGCCCTCGAGGTGCTCGTTCGCGGAGACGCCGAGGATCACGTCCCGCGACTTCGGCGGCGGCTTCGGCGTCGGCGCGGGAGGCGGCCCTGCCTTCGCGGGCGCGGGCGGCGGCGGCTCCCCCTTTGGGTGCAAGCACTGCGACCCGATGCAGATCGGCCCTTCCTGCTCCTGGGGTGGCGGCTTCGGTTCGGGAGGAGGTGGCTTCGGCTTCGGCGGCTCGGCGGCGCCGGGCGCGGTGAACGGGTCCCACTCGTCCTGGCTCCACGGCTTCGGGAGCGGGGCCGGCTCCTCTCCAGGGCCTCGCTTCGCGTTCCGCACGCAGGCGGTCTTGTACTCCTCCCCCCAGCGATCCGTCTGCGCCCCCACGCCGCTCGGCCCGAGCGGTGGCGCGAGCTGCTGCGCGTCCGTGAACAGGTGGTCGTCCACCGGAGACCTGGCGGACGGCTCCAGCAGCAGCGGGGAGCGCGTGTCCTGGCGCCGCCGCGGATCTCCGAACCGGCCGTCGTCCAGCGCCACGCCCGCGCACGCCGCCGGGAGGTCCTCCGCGCCCAGCGCCGCGAGCACCGGGCGGCACGCCTCCACGTCCTCCAGCGACCCGGGCAGCGCGTCGCGCGCGCCGTCGCGGCAGCGGTAGTAGCCGCCCCAGGTGAAGGAGGCCATGGACCGCTCCAGCGCCGCGCGGCACCCGCCGCCCCCGCCGGCCTCGCCCAGCTGGGCCAGCAGCGTCTCGCGGTCCAGCGCGCGGTCCTCGAGGACCTTGAGGAGCTGGAACAGGCGCTCCCGCCGCGACGGCTCGCGCTCCACCGGTTCGAGACGGCCCAGGAAGACCGCGGCCTGCGGGAGCTGGGACCAGGGGCGCAGGCTCAGCTCGAGGACCCTCCCGCGGTCCGCGCCGAAGCTGGCCTTCAGCGCCTGGCCCACCAGCGCCCCCGCGCCCCGCCCCGGCCCGCGCCCGACCCCGCGCACCTCGAACGGCTGGTCGGCGTCCGCGCGGATCGCCAGGAACGCCCGCCGCGTCCCGACCAGCGCGTCCAGCACGTCGAGCGTGAGCAGGTCGTCCGGAGCGTGGCCGGTCCGCCCGGCGATCTCCTCCGCCCAGCGCGCCCGCTCCGCGGCGTCGGCCGGGTAGAGCGCCACGTAGATCAACGCCGTAGGCTCGCGGCGCGCGGCCTGGACGTAGTGGGTGCCGCAGCGCTCGAAGAAGTCCCACGCCCTCCCGGCGGCGAGCGGCCGCCGCGCCTCCTCCGTCAGCTCGGCCGCGCCCTCGTGCAGGCTCGTCCACTGCTCGCTCGACGTGACCGCCAGCAGCGCGGCCACGGGCGCCGGCCCCTCGCGCTCAGGTCGCGCCTGCTCCGCCCGCCGCGCGCAGCCCTCCACGAACGCGCCGATGACCGGGTCGCCCGACCGCGACGCGTCCTCCGCGGAGGAGACCTCCACCAGGTACTCGCCGGTCGCGGTCGACGTCTCCACCTTCGCCAGGCAGCGCTTGGGGATCAACCCCCGCGTGGACACCTTCGCCCCCCGGCCCACCACCGGCGCGCCGGCCGGCACGGCCATCAACAGCTCCGGCGGCGGCGGCGCCGGGACCCAGCGCCGCCCCGCGCACCCCGCCCCCCCGAGCACCACCAGCGCCGCGGCCGCCCACCGCGCGCCGGCCCGGGCGCGGCGGCTCACGGCGCCTTCCTGTACTCCCGGCGCACGGGGGTGGGCAGGCAGAAGTTCCGCAGGAACCGGTCGTGGATGGTGGTGTCCGTCATCACGTCCACGCAGGCGGGGATGGCGGTGAAGTCCGCCGTGTCCAGCCCCTGCTTGAGCAGCGCGTTGATGCACGCTTCCGCGCCCTCGTGCCCGCCGCCGCCCTTGAGGTACCTGTCCGCCCTGTCCAGGAACGCCCGCGGCGGGTTCTTTTCGAAGTACTCCCGGAACTGCTTGAGGTTGACCCGGCGCTCCCGCTCCGTCCGGTGGCGGTGGTTCTCGAAGGTGGTCTTCTCCGGGTCGTAGATGGCGTCGAACTCGCCGGAGACCTCCGACCGGGAGATCGGGTAGTACTCCAGCAGGTTGTTCCGGCAGAGGTTGGCCAGGTAGTAGTCCTCCAGCAAGTCGGCCCGGGTGGCGTTCACCGCGCCGATCACCTGGGAGTTGAGCTCCAGCTTCTGCGTCTTGCCGAAGGTGGACTCGCCGGGGTTGAGCTTGCTGAAGAAGTAGGACCGCAGGTCCGGGTGCTGGATCCACGGCGCCACCTCCATCGAGGTGATCAGCCCGGACTGCGCCACCTGCATCAGCTCCGCCGCCGCCTCGATGGACTGGCGCAGCTCGCGCAGCGAGGTGGGCACCAGGTTGGCCAGCTTGCTGGCGCGGCCCAGCCCCGCCCCGCGGACGTAGATCTTCAGCCCCCGCGCCAGGCCCATCCGCTCCACCTCGTCCGCCTGGGCGCCCGCGCCCAGCTCGAACATCCGGGTGCGCAGCAGCTGCTCGAAGCGCGCGTCCTCCTCCTCGCTGCTGCCGTGGTTGAACTGGAACAGCGCGATGAAGGTCGACGAGTAGCGGAGCGAGCGGACGTAGAAGAAGCCGCAGGCGTCGAAGAACGCCGTGAAGCGGCCTTCCTCCACCAGCTGCTTGGCGCTCTTGCTCACCGGGGAGCCGGACTCGTCCAGCGTCCGGTAGTACGACTCCAGGGTGATGCGGGCCACGATGTTGACCTGCTCGCCGGAGCCCAGGGGCTGCGGTGGCCCGTCCCCGCGCCGCTGGCGGTGGTCGCGGAGGAAGTCCTCCAGCTCGCTGTCCACCGCCCAGCTCGTCTCCGCGTTGGTGGACAGCCGCCGGAGGTACTCCTCGTCGACCTTGTCGAACTCGTAATAGAAGTCGAACACCGGCTCCGAGGCGGTCACCTTCTCGAAGCAGACGCTGTGCAGGACGTTCTTGTGGAAGTCGTAGCCGCGCCCCAGGCTGGGCAGCCCGTCGAACTGCTTCAGCCGGTTGTCGTTGACCGTGCCGGCGAGCGCCGCCCCCGCGGCGATGACCGCCGCGACCCCCAGCAGCGCGCGCCAGCCCGCCTTCACAGAGCTAGAGCAGCTCCGGCATGCAGTGGTCCTCGATCTTCTCCGGCAGGGTGGCCGCGAACTGCTTCTGCAGGTCCGCGCAGGTCTTCACCGCCGAGAAGCGCTGAATGAACAGCCCGCGCCCGGTGCCCGCGTTGCCCGCCGGCGGGGCCGGCACGTTCGTGTCCCCACCCGTCCCCGGCACCGGCGGGGGCTTCACCGGCCCCCCCGGCTCCTTGAGGAGGTTGTTGATGCAGGTGGTCATGTTGGGGGTGCCCTTGTAGAGGTACTGCTCGTACGAGGTCCACAGCTGCTGGATGGCGGCGGGGGTGAGCAGCGCGTCCAGCTCGGCGAGCGTGATGCCCGGCTTGGCCAGGCGGTGGTTCTTCAGCTTCGCCTTCGCCACCGCGTCGGTCAGCTTCCCGTTGGAGTAGTAGTTGCCTTCGATCTGGTTCTTGCAGACCTTGGCCTTGTAATACATGTTCAGCCGCAGCCGGGCCGCCCGCTCCGCCTCGGTGAGGAACTCGCCGTTGAAGGTGAGGATGTCCTTCTTCTCGTAGAGCGGGACCTCCGCGCCGTCCACCACGTCCGTCCCGCGCAGGTTGAGCGCGGTCTGGAACTCGGTGTTCTCCACCCACGGCACCACCTCGATGGAGGTGACCCGGCCCGAGAGCGGGTTCTGGGTGGAGATGTACGCCTCCTTGACGGCCGCCTTGAAGGTGTCCAGGTCGTAGGAGACCAGGTTCGCCTTCTCGTCCTTGCCCAGGCCCCAGCCGCGGGAGGTGATGGTCAGGTTCTTGGAGCTGGCCTCGGAGGAGAACTTGCCGCTGCTGGAGGCGCCGAAGCTGCCGCTGCCGAAGCGCTTGAGCTCCAGCTGGAGGGTGGCTTCGAACGAGGTGTCCCGCTTGCTGGTGGCCGTCTCGTAGGTGAAGAGGGAGACGAACTGCGCGTTCCGGGTGATGCCGCGCGTGTAGTACGGGCCGCAGGCGGCGAAGAAGCCGGGGACGTCGTTGTTGGTGAGCAGCGCCTTCGCCGAGTCGGAGAGCGGGGTGCCGGCCTCGTTCACCGAGGCGTAGTAGGTGTCCACGTTGAGCGTCACCACGATGCTGTGGGCGGACCGGCCCTGCTCCGCCGCCGCGGTGGAGCTGGCGCTGGCGGTCGCCTCGATCCAGAAGTTCGAGTACGAGCCGTTGGCGGACACCGTCACCGTGGAGCTGCTGGAGGAGGACGACTCGTACTCCTTGAAGACGTACTGGAAGTCGTACGACGGCTCGGTGATCACCACGTCCTTGAGGCAGGCCGACTGGAAGGTGTTGGTGGACAGCGAGTAGCCGCGCCCCAGCACCGGGGTGGTGGAGAGGTCCTGCACGCGGCTGTCGCGGATCAGGACCGGGCCGGCGAGAGCAGGCACGGAGAGCGCGCCCGCCGCGAGGGACAGGCAGAGCGCCACACGTCGTATGGTCATGGAGAAGCGCCTCAGGGGAAGGGACCTGGAGAACGGCACAGCTGGGGAGGTCAAGGCTGACACAACAAACGTCGGAAAAACAACACACCGCGCGTCAACGAAGGGAGGGCTCCTCCGCCTACTTCCCGCGCCCGAGGAAGTCCTTGATCGACTGGTAGATGGCGTCCTTGTCGGCGATCTCGGAGAGGGCCACGTTCTCGTTGTCCCCCACCGCCTCGCGCAGGTCCTTGATGAACTGCCCGGACCCGTAGGGGCTCTCCACCTGGCCGTAGGCGAACTGGTTCACGCTCGGCAGCACGTCCTGCTTGAGCATCTCGATGCAGTGGCGGGTGTCGTCCGCGCTCCAGTTGTCCCCGTCGGAGAAGTGGAACGGGTAGATGTTCCAGGCGTTGGACGGGTACTCCGCCTTGATCAGGTCGCGGCAGAGCTTGTAGGCGGAGGAGATCATCGTCCCGCCCGACTCGCGGGTGTGGAAGAAGGTCTCCCGGTCCACCTCGCGGGCCACCGCGTCGTGGATGATGTAGCGCGTCTCCAGGCCCTTGTACTGGTGGCGCAGCCACGCATCCAGCCAGAAGCTCTCGATGCGGACGATCTCCTTCTGCTCGTCCCCCATCGAGCCGGAGACGTCCATCATGTAGATGATGACCGCGTTCACCTCCGGCAGGTCCTGCAGCTTGTAGGTGCGGTAGCGGCGGTCCTCGCGGGTGGGGATGATCACCGGCTTGGCGGGGTCGTAGGTGCCGGTGGCGATCTGCCGCTTCAGCGCCTGCTTGAAGGTGCGCTTGAAGTGCCGCAGCGACTCCGGGCCGGTGGTGTTGACCCCGGTGTAGCGGATCTTCTGGGCGACGATCTTCTCGTTCCCCTTGGCCTGGATGTTGGGCAGCTGCAACTCCTCGCCCAGGATCTGCGCCAGCTCGTCCAGGGTGACGTCCACCTCCAGCGCGTGCTCGCCCTCGCCCTGGCCGGCCTGGTGCCCCTCGCCGGGCTGCACCGCCCCCGGCGCCAGCTGCTGGCCTATCTCGCCCTCGCCCTGGCCCACCCCGCCCTGCTCCTTGTGGCCGTACTTGAAGTGCGGGATGTCGATGAAGGGGATGGGGATGGAGATGGCGTCCTTCCCCTTCTTGCCGATCATCTCGCCCTTCTGCACGTACTTGCGCAGGTTGGCTTTGATCTTCCCGCGGACGATCTGCTTGAAGCG
>Ga0068860_100004067_pt1 | contig 15013 bp, 12 predicted proteins | sample KBSSwiS32_FD_66597 | JGI IMG/M metagenome (GOLD analysis project Ga0068860, IMG submission 66597) | Switchgrass rhizosphere microbial communities from Kellogg Biological Station, Michigan, USA - KBS Switchgrass S3-2 | ecosystem: Host-associated > Plants > Roots > Rhizosphere > Soil ... | reverse complement strand
GGCCTGCACGTGCAGGCGGCCATCCTGGATCACCGCGGTGCGGATCGCGATCGCGGTGTCGGCGTCGCCCCACCAGCCGATGTAGCCGATCGCGCCGGCGTAGATGTTGCGCTTGTGCGGTTCGAGGTCCTGGATGATCTCGAGCGCGCGGATCTTCGGCGCGCCGGATACGGTGCCGGCCGGGAACGTGGCCTTGAGCACGTCCATGTAGCTAAGGCCCTCGCGCAGGTCGCCCTGCACTTCGCTGACGATGTGCATGACGTGCGAGTAGCGTTCGATGACGAAGCTTTCGGTGAGCTGCACGCTGCCGGTCCTGGCGACGCGGCCGACATCGTTGCGGCCGAGGTCGATCAGCATCAGGTGCTCGGCGCGCTCCTTCGGATCGGCGAGCAGTTCCGCTTCGTGCCGTTGGTCTTCCTCGCGGGTCTTGCCGCGCGGACGCGTGCCGGCGATCGGCCGCACGACGACCTTGCCGCGCTGCAGGCGCGCGAGAATCTCCGGCGACGAGCCGACGATCTGCGTGGCGCCGAGATCGAGGAAATACATGTACGGCGATGGATTGAGCGCGCGCAGCGCGCGATAGACGTCGACCGGCCGCGCGCGGAACGGCACCGACAGGCGCTGCGACGGCACGACCTGGAAGATGTCGCCGGCACGGATGTACTCCTTCGCGGTTTCGACCAGTGCCTCATACTGCTCGCGCGTGAAGCTCGACTTGAAGTCGGTTTCCTCGAGCGCCTTCGGATCGAGCACTTCAGGATAGCTGGGCCCCGAGCGGCGCAAGCGGAACGCGAGCTCGTCGAGACGCCGGCACGCGCGCGCGTAGGCCTGCGGCTGCGCCGGGTCGGCGTGCACGATCAGGTACAGGCGGCCCTTGAGGTTGTCGAACACGGCAACTTCGTCGCTGAGCATCAGCAGCACGTCGGGAATGCCGAGCTGGTCCGGGCGGTCCCAGCGCGCCAGCTTCGGCTCGATGTAACCGATCGTCTCGAAGCCGAAATAACCGACGAGGCCGCCGCTGAAATCCGGCATCGAAGCGAGCTTCGGCACGCGGAAGCCGCTGCGGATGACTTCGATCTCGGCGAGCGGATCGGCCAGATCGCGCTGCTCGACGACCACGCCGTGCTCCTCGATCGTCAATTCGTGGCCGCGCAATTTGTATACGCGCCGGCTCGGCAGGCCGATGATCGAATGGCGTCCCCAGGTTTCGCCGCCGGCAACCGACTCGAGCAGGTACGTGTACGGGCCGTCGGCCAGTTTCAGGTACACCGACAACGGCGTGTCGAGATCGGACAGGATCTCGCGCGCAACCGGAATGCGGTTGTAGCCTTGTGCCGCCAGTACGGCGAATTCGTCCTGCGAAATCATGCGCGGTCCAGCAAACGTCGGGCAGCGCACGATAGCAAGTCGCGACGCGATGTTACAGGGCGCGGCGCGGCGCTAGCGGTGCTCGCCCGGCTCCTGCAGCACGGCACGCGACGGGTCCTGCTTGTCGCGCTCCAGCACCGGCAGCGGCTGTACGCCGCCGACCGTGACATGGCCGCGAATCTGGCCGATCAACGCATCGCGCTGCGCGTCCATGCGATGGACGAAGGTGACGCTGTTTTCTTCCGTGCTGCGCGCGCCGGCCACCGTGGCGGAGCTGCCCGGCCCGGTCACGCCGAAACCGAACAGGCTGACCGCGGCATCCATGCGGTAGCGCTTGAGTGCGCGCGGCAACGCCACGCGGTCGCCGTACTTGAGGTCGAGTTGCGCGAACAGCACGTTCGCGGCGTCGCGCTGATCCTGATTCAGCTCGGCGTAGGCGGCCTGCAGCGCGCGGTCGGCGAGGTCGTCGTGCGCCTCGGCGGCGATGCCGAGCCACGCCGCGCCGCGCACCTTGTCGGCCGGCACGCCGATGCCGTTGAAATGCATGATGCCGGCGTTGTACTGCGCGACCTTGTTGGCCCAGTAGCCGCCCAGCTCGAACATGCGCAACGCTTCGCGATAGTCGCGCTTCTTCAGGTAGAACTGCGCCTTCTGTTCGAAGTACTGGCCGGGGAAATAGCGGCTGGGCGCGTCGTCGACGCCGTAGAAGTTATCCAGACCGCCGGCGCGGGCGCCGGGCAGCGTGGCGAAACATGCCAGCCCGAAACAGATACGGGCAGCCGCGGCGACCAGGCGCCGATTCTGGTTGCGCAACCGCCTACATGGATGCCGGGGATGAATCATCGCAATGCCTCCTGCAGTGCTCGCCGCTGAAATCTTACCTGTCGACGGATACGGGGCCAGCAGCGTTGCAAACCTTTACGTCACGGCGTAGCCAGCGGCCGCCGCGGCATGCCGCGCAGCGTGACGATGAACTCGACGCCGCCGCCGTCATCGAGATTGCGCGCCGACGCATCGCCCTGGTGCAACTCGGCGATCATGCGCACGACGTACAGGCCGAGCCCGAGATGCGGCGCGTCGGTCCGTATCGCAGCAGGATCGGTGCTGCGGCTCGCCGCCGCCGCACGCACGCTGACCAGCGAGTCGAACAGACGCTCCTGCATCGCCGGCGGCAGCAGCGGCCCGCTGTTGGCGACGCGGATCTCGGCGCCGTCGGGCAGTGCCCGCAGGTCGAGGCGGATCCAGCCGGTTTCCGGCGCGAAGCTGCGCGCGTTGTCGAACAGCTTGTCGAGCGCCTGGGCAATCAATTCCGGCGCGCCGTGCACGATCAGCGGCGCCGGCGGCAGATCGCCGTCGAGGCAGCGCGGCGCGGCCAGCGGCGCATACGCCTCGATGCAACCGCGCAGCACCTCGACCAGGTCGAAGTCCTCGCCCTCGACACCGGCGATCGCGCGCTCGAGGCGGCTGGCCTCGCTCATCGCGCGCACGATGGCACCGAGGCGATCGGCGCCGTCGCGCGCCCGGGCGAGATAGGTTCGCGCGCCGGCCGGGACGGCTTGTTGATCGAGGTTGTCGAGCGACGACTTGACGATCGCGAGCGGCGTCTGCAGTTCGTGCGACAGCTTGCTGGCCAGCGTGCGCAGGTAGTCGGTGTACGCGTTCACTTCGTCGAGCAGGTGGGCGAAGCTGCGCGCGAGGTCGCCGATCTCGTCGCGCGACGCGAGCAGCGGCTGGATGCCGGTGTCCATCTGTCCGCCGGAGCGCATCGCGCGTTCGGCGGCGTCGCGCAGCCGGCGCATGCGCAGGCCGAGCGCACTGGCGAAAGCGAACAGCACGCTGCCGGCCAGCAGCAGCGCGAGCAGGCTCGCCCCGATCAGCAACAGCAGCGCGCGATTGGTCAGCAGCGGCAACGCGTCGCCGGATTGTTCGACGAGCAGTGCGCCGCGCACTTCACCGTTGACCTGCAGCGGCACCGCGGCAGCGAGCACGACCTGATCCTCGGTCGCGGCCGGATGCCAGGCGGTCGCCGCGATGCCGGACAACGCCTGCCAGATTTCCGGCGCGGCGACGCGCGGCAGGTTGGTCGCGAAATCCTGCGCCTGGGTCAGGCCCGGCGCGATCAGGCTTCGATAGACGATATTTTCGAGCCAGCGCCGGCGCGAATTGCGTGCGGCAATATCAGCCTCGCTGCGCGGCGCGTCGAGCCGGCCGGCCTCCGCGATGACCCAGCCTTCGCCGCTGAGCAGGCGCACGCGCATGTCTTCCGGCGCGAAATGGGCGAGTTGGCCGGACAACGTCTCGGAACGCTCGAGCAGTCGCCGCGATTCGGCGAATTCGGTGGTCGGCGCGGCGCTGTCGAATACGGTCAGGGCGAGACGCTCCGGCGCCTGGGCGGGCGGCAGGCGCAACTCGACGCGGTAGCCGGCGCCGTCTTCCTGCCAGGCGCCGCCGACCGCGGCCGGCAGCGCCTCGTCGTCGCTGCCGGTCAGCGTGCGCGCCTCGAACGTGCCGGGCGCCGCGCTGGCGAGCAGATAGCTGCGCACGACGCCGCCGTGCTCGAGGGTCAGGGTCAGGTGATCGCGGCGCGGCGCGGATTCATCGTGCGCGTCGATGCGGTCGCGCGTCGTGTCGCGCACGCTGGCCAGCAGATACAGGCCGTCGCGATCGCGGCACAGCAGAACCTTCAGCTTCTGCGCGTCGCTCGGCACGCCGGCGTTCTGGGCGAAGCCGAGCAGCGCCGTCCAGTCGTCCGCGAAGCCGTCGACCGCGATGCGCGCCGGCGCCGGGTGCACGTACAGCGCGGCGCCGGGCGGCGGCAGATCCGATTCGATCGCCAGCAGGCTGCGCGCGATCGCGCGCGCCGATGCGATCAGGGTCTGTTCCTGGCCATGACGCAGCAATTCCTCCATCTGCCGCACGAACAACCAGCCGACCAGCGGCAGCGCCAGCGTCGACAGGGCGATGAGCAGGAGTTTGGAGCGCAAGGACATCAGAGCGCGGGACTGGGGACTGGGGACTCGGGACTGGGGAAACGACCCACGTCCAACAACGCGGCCTGTCTTGTCGACGACGCAGAAAGCATGTCGGCTTTCTCCCGAGTCCCTAGTCCCCAGTCCCGAGTCCCGAGTCCCGGAATCATGGTTTCCAGCGATACCCCACTCCATGCACCGTCTCGATCGCTTCGAATTGCGGATCCAGCGCAATGAACTTCTTGCGGATGCGCTTGATGTGCGAAGTGATCGTCGCATCGTCGACGACGACCTGCGCCTCGCGCATCAGCTGGTCGCGGTTCTTGACGTGGCCGGGGAAGCGGACCATGACGTGGACCATCCAGAATTCGGTCACGGTCAGCGGCACCTCGTCGCCGTTCCAGGTGACGCGCATGCGTTCGGCTTCGAGCTTGAGCGGTCCGTGTTCGACCACGGTTTCCTTCGCCACCGGCCGGCTCAGCGCGTCGAGGCGGCGGAACAGCGCGCTGATCCGCGCGGCGAGGTGATGCAGGCTGACGTCTTTCGTGAGGTAATCGTCGGCGCCGAGGCGCAGGCCCGAGATCACGTCGAAGTCGGAATCGCGCGCGGTCAGGAAGATGATCGGCAGCGTCGGCGACTTCGCGCGCAGCTCGCGGCACAGTTCGAAGCCGCCTTCGGGCTCGTCGCCGAGACCGACATCGATGATCACGAGTTCGGGCATGCGCTGGGCGAACGCGCGGCTCGCATCGGGCCGCGATGCATAGCCCAGGGTCGTGTAGCCGAACCGGTTCAGTGCTTCGACGTAGTTCGCGCGAATCGCGGGTTCGTCTTCGACGATGGCGATGCTGCGTCCCATGGGCGTTCCCGGAAGAAGAGGTGGTGTGCGGCAGCTTACGGTCAGCGCAGGCGCGCGGCAACGGCAACCGTGCAATTGCCCGCGCTTCGCCACAAACGATCGCCGCAGCGCCGCATTTGCGTCCGCGCTTGCGCCGCGGGCGGGGCGATCCTGCACTTGCGGTCGAAACGGCCGCAGATCAGCAAGCCTGCATTCAGCCCACGCCCCGTAAACAACAGTCTGCCATGCCGACCGACCGCCCCGAACCGAACGCCGAGCTGCATCAATCCTTCGAGCCGCTGCGCATCACGTTTGCCTTGATGGCGCTGCTGCTGGGACTGGTCGCGGCGCTGCACTTCTGACCCAGCCACCCGAGAATGCGACCATGGACATCTACCTGCCCGCCGACTTCCACGAACTGCACGACAGCGTTGCCGACGACTGGCGCGACATTTCGTCGACGCGAACCGCACGCGAACGCACTGCAATGGCCGACGCGCGCCGCGACGACCCGGAACGCTGCGCCGATCCGCTCTGGCGCGTGATCTGATGTGCGATGCGCGTTGATGTGCTCTGAGTCGTTTCGCTTACCGCTCCGCGCCGAGAGAACCAGGCCCTCCCCCTCCCCCTGAAGGTTCTCCGGCGCGGATTTTCTTCGTCCGCGCGTTCCGGGACATTCCGCGCTGCCCAGCGCGAAGCCGGGCCGGCCCACTCGATATTACGCACGCCACCCTCACCGCAGCCCTCTCCCGCCAGCGGGAGAGGTGGCTGAGGCGGCTGTCGGAATTGTCCTAATCGATGACACGAACATCGGATGGCACCAACATCTGATGGCACGAACATCGGATGGCACCAACGGATCGAAGCATGTCACCTCTCCCGCTGGCGGGAGAGGTCGCGCGCAAGCGCGGGTGAGGGTGGCGGTTGGAAGTGCGTCTTTCGCAAGCTCATCAAACCCAACCTGAGCGCCACCCTCACCCCAGCCCTCTCCCGCCAGCGGGAGAGGGGGCAGGAGCGAGCGCCGAGGGCGTGCCGAAACGATCCGCCTTACGAGCCCTCGATTGCCTTGCGCAAACGATCCGCCTTACGAGCCATCGATTGCCTTGCGCATCGAAGCGACGACGCTGCGGTAGTCCTTCTGGCCGAAGATCGCCGACCCCGACACGAACGTGTCGGCGCCGGCCTTCGCCACTTCTGCGGCATTATCCACTTTTACACCACCGTCGACCTCGAGCCGGATCGCCCGGCCGCTGCGATCGATCAGCTCGCGCGCGCGGCGCAGCTTTTCCAGCGCGGCCGGGATGAAGCTCTGGCCGCCGAAACCGGGATTGACCGACATGATCAGGATCAGGTCGAGCTTGTCGAGCACGTAGTCGAGGTAGCCCAGCGGCGTTGCCGGATTGAATACGAGGCCGGCTTTGCAGCCATTGTCGTGGATCAGGCCGATCGTGCGGTCGACGTGCTCGCTGGCTTCGGGATGGAAACTGATCACGCTGGCGCCGGCCTTGGCGAAATCCGGCACGATGCGATCGACCGGCTTGACCATCAGGTGAACGTCGATCGGCGCAGTGACGCCGTGCTTGCGCAGCGCTTCGCAGACCAGCGGGCCGATGGTCAGGTTCGGCACGTAGTGGTTGTCCATTACGTCGAAATGCACCCAGTCCGCACCGGCGGCGAGCACGTTGTCGACTTCCTCGCCGAGCTTCGCAAAGTTGGCCGAGAGGATCGAGGGGGCGATGACGCTGGATTGCTTGGCCATGACGGAACGGTCCGGATCGACGCGGGGATCGGCGTCGACTATACCGCCCGGTGGTTCCCACGCAACCCTGCGCCAAAAGTGCGACACCCGGCGCGATGCGCCCGCACGGTCGCAAATGGACGCGAGACGATGTGAGCTCTCCGGCTACCGGCCACCGATCCTATTTGATTCCGCGTTGCTCGCGAATCCGGTCATAGGCCGCATTGATTTCGCGCGCACGCTCCTCGGCGCGGCGTTTCAGCTCATCGGGCACGTCGCCGAGCTTGTCCGGGTGGTGCTGGCTCATCAGCTTGCGGTAGGCGCGCTTGATCTCGCGCTCGTTCGCATCGGCGCCGATGCCGAGCACGGCATACGGATCCTTGCGCGACGGGTCGCCGCCCGCATCGTACGAGGATTGTTCGCGCCGGCCGTAGCGCGGACCGTAACCGGAGCCGCCGCGGTTCGACCCATCGCCGGCGTAAGCGTAGCCACGCATCGCGGCGAGTGCGGCGAGCTCGCGATCGTCGACGCCGAGCGCCCCGCACAGCTTGCGCACGAGCACGAATTTGTTCGGCGCGAGCGGCCCTTCGGCGTAGACGATGTCGAGCAGCATGTCGAGCAGCAGAAACGCCAAGTCGCGGCGCCCGCCGGTCCAGGCCCTCAGGTCGGCGATGCTTTGGTGCACGGCGAAGTCCGCCTGCTTGCCGGCATTGAACTGGCCGATCGCGCCGGCGCGCTGATCCGGGCTCAGCTGCATGCGCGCCATCAGGTTTTCGGTCGCGGCGATTTCCTGCTCCGACACGCGTCCGTCGGACTTGGCGATGGCGCCGGCCAGCGCGAACAGCGGGCCGATGAACGAATTGGCCGCTCCGGTCCGCAGCGGCTGCGGCGAGAACGCGCCGATATCCCACAGATGGCCGAAGAATCCGCCGAGGACGACGCCGATCGGGTGCCGGAACAGCAGCAGTCCGACCAGAGCGCCGATGATCTTGCCGGTGATGTTCATGGCCAGCACACCACGAATGCACGGCCGGACCGCGGCACGGCGGCCGAAGACTGCTCTGGCGGGCGGGATGTGGACTGGGCGGCGGGCATCGGGCCGCGAATTCTAGCAGCCGGCGCGGCGTCTGCCTGCGCGTGCGTGCGGCTACAATATCGACATTCAGACGGAGTCCAGCGTGCCCACGGTCCTGCACCAGTCGAACCTGCCCGGCCTCGATCTCGTCCATCGCGGCAAGGTCCGCGATGTCTACGCGCTGTCCGCGCAGGAACTGCTGATCGTCGCGACCGACCGGCTCAGCGCGTTCGACGTCGTGCTGCCCGACCCGATTCCCGGCAAGGGCGAGATGCTGTGCCAGATCTCGAACTTCTGGTTCGCCAAGACCGCCCACGTCATGCCGAACCACCTGACCGGCAAGCCGGTCGCCCCGGTGCTGCCCGACGGTACCGACGCTGCGCTGTACGAGCGGCGCAGCGTCGTGGCAAAACGGCTGAAACCGGTGCCGGTCGAGGCGATCGCGCGCGGCTACCTGATCGGCTCGGGCTGGAAGGACTACCAGGGCAGCGGCTCGCTCTGCGGAATCCGCCTGCCGTCGGGCCTGCGCCAGGCCGAAAAGCTGCCGCAGGCGATCTTCACGCCATCGACCAAGGCGGCGAGCGGTTCGCACGACGAGAACATCGGCTTCGACCGCGTCGTCGAGCTGGTCGGCGGCGACCTCGCCGAACAGGTGCGCGCAGCGACACTGCAGATCTACGCGTTCGCCGCGGCTTACGCGGCCGAGCGCGGCATCCTGATCGCCGACACGAAGTTCGAGTTCGGCACCGACGCGAGCGGCAAACTGTTCGTGATGGACGAGATGCTGACCCCCGATTCGTCGCGTTTCTGGCCGGCCGACCAGTACCAGGTCGGCATCAGCCCGCCGAGCTACGACAAGCAGTTCGTGCGCGACTATCTCGAAACGCTCGACTGGAACAAGCAGGCGCCAGGCCCGAAACTGCCGTCTGCCGTGATCGACGGGACGGCGGCGAAGTACGCCGAGGCGCTGAAGCGGCTGGCCGGCATCACGATCGACTGAACCCGCTGCAGTATGCTTCGGTGCGTGGTTCCCGAGCTTCCTGAGCGTCGGCGCGCAGCGCCGAAGCCGAAGGACGCGGCCCCGGCGCTTCGACTTCGCCCGCTGCGCGAGCTACGCTCAGCGCGAACGGTCTTATGATTGCCGCGTGGAGGTACGCAGATGAGCGCCGTGCACGAACCGATGAACCATGAGGGTGATCCGCGCCGCGAAGTCGACCGCTGGCTCGGCAGCTACAGCGAGGACCACCGCAACCCGACCAACGTGCTGATCCACTGGATCTGCGTGCCGCTGATCGTCTGGACCGGCGTTGCGCTGCTCTGGGTCGTCCCGGTGCCGGCGATTCTCGGCCGTCCCGGATTCTGGGCCGGCATGGCGATGTTCGCCGCGCTGGTGTTCTACCTGCGCCTGTCGCGCGCACTGTGCGCCGGCATGTTCGTGCTGTTCGTCGTTCTCGGCCTGATCACCGAAGCGCTATACCGCGAAATCGGACCGGCCAACCTGATGTGGCTTGCGATCGGCATATTCGTACTGGCCTGGATCGCGCAGTTCGTCGGGCACCATATCGAGGGCCGGCGGCCGGCATTCTTCACCGACCTCGTGTACCTGCTGATCGGTCCCGCATGGATCGTCGCAAAGATCCTGCGCCGGGTCGGCGTCGCCGTGTGACGACAGTCCCGCGAAACGTCATCCGGCGTCTGCGCAGATGAGAAACGCGCGTAGACCCCGCCTGCCTCGCCGATCTGCGGCGTGACGAAACTCGCGCCTTGCCGGGCACAACAAAAGAAAAGGCGCCGCAGGGCGCCTTTTCTGCGAGGTGATGGCGAAGTGCGTCAGTGCACGGTGCCCATCATGCTGAAGATCGCGCCGCCGACCAGGAAGAACAGGACGATCGAAAGCACGATGTAGATGATGTACTGGACCAAGCTGACCAGGCAGGCCTTGCCGAAGCCCATCTGTCCGCCGCCCGGCGACTTGATCATCATGTTGATGATGAACGCATTGACCAGGAACGCGACGACCAGGCCGATCAGCGAGCCGGTCGATCCGAGCAACATCTGCAGCACGTAGTTGATGATGCCGCCGAGGATGATGCCGACGATGACCGTGGCGACGGCGTTGCCGAGGCCCGGCTTGAACCCGGCTGCCATTTTCGTGGCGAGCTGGACGATCAGTGCACCGACGAGAATGCAGACGACAAGAATGACCAATACGACGAGCAGTGTGGTGAGCATTGTTTATTCCCCGCGAATGAAGAAAAGGTTTGGCGCTGCAACGATCCGCATCCGTGCCGCTTCCGAACGCGCGCCAAGCGTGCGGTCCTGCGTTCCTACTCCGTCCTCCGTACCCATTGGATCATGAAACACCCATCCGTGGCTAAACCGAACAACGCTCCCCCCCGCTGCGGTCCGGTCAGTGTTGCTTTTCGCGCGGCCGCAACAGCCAGCGGCACAGCGCCGGCAGGAATACGATTGCCGCGAGCATGTTGACGACGAACATGAAGGTCAGCAGGACGCCCATGTCGGCCTGGAATTTCAGGTCGGAGAACATCCACATCGCGACGCCGGCGGCCAGGGTCAGCGCGGTGTAGAAGATCGCGATGCCGGTCGTTTTCAGGGCGATGAAATAGCTCTCCGACAGGCTGCGGCTGCCGCCTTCGGCGGCGACGAACTCGGCCTGCGAGATGCGGCTGGCGCGGTTCGCGTCGAGCGCCGCGAGCGCGCGCGTCGCCGCGTCCGCGCGCCGCGCTGCCGCGGCGGGAGAAGTGGCGTCGGCGATGCCCATTTCCTGGTCGAGCCGCAGCAGCTCGCGTTCGATCGTGGCCGCGCTGAACTCGCTGCCAGCGGTCATGGCGTCGTACATGCGCGAGAATAGCTGGTGCGCTTCCTCGGGTCGAACGCCGGCCGCCTCGGCCGCTGCTTCTGCGGCATAGGCGGCGTCTTCGGCGAGGTCGGCGGCCGTGTATTCCGCCCGGAACGTCATCGCCTCGTACATGCGCGCGAACAGGTAGATCGCGTAATCGACGCCGATGCCGACGCCGAGCGCGAGCACGGTCAACGTATTGACCTTCTTGCCGATGCCGAGCGTCACCATCAGCGAGTGGCCGAGTTCGGTGACCAGTACCAGCGGCAACGTGATGCACAGCGCGGCGAGCGGGTTGCGGAAGCTGAGCAGGCACATCACGAACACGGCTGCATAGAGCAGCCAGAGCATCGTGCGGTCGACCGCGCGCACTTCGTCGTTGGTCGCCGCCATGACACCGACGTTGCCGGTGGCCAGGCGCAGATTCAGCTGATCGACGCCGCCCGCGTCGGCACCGCCTTTCGCGAGTTTCTCGCGCAGGTTGACGTTCGGTCCGGCAAACACCTGGTTGTCGCTGCGGAACTTCTTCACGGCGTCGATGACGCGATCGATGGTTGGCGCGCGGTGGTCGGTCAGGAACATCATGACCGGCATCGCGCTGCAGTCGGAATTGAGCAGACCCGAATCGGTCTCGAAGCCTTGCGTGTCCTGGCGCAGCGTATCGTTGTCGCGCGGCAGGACGCGCCAGCGGACGTTGCCCTCGTTCCAGCCGCCGTTGACGATCTTCGCCGCGACCGGCAGCGTGATGACCTGGGCGACGCCCTCGACGTTGCGCATGTGCCAGGCGAAGCGGTCGAGCGTCTCCATGACCGGATAGCTGGTCGTGCAGGCGTTCGGCGCGCCTTCGGCGATCACATTGAGGATGTCGACGCCGAGCGCGAACTTGTCGCTGATCAGCTCGGCGTCGCGGTTGTAGCGCGCGTCCGGGCGCAGTTCGGCGACGCCCTTCTGCGCATCGCCGATCATGACCTGGCTGCCGTACCGCTCGGCGACGAACCACGCGGCGATGCCGAGCAGAATCACCACCGCGGCGGCGACCGGTCGGCTGAGCTTCGTCAGGATCGCCCAGAGCTTGTCGAACTGGGTCAGCTGGCGCAGGCGGTATTCGCGCTTGCGTTCGATGTTTCGCAGCTTGCAGTACGACAGCAGCACCGGCAGCAGAATTAGATCGGTGAGCATGGTCAGCGCGACGCCGACGGTCGCGGTGACCGCGAGTTCGAAGATGATCCGTACCGGAATGATCAGGATCGTGGCGAAGCCGATGCAGCCGGCCAGCAGCGCGACGGCACCGGGAACCAGCAGCGCCTGGAAACTGCGCCGCGCGGCGACCAGCGGGCCGGCGGCGAACTTGCCGCGCGCGCGCAGCTGCGCGACCGTGCCCTGCTCGAGGCCGCCGAAGAAGATCTCGCCGCGGAAGCGGTTGATCATCTGCTCGCCATGACTGACCGCGATCGCGAAGATCAGGAACGGCGTCAGCATGTTCAGCGGGTCGACGCCGAAGCCGAGCAGATGCAGCGCACCGAGCATCCAGACGACGGCGACCAGCGCGCAGGCCACGGTCAGCGAGGCCAGCTTGATCGACGCCGAATACAGGAACAGCAGCAGCCAGGTCAGGCCGATCGTGACGATGAAGAACAGGACCACCGACTTGGCGCCGGCGCTGATGTCGCCGACCATCTTGGCGAAGCCGATGATCGCGACGGTGGTGTGCTCGTTTTCGTATTTCTGGCGGATCGCTTCGAGCTGCCCGGCGATCTTGTTGTAGTCGACCTTGACGCCGCGCGCCGGATCCTCCGGCACCAGGTCGACCCAGACCATCGCACCGGAAAAATCCTTGGCGACGAGCCGGCCGACGATGCTCGCCTTCTCGATGTTGGCCTTGATCGTGGCGAACTGCTCCGGCGTCGACTTGAAGCCTTCGACGTTCGGCGTGTAGGTCTGCGGGATGACGTTGCCGCCGGCGAAGCCGTCTTCGACCACTTCGACGAAGCGTACGTTCGGCGTGAAGATCGAGCTGACCCGCGCAGCGTCGACGCTCTCGATGGTCTTGGCGTCGCGGGTGATGTTCTCCATGGTCTGGAAGAACGGCTGGTTGAACATGTCGCCGCTCTTGTCCATGACCGCGATCAGGATGCGGTTGGCGCCGCCGAATTCCTTCTCGTAGTCGAGGAACGTGCGCATGTACTCATGCTGCAGCGGGATCATTTTCTTGAAGCCCGCGTCGACGCGCAGCTGGGCGGCGCAGTACGCCATAATCACCGTGACCAGCGCGAACAGGATCAGCACGATGCCGCGGTTGCCGAAGATCAGGCGTTCGGCGAATTGCGCCACGGCGTTCGGGGGACTCGGCTGGGAGGGAGCGGCCATGGTCTACTTCGGCTGGAAACTGGTGAGCCCGTTTTCGCCGGCGAGCAGCAATGCACCGGCATCCTGCAGCGTGACGACCGTGGCGATGATGCCCGCGGCCGGCGCGACGAAGCTGCGCAGCGCCTCGCCGCCGTTGGCGCGCATCAGCACGATGCCGTTGGCCCCGGCGATCACCGCGCCGCCGTCGGCCAATGCGGCGCCGCCCATCAGGCTCAGCTCGGTGCCGGTTACGACCTGGGTCCAGTGTTCGCCGAGATCGGTCGACTCGTAGGCATGGCCGCGCAGGCCGAAGGCGAGCACGTGGTCGGCGTCGTAACCGAGCACGCCGAACATCGAACCGTCGTAGGGCAGCTGCAGGCGTTTCCAGGTCGCACCGTTGTCGCGCGAACTGAACGCGCTGCCGCGTTCGGCGACGATCAACAATGCGCCGCTGCCGGTGCGCGCAATCGCATTGAGGTGCGGCGTCGCTTCCTGCCCGACCTTCAACTCTTCGGCGGTGAATGTGCCCTTGTCGTTCTTTGCCTGCGCCGGCGCGACCGCATCATCGTCGGCTGCGTCGGGCGCCGGCGCGGCGACCGTCATCGGCTGCCAGCTGGCGCCGCCGTCGGCCGTCTGCAAGGCCAGGCTGTAGGCGCCGATTGCGAAGCCGCGCTGGGCGTCGGCGAACAGCACGTCGAGCAGCGGCGCACCCTTGGTCGGGTCGGCGCCGGCGTCGGCCGGCTGCCACGGGTCCTGGCGCTGGATCTGCCAGTGCTCGCCGCCGTCGGCGCTGTGCAGGATCATGCCGTCATGGCCGACGGCCCACACCTGGGTATCGATCGCAGTGACCGCGGTCAGCGTGGCCCGCGTCGGCACCTGGACCTGGCGCCATTCGCGGCCGTCTGCCGACAGCAGCACGTCGCCACGCGCGCCGACCGCGACGAAGTGACTGGCGCTGCGCGCGACATCGAGGACGAGAGATTTTGCCGCGAGGCCCAGCTGTTCGGAAGGAGCCGTGGCCGGATCGGCCCAGGCTCCGGCCGGCTTGCCGGCAGGCGCATCGGCGGCGAATGCCGGCGCGCCGAGCGCGACGAGCAGACAGGAATTGCGCAACAGAAAACGAAACGTCATCGCCGGCAGACCCTCCCCTCTCGCAGCATAGCGGCGGCGGCCGCTTTTCGCACCATCCGCCTTGCGGCGGACAGTGCGAGCGGCCGATTGCAGGTCGTGGCTACTGGATGCCGCGCTGGCGCAGCGATTGCGGCGAGAACATGTCCGGCGTGGTCTGGAACGAGAAGTCGTACATCTCGTCCTGATTGTCGAGGCCCTGGGCGAGGTAGCGGCCGGACTTCAGGTCGTAGTGCACTTCCAGTGTCGACCAGAACACCGGCACTTCGTAGTAGTTGACCGACGGGGCCTCGGAATAGCGCCACATCTTGCCCTGCTCGTCGTAGTGGTCGATCTCGAGGATCTGCCAGCTGTCTTCGTCGAAGTAGAACGTGCGGCGCGCGTTAATGTGGCGTGCGCCGGACTTCAAGGTCGCATCGACGACCCAGATGCGATGCAGCTCGTAGCGCAGCAGGTCCGGGTTGATGAAACTCGCCTTGATCAGGTCGTCGACCTTGGTCGCGTCGCTGTGCGCCTTGTACGAGTTGTACGGCACGTACATTTCCTTCTTGCCGACCAGCTTCCAGTCATAGCGGTCGAGTGCGCCGTTGAACATGTCGGTCATGTCATTGGTGCGCAGGCCGTCGGACGCGGTGCCCGGATTGTCGTAGGCGACGTTCGGCGCGCGGCGCACGCGGCGCTGGCCGGGGTTGTA
>Ga0068860_100004064_pt1 | contig 15023 bp, 13 predicted proteins | sample KBSSwiS32_FD_66597 | JGI IMG/M metagenome (GOLD analysis project Ga0068860, IMG submission 66597) | Switchgrass rhizosphere microbial communities from Kellogg Biological Station, Michigan, USA - KBS Switchgrass S3-2 | ecosystem: Host-associated > Plants > Roots > Rhizosphere > Soil ... | reverse complement strand
TACAACGCCCAACGACTGTGCCCAGTCTGGCAATGCAGTGTACAGCAAGTGATGCGGGCCTGCCCATATATATAAAAATATCAGCGCCCAGAAATGTATTATAGAGAGACGATAAGAATAAACAGGCCGGTTGGCAGCTTTTGGAAGGAAATAATACATTAAGCCCAATACCGGCGTGGTAAGAAAAAATGCCACAGCGTTGTGTCCGTACCACCACTGTACCAATGCATCCTGTACACCGGCATACCAGCTATAGCTTTTTAAAAACGAAACCGGTATTTCAACTGAATTAACAATGTGCAGCAAGGCAACGGTAACCCAGGTGGCAATATAAAACCAGATAGCAACGTAGAGATGTTTTTCTCTTCGTTTGATGATGGTGCCAAACATATTAATACCGAATATTACCCATACCAGGGTAATGGCAATATCAATGGGCCATTCCAGTTCCGCATACTCTTTACCGGTAGTTTTTCCAAGCAAAAGGGTGATGGCCGCGGCGGCGATGATTGCCTGCCAGCCCCAGAAATGGATCCAGCTAAGCCGGTCACTGAACATTCTTGTTTTACATAAACGTTGCAGGGAATAATAAACGCCGGCAAAAGTGGCATTGCCCACAAAAGCAAAAATAACTGCGTTGGTGTGCAGGGGCCTCACCCGTCCAAAAGTAGTGGGTGCAAAATTCATACTCACCTGCGGCAGGTAGATCTGCACGGCTGCAAATAAGCCCGCCAGCATGCCCACAACGGCAAAAATGACTGTGGCGTAGCCAAATGCTCTTACTATTTTGTTGTCATAATAGAATTTTTCCGGTTGCATACAGCGAATGGTTTATATTTTCTCAGTGTTGGTTGCCGAAACAGGTTTATCATCAAACAATATTCTTGATGCGGGGGAGCTGTCATCATCGAACTGTCCCGTTTTTACGCTCCATAAGAAAGCCAGCAGAAAAAGAGAAGCCACGCTTACACTGGCTATCAGAAGTATAACAATGACGCTCATTTGCTTTTTTTATGATTACAAAAATATCTGGCGCTTTTCCGGCAAAAGATAATCTGGGTCATGGCTGGCATTGACATTTATCAGCCGCAGCCTGTTTAGAGTTGCAGGCGTTTTGCCAGCCAGTGGCTGCTGCCAAAAGTGATCAGGAATATACATAACGAACTGCTGGGCATGAGCACGGCAGCAACCATCGGTGAAAGATTGCCCTGCACTGCGAAGAACAAGCCAATGATATTATAGGCTATTGATAAAATAAAGCTGGCAAGCACAATATGCTGGTTGGCCTTGCATAAGCGAATGAATGTTGGCAGCTTCTCCAGTTTTTCTGATACCATGATAGCATCGCTGGCCGGTGTAAAATTATTGGTATCTTCAGAAAGCGCTATGCCGATATTGCTTTGCCGTAATGCACCGGCGTCGTTCAGCCCATCGCCAATCATCATTACCTTTTCTCCCTTTTGCTGCAGGCGCTTTATATAGTCCAGCTTATCCTCAGGCCGCTGATTAAATAGCAATACGTCTTCTTCGCCCAGCAGTTTGCGCAGGCGTAATTTCTCGGCCTCGTTATCACCAGTTAAGATGGAAACACCATACTGTTTCTTTAAATTTTTTACCAGTACCGGTACAGCATTGCGGTAACGATTGCTAAACCTGAACCATCCGTACATGGTATTATCAAAGCTTATATAAGCAATGGTTCCACCACGGCTATCTGTATTGGCAGTAACAAAACCACTGTTGCCAATTTTTACCAGCGCGCCTTCCACAACTCCTTCTACCCCCTCGCCTGGTATTTCTTTGTACCCTGTTACCGGCAAATGATTGCTGTAGCCAAAATGTTTTACCAGGCTTTTACTCAATGGATGACCCGAGCAGACAGCCAGTGCCGCAATTTGATGTTTCTGTGTTTCCGTCAATGCCTTCCCGCTATAGGCTATTTCCTGGCCGGGTTTTGTCAATGTTCCTGTTTTGTCGAAAACAATATGGGTAACCCCTGCAATGTCTTCAATGGTTTGGGCACTGCGGAGATAAAAATGGTTGCGTGCAAGTATGCTCAGTATACTGCCGTTGGTAAACGTATTTGATAATAATAACGCGCAGGGGCAGGCAATAATAAAGATGGCAGTAACCGCTGTCCAGATCCGGGCGGTATCATGCATTTGCCAGTAAACGGCGGTCAGCAATGCAATTCCCAGCACAATCCAGGTAAAATACCGGCTCAGCAGATGCACAAATGAAACAGGTTTGATTGATTTGTTTTTTAATTCATCCCGTCTCCACAATGCAGTAAGATAACTCTGCGCAACTTCCTTCACCACCAGTATCTCTATACTGCCACCTGTTTGTTTGCCGCCCGCATATACCAGCTCGCCGGTTTCTTTATATACCGGCACAGATTCACCGGTTACAAAACTGTAGTCAATGTATGCCTTGCCCCTGGTAAGTATACCATCTGCAGGAATCAACTCTTCGTGGTGCAGCAACAATGTATCTCCATGTTTTATAGCAGGCAGCGCTGTAGGCATTTCTGTGCCGTTCTTTATTACAGATACAGCCACCGGAAAATAGGAAGTATAATCCCTGTCGAACGACAACTGCCGGTAAGTTTTATCCTGCAGTATGCGGCCGGCCAGCATAAAAAAAACAATACCGGTCATCGAGTCAAAGTATCCTGCACCGGTACCCGACAATACTTCCCAGGCGCTGCGGACAAAAGTGATAATAATGGCCAATGCAATCGGCGCATCAATATTCAGAAACCGGTGACGGAGGCTTTTATAGGAGGATTCATAAAACGGGAATGCGGCGTAGAGCAACACGGGTAAAGACAAACCAGCATTTAACCAGCGGAATACCGTACGGAGCGTTGCTTCCGTAACATCAATACCGAGGTATTCAGGAAAACTCATCAACATAATATTGCCAAAGCAAAAACCAGCAATGCCAAGCCGGTATATCATATGCCTGTCTACCCGCGGCTTTTTTTGTTGAAGATCGTTGAGGCTGATATAGGGCTCATAGCCAATCCGGGTAAGCAATTCCGCTAATTCGCGAAGGCTGGCTTCTTTTGCCGAGTAAACAATTGTTACCTGCTTGCCGGTAAAATCAACCCTGGAACTGATGATACCATCGTTAAGCCTGTGCAGGTTTTCCAGCAAATAAAGACATGAGCTGCAATGTATCTGTGGCAAATATAAACTAACATGCACCTGGTGCTCATTTTTAAAACTGATCAGTTTTGACTCAATGGCGCTGTCGTCCAGGAATGCAAACTTGTCTTTTCTTGCATCGCTGTTTTGGGTAATGCCGGGGTTTTTATTGAGGTTATAGTATTCGCATAATCCTTCCTGGTTCAGCACCTGGTATACCATTTTACAACCTTCACAACAAAAAGCTTTTTCCTGTACATGGATCTCATTTGTGTTACAAACTTCGCCACAGTGATAGCAATGTATTTTTATGGTGCTCGCGATAGTGGATGACATGAAAGGTTATTAAGTGAGCTAAAGTAAAACGGCGCTGTTCCGGCTGGTATGAGCCTGCTCAAAGCATTGCATGAGTTTAATCAGTGCGCGGCTTAGGGTTGCTTTTGAACATCGAAAAAAGTTGTGAATGACAAATGTCTTGTTTCAGAGTAACCTATGTCAGGAAATTGCTGAATTGCATTTTTGACATTTGAGGCATGATGCAGCAACCCATCCTTAATCCCCTGCTTATAAAAAAGTACAATGCACCTGTACCAAGGTATACCAGTTATCCTACGGTACCTTTCTGGCAACATGATTTGAATACAGATGCATGGGAGAAAAGATTTACCGAACAATTTGAACAGCAGAATGCAGTAAATGGCATCAGCATTTATGTTCATTTACCTTTTTGCGAATCTCTCTGCACTTATTGCGGCTGCAACAAAAAAATTACACAAAATCATGCGGTAGAAGACGAATATTTACAGGTCATCGAAAAGGAATGGAAAATGTATCGCAAGCGGATGAATCAGACACCTGTTATAAGAGAAATTCACCTGGGTGGTGGAACACCTACCTTCTTCTCGCCGCTGCACCTCAGGCAGTTGGTAAATACGCTGGTAAAAGGCAGTATCGTACATCCCTACCACGAATTCAGTATTGAAGGCCATCCTAACAACACTACCCGTCAGCACCTCGATACGCTTTTTTCACTGGGTTTCCGGCGGATCAGTTATGGTGTGCAGGATCTTGATCCAAGGGTACAACATATAATCAACCGTGAACAACCTTTTGAAAATGTACAGCGGGCAACCGATCAGGCAAGGGCGGCTGGTTTCAGCTCCGTAAACTTTGATTTAATATATGGTTTGCCCCTGCAAACAAAACAGAGCATTGAACATACCATTCAGCAGGTAATACAGCTAAAACCCGATCGCATTGCCTTCTACAGCTATGCACATGTACCCTGGACCAGCAAGGGCCAGCGCCTATTTAATGAATCGGATCTTCCTTCGCCCGAGCTAAAACTTCAACTATACATGACAGGTAAAGAAATGCTGTCAGGCAGCGGTTATTGTGATATAGGTATGGACCATTTTGCATTGCCGCACGATGAATTGTATACCGCTATGCAAAAAGGCAACCTGCACAGGAATTTTATGGGCTATACTACCCATCAAACGGGATTGCTGCTGGGATTGGGCGTATCCGCTATCAGCGACCTGGGCAACGCGTTTGCGCAAAACGACAAAACGCTCCATAATTATTATGAACAGATAAAGGAAGGCCGGTTTGCCGTTAAACGCGGTTATTTTTTATCAGAGGAAGACCTGGCATTCAAACAATATATAAAGGATATTGCCTGCAAGGGCGAGACATATTTTTATCCAGCTCACCTGCCCTTGTTAAAGCAATATTGTTTTCCGCAATTGCAGCAGCCGGTAGAAGACGGGTTGGTAGAATACGATGAACGGCAATTGCATGTAACCGATATCGGGCATTATTTTATCCGCAATATCTGCAGCGCCTTTGATTTACACCTGCAACGAAACCTGAGTTCGCTCCCCAACCAGGTTTTTAGCAAAGCCGTCTGATACAGGCTATAAAAAGCCGGCATTTTTATTTATATCTTTCATAAAAGGAGCGTTCGAGTTCTTCCCTATGATCCGGATGCGCTATGCTTATTAAAGCCCGGCCTCTTTGTTTCAGGTTTTTCCCAAATAAATCTACCATACCGTATTCCGTTACCACCCAATGTACATGCCCCCGGGTGGTAACCACACCGGCCCCCTGTTTTAAAAACGATACAATACGTGTTGCGCCTTTTGAGGTAAGGGATGGCAGCGCTATAATTGGTTTTCCGCCTTCCGATAAGGAGGCTCCTCGTATAAAATCCATCTGCCCGCCAATGCCGGAAAACTGATAGGTGCCAATAGAATCAGCACAAACCTGTCCGGTAAGATCAATTTCAATTGCACTGTTTATCGCGGTGGCCCGGGGGTTCTGGCGTATGATGCTTGTATCATTTACATACGCAATATCCATCACTCTTATCTGAGGGTTGTCGTTTACAAAATCATACAATTTTTTGGTCCCCAGCAGAAAGCCGGTGACACTTCGCCCTGTATTTAATACCTTCAACCTGTTATTGATAGCACCGCTTTCGATCAATGGTATAATTCCATCTGAGAGCATTTCAGTGTGAACACCCAAATCTTTATGGCCGCTTAAATTTTGTAGTACCTGGTCGGGTATACTGCCAATACCCATTTGCAAAGTAGCGCCGTCTTCTATCAACGAGGCAACATTTTTCCCAATCCGCTGTATGGCATCACTTGTTTTTGTTGAGTAGTCAACCTCAGGAAGGCTGCAGTTGTGCCAGACCATACTATCTATTCTATTCACATGCAAAAATCCATCCCCGTGGGTTCGCGGCATATTGGGGTTTACCTGCGCAATAATTATTTTAGCCGTATCAACAGCCGCCCGCGCAATGTCAACAGAAGTGCCGAGGGAACAAAACCCGTGTGCATCGGGGGGTGAAACATGAATAAATGCAACATCGATGGGCAAAATATTTTGCCTGAACAGTTGCGGTATCTGGCTAAGAAATATGGGTACATAATCTCCGTTATAGCTGTTGGCTACCGCCCGGGTGTTTGCAGAAACGAAGAGGGAGTTAAAGAAAAAACTTTTACGGAATTCGGGTCTGTCAAAATCGATGTCTCCGATATTGGTGATGCTTACCAGTTCAACTTCTTTTAACTCGGCATGTCTTTGCTGCAGGGCTTTAACAAGATAAACAGGTGTTGCGGCACTGCCATGTATAAACACGCGGTCTCCGGATTTAACAATTTTAACGGCTTGTTCAGCCGATATATATTCAACATTATTATTCATATTTCCGTTTCATTCTAAGAGAAAGAAGATAAAATTACCAACCTTTCATTTTAAAAATACCAGGTACAATTTCATCCATTCGCAGCTTCTTCCATTTTCACTGCTTTCGGGAATAGTATATTATTTTCAAGATGTACATGTATATGCAGGTCGTTTTCAAATTCGGCCAGCATTTTATACAGCAAACCATAGCTGCCGCATGCATCTTCGGGCAATGCATAATTATTTGAAAGATGCCTGATCTCTTCCAGGTTTCTGCCCACCAATTCGTGTTCAGTTTCCATAACACTTATTGGGTTCCGTATGGTGCCAAAATGAGGTGCCCGGGCATTTTGAGCGTCGCCTGCAGCAATCGCCAACTCCTTGATATAGGGGAAAAGCACTTTTTCTTCTTTCAGCATGTGTGCAGTTAATTCGGCATTTATATCTTCTGCTAATTTGCAGATGGCAAGCAATTCCGGGTGCCGGCTTCCGTGCACCCTGGCCACCTTGGATGCGTAAGCTAGTATCTCCGGCAGCATTTTCTTTACATAGCTATGGTGTGTATTCACGATATAATCCGCCAGGAAGCCTAGATCCCAGTCGTTGTAAGGCAATGAACTTACCGCTGGTATTGTATCCACCTGCTCCAATTCATCCACTATTTTTGTGAAACTCAATCCTTTTTCTGCACAGGCTTCCCAGACTGTTTTCTTGCCACCACAACAAAAATCAAGTCCATATTTTTTAAAAACTTCCGCCTTCCGCACATCTTTCGCAGCTATCTGCCCCAATGTTTCTTCCTTCCTGTCAGCTATTCTTTTTGTGATGTTTACCTTCCACCACTCCGGCCCTTCTTCCAGGCAATTCCATGAAAAAATATCTCCCCTTTCCAATAATTGGTAGTAAAGTGGTTTAGGGTCATAGTCGGTGTAAATAGTTAAGGTTTCACCCGTGGTTAGTTCATCAAACCGGATAAAAACAAAGGGTTGTTTTTCCCCTGGTTTAAGCAGGGTTAGATCCAGCACGTTTTCTTCTGCAGGCGTTTTCATATAAAAGATTTGATTTAGATAATAAGAACAGGCAAATAACGGAAGTAACAGAGAACTTATTTATGAGTAAAATCATTCCCGGTAAGCTTGCATCAATCCAAGCCTGATTTTTATCATGCCATTAACAGACAATAGCGTGGAAGTGTTACCCAGGTTTTATTATTGCTATTAAGCCCCCTTAAAAAGTTTTACCTGCATTACGGTTGAAATACTGATAGCCCTTTGTTTGGCAAGAACTGCCTTATCGCCTTCAAATAATTCATCTACGGTTGAAGCAAATAGCCGGTTCCACTGCGAAAAGTGCGCCGCATTCAGGGGAAACAGCTTGTTAAGCTGCTGATGCGTCTTCATTGGGTTGCCTGCATAGGAGCCTGTATAAAAAATAGTGTTTTCCCAAAAATCAAACATCACGGGTAAATGCTTTTCCCAATTTACCCTGGCAATATCCGTAAAAATATTTCCGATGACGGGATCGATTTTTACTTTTTCATAAAAACTTTTCACCAGCAATTCTATGTCAGCCCTGCTTTCAATATCTTTTTTCATCGCCCGTTTTTTTAGTGGAGTAGAAGCTTTATTTCTGCCAACATTCCCTCCGGACAGTATTGTTCTATCAGGGGGAATAATATCCGCTCTTCTTTGCGTATATGCTGTTCCAGTTTGTTTCCCAATTTGTGCAAATCATTAGCCAAATCATCAGATGAACGGATGGCGATAAAATTATCGGTCAATTCACGATGGTCCTGTATAATTTCAGCGGCGAGCATATCAATTTCATGATTCAACCCATGTATTTTTTCAAGCATTTCTTCTTCTTTGCTAAAATGCTGCTGTATGGAAGAATCAAACTGCTCAATGGCATAGGCAGCTTTTGATACGGGTTCTGTAGGCATCCCCCTGTATGCGGGCGCATCCTTCTTTAAGAGTTGTGCCAGCAGTAGCGAGGGATGATGTTCCCTTGACAATGGAGCCAATGATTCGTGTCTTCTCATGTTTATAGATCTTTTCTGTTGAATTTTCTGAGTGATAGCCAGGTTGGCACAATCATCCAGCAAAACATAACCAATAACGCAATTGCAAACCCCGTTCCGGTTCCAAAAAAATCTTTAAACACCGCCCCGGTATATCCCATCATGGCAGAAATATCCATCTTTAACAAGATCATTATTCTCCCCAGGTCTATCGGATTTAAACCACTTACCACTATCATTGCTTTCTCAAGCGGATAATCCTGAAATTGGAAAAGCATAAATACCACCAACCCATCAAATAGCAGTGAAAAATAAAGCCATAACAAAATTGAAATACCAATCCCTTTTGCCTTATCCCTCGTGGTCACAGCTGCCAGCATAGCAATAGCCACAAAGATCACCGATAAAAATATACCCACTGCTACCATAATTAACCCGGTAGCGCCGGGGGCATATACAATAACAGGGATGCCCGCACCGGCAAAAAATGCCAGCGACAATGAGCCTGCTAATCCTGTAAACAGGCTAATCCAGATTTTTTTCCGGCGTAAAGGCTGGCTTACCAGCAATTCTATAAACTCTGCACTGTTGTAAATATAAATGGTTGAAAAAACCACGGCAACCAGCGGCACTATTATCAATATTATATTCAGCAGACTGAGTAAACCTTTACCGGCATTATCTTCAATATTAAAAACACTCAGTGAAATCAGCAGCAGAAAGGCGGTATATGCCAATACTATTTTATTCCGCAGGATATCAGCAATCACATATTTGATAATTTTTTTCATGATTTCAGTTTTTCATCATCAGGTTTGCAATAGCTTTTGCTAATTTATGTTCACCCGTATCCTCGCGGATATTTTCTATGCTTTTATGAAAAATAAGATTCCCCTCCTGCATATAAATGATTTGTGTCACCAGGTCGTCCAGCTCGCTTAGGATATGTGAAGTAATAAGTACGAGTTTGCCCTGTTGCTTTTCTTTTATAATCTTTTCTTTCAGTATTTCTGCGGCAACGGGGTCCAGTCCAGCCGTGGGTTCGTCCAGTATCAGCACATCGGGGTTAAATAGAAAAGCAAGTGCCGCGCTTACTTTTTGCCGGGTACCGCCAGATAAAGTACGCATGCGCTTATTCAATAAACCAGGCAGTTTAAATGCGTTTACCAGTTCCTCGTCCAGTTGCCTGCTATTGCCTTTTCTCCTGATGTCTTTCATCATGTCCAGCACCTGCCCGATCGTCATGTTTTCCGGGTAGCGGCCTGCCTGGGGCATATAACCAATAAACTCGCGGTACAGCCAATCGTGCAAAATATTCTTGCCATTGAAAGTTATAAATCCGTTGTCCGGGATCACCATTCCAAGTATACTTTTTATCAGCGTGGTTTTGCCGCTGCCATTTGGACCAATCAATGCAATGCATTCTCCTTTGTTGCAGGTAACAGAAACATTATTCAATGCTTTCAGTTTGCCAAACTGCTTCGATACATTAGTTGCAATAATCATAGCTTCAGCGGTTTCATATATGGATAATTGTCTTTCAGGTTTTCCGGTGTAAGGCTGGGCATAATCCTTTCAGTCTTGTCGAGCAGGGAAACCATAAAACTTCTGAACAGCATCATGGCCGGCGGGTTCTTTTCAGCTATGATAGAGAAAAGACTTACGGGGTGAAATGGGATATCACCCGTATTATCTTTATTAAGATCGTACCCTTCGTATTTGTCCCAATAATTACGATCGAATGTATTCAGCACTAGAGACCCATTCGTGCCTACATCAAATGTATTTGACAGGAAATTGTTTGCGGTGATGGTATTGTCCATGCAGCTGGCCTGTATTTTCATCCCCCATCCATTGCTCTTAAATTCATTTCTTTCTACCCGGATGCGGGTGGCGCCTTCCATAAAAATACCACTGGTGTTATTGGTAAATTTATTGCCCATAACATAGCTGTCAGATATCTCTTTCAGCAACAGGCCAAAAGCACCATTGCCCCAGTTATCTTCAAAGTAATTATTGAACATCTTTACACCATGTGTAAACATCACCGAAACGCCGGCGCCATTATTGCGCAAAATGTTTGAGATATAGGCATCGTTATGAGAGAACATGAAGTGCAGCCCGTAACGGATATTGTGTTCTGAAAGATTTCTCCAGATGACCGAATTGGTTACAAATTCAAAATAAATTCCGTCGCGGTGCCCTGAAATGCTGTTCCCGATAATCCTGAGGCTGTCGCTTTTCCAGCAATGAATTCCATTGCCGCTTTGCTGCTCTGTCTGCGAAGATGCCCTAAGCTGGTTATTTTCTATAGAGCAGTTGGTGCCCGACTGTATATAGATACCAAAAAATGCATCCAGTATGATATTCCCTGCAATAACAACGTTACGGGTATTATAGATTTTGATACCCGCAATGTCCTCCATACTGGAAACGCCTGAATGAACAAGTTTAAAGCCTTTAACAATAACATCATTGGCTTTTACAGAAATGATTTCATATTTATGTTCACCGTCGAGCACCGGATAGCCATCCCCGATAAAAACAATGGGCCTGTTTATAATGATATTTTTCTCATGATAAACGCCGGCTTCAACCCAAACCGTATCGCCGGCAGCCGCCGTATTGATAGCTTGCTGAATGGTAGTGAACTGCTGGTGCCTGCCTGCTTTTAGGGTTCTGGCAAAACAGCTTATGCCGGTACACAAGACAAAAAATATAATACAGGCACGCTTGCTCATAATTTCAAAAGTTCATTCCAGTGAAGAACTGTACCATTGTATTGTTTCATTACGGCATTCAGATCGTTGATATCACTGAATGCGGCAATATTACCTCCCATAGGGCTTTTCAATGCATCGCTTTTTAAAAACATTACCTGCCCTGCTTTAATCAGCGAATGACTGTTGCCGAAATCTGTAAAAAGACAAGTCCGCACCTGGTGGGCATCCGCATTATCACTTTTTAACCAGGAAAGAATGCAATGGGCGTCATCAAACTTATAAACCTTGCCTTTCTTTGTTATAAGTTCTGCGCCAAACCTGCTGTCGCTTATGGTCATTTTACAAAATTGGCAACTGTCTCTTCCGATTAAGATAGCTTCAGGCCCATTGCTGCATGAACTGAAAAAAACGAATAAGGCAAGCGCAACAGAAGCCTTATAGAAACTGTTCAGGCCAGCTTTTTTCTTAAAAAATTTCCATTCAGCAACTACCAGGAAGAGAAGAATAAGCCCTGTACCGATAAATATCCATCCGCCGATAGCAGGTATGGAATAGGCACCAAAGTTCAGCAATTGCTTAAAGCCGATTAAAGGAGGCTGGTAAGCCATTCCGGGAACAATGATGGCAGCATCCGGATTAAGGTTATGGCCGTAGTTATATTCCCATTTCCAGAAATCAGTCATGGCAACAATGCCAAAAGAAACAAACAATACAAACAGCATATTCAGCCATCTTCTTTTGTTGATTATTGCTACCATCGCAAACGCAGCCGCAAAAAATATGATACAATAAGGCAGTATCTTAAATTCTAAAAAATCTTCATTGTGCAGGCTCTTCATCCCTATATAATGGTTAAGCCCATTAATAATATCTACGTTGCCCCTGAGCCCATTGGCATGAATGGTCAGGCTGAGCCCTTCCGGGTATTGCGGCGCATCCAGGTCTATCCTCCAGATAGGAGTAAATAGTACAATTACTAATCCGATAGCTGCAACGAACAATAAAAGCCTGCTGGTCTTGCTTAGTTTATGCTTCATGTTGAATCATTTTATGCCCGATCCCAAAATCATTTGAATGGCTATTTCTTTGCGGGCGGTAAAAGCACAGCGTCTATTATATGTACTATTCCATTGGATGCAGCAACGGAAGCAATAATGACTGCACTGTTATTCAGTATCACTTTCCCGTTTTTTATACTTATAGTAACATTATCGCCATTTACCATGCCCAATACCTGTCCGTCTGTAAAAGTTTCTGCTTTCATGGCTGCCACGGTTACATGATATTGAAGTATATTTTGCAATGCTTCCTTCTGATCCGCTTTCATTAGCCCGTCTACCGTGCCGGCTGGTAATTTATCAAAAGCCGCATTGGTTGGGGCAAATACGGTGAACGGCCCGGCGTTTGACAAAGAAGTAATAAGATCTGCCTGTTTTAAAGCAGCTACCAGTGTAGTATGATCTTTTGATCCGGCAGCCACTTTCACCACATCTTTTGCTGAAACATCATCTTTTACGTTTTCCTGTCCCCCAGCCGCCGGCGCCGCAGCACCAGTTCCAGTTAATTTACCATCCGTACTATTACAGGCCGTCATTGTGCCAAGAACTAAGACAGCCAGCAATATTTTATACCGTTTCATATTAAAGTCGTTTATGTTAATTAACATTGGAATAATGGTGGCGGGCGTAATAAAAATCAGTCACACCCGCCCCGTTAGTGTTTTATTTTGTTCCGATGGAATCTTTTGGCGGCATATTTTTTCCGGTACTGAATAACAAAGCCGTATTGCTGCCCATCGGCGAAACCCTTACATAACCCTGCATTTCCTGGTGCAGTGCGCTGCAGAAGTCTGTACAATAAAAGGGATACATGCCTGGTTTTTCAGGTGTCCATTTCAATGTTTGTGTTTCGCCGGGCATAATTAATAATTCAGCGGTCAATGCGCCTTTTATAGCAAATCCATGGGGTACATCCCAGTCCTGCTCAAGATTGGTTACATGCCAGTAAACTTCATCACCCATTTTTATTCCTTCAATATTATCCGGCGCAAAATGAGAACGGATAGCGGTAATATAGATATCTACCCTTTTGTCTTTCCTGACAACTTTGGTTTCGCCTTCGCCTTTTGAAACAAAAGGATGTGTATTCTCTTCCAGTTTATAAAACTTAACGCTATTATTTCTGATTACATCTGCAGCAACGGCCTGCGCATAGTGTGGTTCCCCGATGGTTGGAAAATCCAGTATCAATTGCATTTTATCGCCGCTGATATCAAACAACTGGGCGCTTTGCGCCAGTTCGGGACCCGTTGGCAAATAGCGGTCTTTGGTAATTTTATTATACACAATTACATATTTGGCATTGGGTTTTTTTGTATCTCCGCCGGGAATGCACAAATGCCCGGGAGAATAATAGGTGGGTGCGCGGTCAAGTATCTTTAAATCTTTGATATTCCATTTCACAATTTCTGAAGAAACAAAAAATGTAGTGATGGCGTTTCCTTTACCGTCAAATTCAGTGTGTAAGGGCCCAAGACCCGGTTTCTTCACCTCGCCATATAACGCGGATTCATATTTTACTACCGGTATGCCATCATAATCGCCGATAAAATCTTTTGCGGCAATGGCTTTCATTAATTTGTCAAAACTGAATACCGGGATCAGCGCAGCCAGCTTTCCGCTTCCTACTATGTATTCACCGGTCGGATCTACATCGCAACCATGCGGGGATTTCGGACAGGGAATAAAATAACAGATATCTTTTAATTCCTTTGTATCCAGTACCATCACTTCTGTCCTTATTTCTGAAGTGGCTGAATGCGTCTTTTCATTGTAAACATTGTGCACATATTTTACAGACTCTTTTACCGCTTTACCCGCCTTCAGGTACTCCTCGGCCTTTTTCCAGTTTACAGCCATGATAAAGTCTTTATCGCGCTGCGAAGCATTTACTTCCAGTAAGGTATTTGCCTGTTCGGTATTGTAGCAGGAGAAAAAGAACCAGCCATTTGATTTGCCTTTACCGGCATGACTTAAATCGAAATTAACGCCGGGGCATCTCAATTGAAAAGCGATGGCCATACTGCCGGTAGCTTTGTCAACACTGATAAAACTGATAGACCCTTTAAAATTCTTTTTGTAAGAATTAATGGCTACATCACCATCAGCATTGTCGGGTGGTACACTAAAACGCGTACCCGCTACCACGTATTCTGTATTTTCTGTAATAAAGGGAGATGAGTGGTTGCCCGCGCTATTGGGTATTTCGATAATTTCAGCGGTGTGAAAAGTTGTAAGGTCTACCCTGGCTACACGGGGTGTATTATTGGCGTTGGCAAAGATCCACCTGCCATCAATTTCGCCGTTTGTTTGTGAAAGATCTTCGTGGTGAAGATCATCCCAGGGCACAAATCCGTGAGAAGTGTTCAGCATCGGCTTGCTTTCTTCGCTATAACCATATCCTTTTTCAGGATCCACAGAAAAAACGGGTATCACTCTCAGTAAACGGGCAGAGGGCAAACCGTACACGCTCATTTGGCCGCTAAAACCGCCAGAAACAAAATTGTAAAACTCATCATATTTTCCGGGTGCTACATAAACTTTGCTGGCTGCATCTCCGCTGACTGCATTACCGGCATTTTTAGGTTTACAGGAACCGGCTCCAAGTATGATGGCCGTAACCAGTCCGCTGCAGATTACAAACGATTGAATATTTTTCATTACTGTATTATTAGGATTGAAAGAGAATTGCAGTATTATTTTACGCCGTCGTTTTTGCGCATAAACTCATATATGTTGCGTGCGTCGTCATCGGTTAAATTCTGGTTGGGCATTCTTACCAGGCATATTTCCAGCATGGCCTGCGCCTTAGGATCCTTGTCAAGCATAACATCAGGATTGGTGGCAAAATTCATGATCCACTCTGCGG
>Ga0068860_100004063_pt1 | contig 15023 bp, 13 predicted proteins | sample KBSSwiS32_FD_66597 | JGI IMG/M metagenome (GOLD analysis project Ga0068860, IMG submission 66597) | Switchgrass rhizosphere microbial communities from Kellogg Biological Station, Michigan, USA - KBS Switchgrass S3-2 | ecosystem: Host-associated > Plants > Roots > Rhizosphere > Soil ... | reverse complement strand
GGCCATCGCATAATCGGGTTTTGCCCGCGAGTATTCCGGACGCAGGATCAACCGCTCGGTCGTATCCGGAATCGACGCAAGTTGGTTGAAGGAACGATGCCTTCCTACTTGCTCCAGCCCGGTTTAGGCGAAAATGAGCCTCGCCATTATCGAGATCGAATCCACAAGATCGGTCGGTGCTTTGGCCGCACTCACACCTTGCCTAAACACAGACAAGGCCACCCTCAGCCAGCACCACTGGATTTTTGCTTTGCCTGCCATGGAAGGCCACCTCCCTTCTTCTTGACCATCAGGATTCGACTCATGAACTCTCCGATGCTTCAAAATGCCATCGGTGTGCCGAAGGGATTCAAGCGTACTAATTGCGCAACAGAGTTCGCACTTGGCCGGGCTATCCAAATTCGCGTGAATTCGGAATGTGGTTCGAGCGAGTTACGCGAAGGAATGTTAGTATTCATGTCCCGTTTCCGGCATCGGAAACGCAGGGGTCGCCGAACTCATCATGACATCCACTTCGCACATCGTTGACTGCATTCGACACTCGCTGGCCGTGATCACCGCGCCGCGTTACTACCAGACGGAGCGCGGATTTCAAGGCGAATTCCTCGTACAGCTTTCACGACGACTTCACCTGATCGATCCGGAAATCGCTGAGCAGGAATATCAAAAGCGACAGCAAGATCACGGTCTCACCATCCGTCCGGACATCATCATCCATGAGCCGTTTGATCCTGCTCGCCATGCCCGACCCACAGAAGGTAATCGTGCGGTCATGGAGCTGAAGCTAAGTGCAACGGTGGCCGAAGCCGCTGGAGACCTTCAGAGTCTGGCGGCAATGATTCACGTGCTGGGCTACCCCTTGGGGGTATTTGTGAACATTGCCTCCACTGTCACCTATGCGAACCTCGTGCCGGAGTCGATGCGGGGCTGGATCGTTGCCTTCGCTGTAACCCTGCAGGATGGTAAGCCTTGCGTTATTGAGGGATCCTCTGAGTATGCGCCGCGGCTGTCCCATCCGGGTTAGACGCGACACCTTGCATACACGGCTGCTGCCTGACCTTCGACATCGAGGGGATCACGAACGGACAGTGCGGGTCTCACTTTCGCGAAACCGCCGCGCGGAAGATCGTGCGTTTCTGCTCCTCTTCCGGAAAGTTTTGTAGCCCAGCGCCTGCGCCCTGGAGGATCCGGTCGGGTCGCTGCGTGAGCTCGATCCGAGGGTCGCGAACGACAACATGCGGCGTCATGCGAGACAAGGAACGACACAGCTCTGCGATCTCGTTTTTCGGCAGGGTAATGCCTTTGTCCTTGCGCAGAGCAGTAGCGACCGCTGAGAACTCTACAGTCTCCGCCGGCACGTCTTTCTGTAATGCCCAGATGGTCTCGAGGATCGCGCCATATGGCGGCTGTTCGGGCTTTTCGCTCTGCAGCTCGTCGATCCAGCGCTTGGCCTCCTGTGTGGTGACACACCTCGTGAAGAAATCCCGGAGTCGATGTAAACCAACGCCCTTAACGGGCACCAGGCGCACGAGGCGCGCGAGATCCACCGTCCTCACGACGGTGATGGTTTTTCCGGTCTGTGCCTCATTGGCGCGCACCTGCTTCACGAGGGAGGCGTAATCGCCCTGTCCGGTCGGAAAATCAGGGCCCACCACAATGGCGTGATCGCATCCGTACTCCTCCCGGTGTAGCGCCACATTTGAGACATTGACAGTCCGCGCGGATACCTTCTTTCCTGGCGCCTCCTTACTCTTGGCCTCCAGGGAGATTGCATACCGCCCTGCCGCCCCGTCACTGACAGCGCCCAAGTACGCCTCTGCGCGTCCGTCAGGTTTCCCTTTCCCGCCGATGCGTACCGCGTTGTAGCCCATGCTGTCGAAGGCGGCGACCAATTCTTCCTCCAGCTTGTTTTGGTCGGTGACGGCATCCTCGAGGGCCTGTGCGACCATATATGCCGTGCGCTTCATGGAGCGGGCAAAATACCTCAGCAGCTCATCACGTCGTTGCATGATGTCGGCCACTGTCGCCGGTTGAAGACCCACTTCGTATAGGTGCGCCTCGGTCAGCACTTCCGCCATGGCCAGGAGGCTCAAGGTTTCTCGCCCGCGCTCGTACTCTTCGCGATGGGCTGCGACGAAGGGATGCAGGCCGTTGATCTGAAGGGTGCCCGTCTCAATCTCCAGCACGGTAAAGCTGTCACGCTGCGTCAGGTCGACCAGCTCTGTGCTGAGAACCAAGCCCTCGTCCGTCTCCGCCCGGGTATTGAGCTGCTGGAGCAACTTCTCACGGGCGGGTTTGCTGAGATGGATTGGATATGAGAGATGCTGTGGCGAAATCTTGCCATCGAGGGCTGCGTTCAGAAGGGCGAGGAGGGGCCGTCTGGTCAGACTCCACGGACTGTCTGCGATGCGTCTGGTCGCCTGCGCCCCGAGTACCGCTTTCGCGTCACGCTCCTCCAGCCACTTTCTTGCGTGGTTGAATACTCCGTGGAGGACGTTGCGCGCGACATCGACCAGCGTCCCTTGTCGCACCGACTCGCGCGAGGAGCGCAGTTCCTCATCAAGCCGATCGATGTGCACGACCATCCGGAAGCGCGCGAATGTACCGTGCCGCAGGGCATCCATGCCGAAGAGTTCATCCTCCTCGTTGACAAGCCTTCCCCGGACATACACGAAGAAGCCATGGCTGCGACCGTGTTCTGCGGACTTGCCCTCCGTCAGTGGACTGTCATAAACCTCCGCGTACCCGGTGATGCGTCCGAGCTTGGGATGCACCAGCCCGTGACGCTGCTCGGCAAGACCCAGCTTCGCCACGGACACCTCCAAATCGTCCGGCGCTGGATTCGGTAGTTTCTTGAGGCTCTTGCCCAGGATCCATTTCTCCAGGGGCGGCGTTTCCGCTTTCGAAGGACCCAAGGCATCGCCATCGAGATAGAGCCTGAAGTCGTCCCGTAACGGCATCGCTGTGCGTAACACCCATGATAATCGGCCCTTCTGGATGTCCTGCGCCATATCCTTCAGGCCCGAGAGGATCGCAACCGTCCAGGACTTGGCAGAGCCGCGGCCAAACAGTTCGATCGCGTGTTTGGCGCCGTCAATCAGTGTGGCTAAAGCCTGTTTCGCTTGTGTCTCCGTAAGTTCGCGCAGGGGCAGGTCCACAGTCTCTTCAGCATGGAGGCCTCCCGCCTGACCCTGCGGGATAGTCGAGTAGTCCATGGTCGTGGCGAAATACTTCCCCTCGGCCTTACAGATATGGGTCAACTCTTTCGCGAGCACAAACGTGGCGAGTTTGCCGATGCCGAACTTACCGATCGGATGCCGGCCGAGGGGCGAAGCGGCGAGCTCGCGCTTCTGACTGACGCCGATAAGCCAGTGTTGTCGCAGATCATCAGGGGTCATCCCCGCCCCGTCGTCGAGTACTGCGATGGTTGCATCCGGTGCGGTACGGTCCGGCGCCAGAATGACGTGGACGTGATGTGCGCCGGCATCGAAGGCGTTGGAAACGAGCTCTTCGATGGCCTTGTGGGGACTCGAGTACAGGCCTTCGGAAAACAGCTCTATGATCCGGTAGCTGATCCGGACTGGGATTGTGCCCGCCGCCTTACCTGCCTGGATGAAGGGGAAGCGGCTCGCCAGCCGAGTGCGTTTGTTCTTATTGGAGCGCTTCGCCAAGTGTCCCTCCTGGATAAGTGTGTCCAGTCAGTCTTGTCGGTTCACCGACTCTACCCGGCGGAGCGCGTGCGAATCTATCGGGAGTCCTAACGATTTCGGCGGAATTCCTACTTCAACAGCTCCACGACGACTTCTCGACGCATGCGGGCATCCAGTTTTGCCTCCCTTGCGCCTCGCTTGGGAGGCGGCAGGTAACGTCGGTTGGCAGGAAGCACGCGCGAATGTCGTCCCACGAGTTTCAGTCCGTGACGCTCGGCGACTGCCGTCACGATCTTTGAATTGCGAATAAAGGTGCCTTTGCTCGTGGACTCTCCCACGACATAGACGGCACGACCACCGTTCTTGAGGACTCTGGACACCTCCGCCAACGCACGTCCCATGTCCCAGGCATAGGTCGCCAGCAATCCGTAATCGCGCGTTGACAATGCAGGCTTCAGGCGAAGCTGCTTGATCAGCGCCTGTACCCAGTCCGCATCGAGCGCCTCTGCGCGGGAGGCCTCAGTGCCGACGCTATCGGCGCGAATTTTGCGCAGCTCGTTGGCTGCGTATCCCATCCAGACCAAGGAGAATTTGCTGCAGCGAATATAGTCGATCGCATTCAGATAGGGCGGTGAGGTGAGCACTAGGTCGATCGAGCCGTTGTCAATGCCCAGATGTCGGGCATCGCCTTGCGTGACGCGCGTTACGGGTCCGACGGGCTCAGCGCCGGCTTCAGGGCAATTCGAAATCACAACGTCGACGGCGCTCACAAAACGGTCGAATGGTTTGATGGGGGCGCGCTCGAACTCGCGATGCGGACGGCTGTGTGAAAGGTCCATCGCGAGCGACGCGCCCGCTTGTTTGGTGATAATGAGGCGCGAGAACCCGCACCAGAGCGCATCTCGAATCGATGCATCGTGAGCATGCTGAATGGCGCTGGCCAGCGAGGCAAGTTGACGCCTGGCGTAGGGATCGAACCAGTAACGGATGAAATCGCGGGTCTCCGCATCACTCCCCGAGGGGTAGGCGCCGGCAACAGACAGGTGCCTCATGTAGGTCTTGGCCCGACTGAGCACATTCAGAGCCGTCTCTTTCGCCTCCTCGCGATCCAAGGTACGCGTCCACACCCCCGCAAGGAGAACCGCCAGCGGGTCGAGATCGAATCCATACGCACGGTGGCCTCGGGCACGGGCGACGGCCAACACGGTTCCCGAGCCGACCATGGGATCCAAAACGCGCAGCGGCCTGTTCGTCTCCCCCAGCGCCGCGAGCGCAATACCCGGGGCCATACGCGCAGGAAAGGGATGAATCGGCCCGCGGCCCAAAGTTTCGGCAATCGTCTTTCGATAAGCTCTCAGCACGGTGGTCCGTCCCGGTCCTTAGGCGTCATCAGGGGCGGTCTTCAGCACCTGTTGCGCCGGCATCCTAAGCGAAAACAGCCGCCTGCGCATGGAAGTTTACGAGCGGGCTCGTCACGGACGGCGCGCTCGAGCGCGGTTTTGGACAAACTGGACCCCGCCTTGATTCTTGTAGAACACACGGCCTTTCCCTTTGCCGTTGTACATGATCTTGATGTGATGTTGTGCGTTCGGGAATCGAACCTTCTCCAACTGTGGCGCGCCTAAGAATCCTTTAGCACGCGAGATCGTCTCCTGGTCCGCCGACCCTCGATAACCCTGGATGGAACTTGCCACGTGGATCGCTAGCGTATCGGCGTTTCCTTTCAGTGCGGATTCCAGGTACTTGATCAGATACTCCGGCATCCCCGCCCCGATCTTCTGTTGCAGCGACCGGAGCGTGTCGAGTTTCGTGGGCCCCGCGAGCACGATCGCGTCGAGCCCCTCAACGTCCGGAATGTCGAAGATCTGGAACGACATCTCACCTTTGTCTAGGTCCACCGTGCCCCGGTCGATGCTCGAGGAGGCCGCGATGGAAATGCGAGGGTCTCCGATCCAAACGGGGGATACCTGGTTGTTCTCGATCGCCTGCAAAGCCAGGCGATGGAATACGAAGCAGCGGTGCCAGTCGGCGTAGAGGGTCTTTGGAATAGTCAGCTCGAAATGGCGTAGGTAGGCGCCACGCGCTCCGAACATGCGTGCCCGCTGAATGTACGTATCCTGCTGAAGCTTGCTCTTCACATCCCGAGTAAAGAACATCGACAACAGATTAGGAAATGTCACGCCGCGCGACACGATGTTGCCGCCGATAATGATCGTAAAGGGACACGTCGGCAGCGTCGGCTTATCGCCCCCCGAGGTTTTGTCTCGTTTGCTATTGAGAACGACGAAGGCGGAGCGAGAGGCATTACCAATGACATAGGCAGCCAATTCCTTCGGGTCATCCTGTGGATAAAGTTGTCCGGCGGTGTCGTACGCCAGTTTTGCGAAACTGACGAATTCTCGCCCAGATCCAGAGATCAATGCATTCATTTCCTTTTCAATGACGTCGCGGTCGACTCGATGATCATCCGTCTTGCCGCTGGTGTGAACCAAAAAGCTGTAGTTCTGCTCAGGGAGGCCTTGGCTATCCGCCTCCAAGTTGAGATGCGCGACGGTCACCAGGAAACGCGCCAAAGCCTCTCTCGCATCCGTCGCCGTGCCCGGTGAGTCAATCTGCTTTAACCGAAATTGGGGTTGGCCCTCCAAAGGAAAAAACACGTCTTGTCCTGTGTACGCCGGATGTGCCCTGAAACGCACCCAGGTTTCAGTCGTGTTGTTGAAGGTGTTATTCAGATTTAACCGCGCGGGTGTGGCCGTGACGCCTATGTAAATTCCCTTGGTTCCGAGCAGGTCACCGACCAACGCATTGATACGAGTCTTCTCCCGCACATTGATTTTGGCGTTAGGCGTCGCATAATCGGCTTCATCGTCAATTACCACGACCGGCCCGGAGTTGCGAACACTGTCGATCAACTTCATCAGGTCGTTGCGATTCTTTTTACAGAAGAGGATCACCGTGTGCCCAGGCTTCAGCGGTGAAGTCACCACGTCAGCGGAGTTACGAGGGGCAGGCGCTAAGCCAGCAAGCTTGAAACGATCCAAGTTCTGCACGAGCAGATCCACGCTGTCATTCATGAGGTGGATCAGAGTCTTGTATCCCGCGTCGAGCAATTTCCCGGTCAGGGCAATCATCATTTCTGTCTTGCCGCTTTGGGGATCTCCGTAAACCACCAACGCTCGTTGCTTCGGATTGCCGAGGTTGTTCATAACACCATCGACCGCATCACGGATGCAGTCAGTGACCTGCTGAGCCGCCTTCAGCCGCTTGAGCTGTTTTTCATACTGGTTCTTCGGATTAACTTGTTGTGCAAGTGCAACAAAGTTTGGCGCACCGGCCATGAGGCGCTCCTGTGCAATTTCCCTGCTCGCGCTTGAGCATCCGCGCAGTATATGGACGAATTAGACTTCAGCCTGTGAATCTCGACAGAGTTTACGTGGTTCGTGGCAACGGACTCTCTCAGGAGTCCATAGCGAATCTCGCGGATTCGACGCATAGCCGCCAAAGTAACCCGTGCCCTCTCGGTTATACTCTGATGCCTCCACGCAGCGGGGCGCCATGCGACCGCCGAACCAGGCCTACAGGTGTCTCGAACGGGTATCAATAATGTTCACTGACATAAGCGGGCTCCGAGTCGACGATAGTCGAACCGACGGGAGTAATCGATTCACTGAGACGGACTGAATCGTTGTGGGAATACCCGATCGCGGCTCCATCAAGAGCGATCTCGTTACTCTCATCCGGGACCGTGGCACCGTATCTCCGGCCGAGGCCTACGTTGCACTTGCGGCCAAATGGCACCTTACGCCTGATGAAAGGACCAAGGTGCGAGGGTCACGGAGGTTGTATGAGCACGAGATCCGATGGGCTCGTCAGGAGCTGGTGATAGACGGTCTCCTGCAAACCACCCGGGTGGCTGGCAGAAGTACCTGGCGGCTGACCGAGCCGTTACCGGGTGTTACGTCGATCACCGCTGGACCTTTGGTAGAAATGGTCCAAGGGTTCTTGAATCCCAGCCATTGGTTCCTGGAAAGTTGGTTCCCGCAGTACGCATCGACCGTCGAGGTGGTACAGCGATCTATAGCCGAAGGGAACATCGACACGGCAGTTGATGTCATTTGGTTGCAGCAGGATAACTCGGTCAGTCACGCCGGCCAGGGTGTGCTTCCGTCCCGAGACGTCGCAGCCAATCGTGAGTTCTTCCGCGCGCTGACGCTAGAAATCGCCCGTGATCCTTCACCAACCGTGTTTGACAAAGTGCTGGAGGATGTTCGCAAAGCCCGCAAGGCGGGGCTTCTGTCGAAGTTGCCGCGGCTGCCAGTTTCTCGCGCGTTTGCCACACTCTCGCCTGAGCGCTATCACACCACGGTGGATGCCGAAAAGCACGAGCGGGTTGTGACTTGGTTCGAACACCATACTTCCTTCCGTGCCACGGTCGGCAACTGGGCACACAGAGCGATGGAGCTCAGTGACTACCTGAAGGGCGTAGCACAACTCAACGGATCACCATTAATTCGTAACATGTTTCCCTGGTTTGTGTTTACACAGATCGACGATAGGGACGGACGACCGTTATTCACACCGGGCCACCGCTCCAGGTCACGAACGGGAGCAGGGCGAGACGGCAGAGCGGTGGAGGCAATTGTGCTTCGCCACAACTTACTCGTCGAATCGCTTTATGCGGAGTTGAGCGCGCAATACGGGCGAAAGGCCGTAGGTACCGAGCAGCCCAGTGGTCTCGGAGGGTTTGTTGATGCGATCGTGAGGGTGACGGGCGAACGGTACTGGATATACGAAGTCAAAGTCACCGATACGGCTTCGGATGCGATCCGGCAGGCACTCGGCCAGCTCCTCGAATACGCTTACCGCCAAGGCGCGTGGAATCCGCAAAGAATGTTCGTAATCGCTGAACCGCCACTAGATGGAGCCAGTCGCCGCTATCTCGCTCGGTTGCGCAGGCAATTCAAGTTGCCGATCGCGTATCGGCAATTGCACCTGTCGTAATCCGTGGAGTAGGGGAGCAGCCATCATCGGGTGTTAATCCCGCTGGACCGCGCAATGCGCAAACCGAAGTCGCAGTCAGTCTAATTCCGTGGCGTTCAATCGCAGTGCTGGAGAATCTCCGTGAGCTCAAGCCGGCCAGATCAATGTGATGCTCGCCCAGGCGGGTGTGTTCTGTGGCTGGCCTCTTTAGATTGGCGACCTTGGCCGGCATCGCTGACCGGACAAACTTGAAATACGTCCGCTCGATCATCCGAAGGTTGGTGCCCGTTTGAGCTGCCGGCATGCTGATCCGCGGCTCTATTCAGCCAGGCAGGGTTTATCTGATCGAGCACAGCAGGATTATCGAATCGCTCACCAGCATTGTGCAGGCAAGATGCGGGATACGAGAGGCGATCAAGGCGGGGTCGGCGCGCGGCTAGTGCGCAACGGCGATCCAGGCTACCTCAGTTGCGGACTCTCAGCGCCGGGGATTTCCGTCACCATCGATGCGACGAGAGGATGGAACCCCAGCACCTCCCGATAGCCGTAGCCTTCTCGGATGGAAATAACCGAGCTGGCCGGCAAGAAGCGCTCGGGCAGGGATTCGTCTGCGAACGGATTGTGAAAGAGCGTGACTCCCTCCGCCCAGCTTTCGCGCGGTGCGGCTGGGTCGCCCACGTGGTACTCGAAGGTACGCGCGACAAACTCTGAAGTGCTGTACTTCTGGTAATACCAGCCAGAACGGACGGCGGTTATGGTTGAGTTTGGACCTAACCGCGTCGCCAACCGAAGAATCGCGAGACGTGAAGGCGTTGCAGTAGAGGACGCCGCTGATGGTCGCGGCCTCCTCTTGCCAGGCTGGCCGTCCGTGCCGATGGGCTCTGACTCTGGCGGTTCATACAGACTATAGAGAAGGGCGTCGTCCATATAGAAGGGGCACCGGCCTCGAAGTTCGGCGCTATCATCAGGATCAACGGTTTCCCCGAGACGTGCGCTTCAAGGTGGTATCGCTGGGCCAGCTTCTTGCGCAGAATGGCAGTCATCCGTTTGGGCTCGAGATCCACTTTCTCATCGATCTCGCTCTGTGAGAGCTGTGGCATCTGATCCAGTGCGATATCCAACCCATGATCCAGGGAGGGGTTCGCCGTCACGCATTCGATGGCGACGCTGACGCCAGCGCGAGATGCTAAAAAATCGGGTCGCTCGAAGGAGCGATCGATTTTGAGCTTTGCGCTCTCAGATACGCAAAGCAGGAGAGCTCGAACAGGCGCGAGTGAAAATCCCTTCCCCTGAAAGTGTCGGACAAAGTTTCCATTTGTACCTCCCATGCGCGAATACAACTCGTTCATGATTGAGCGTCTCTCGGGGAGGTCCGTGGGTCGCCGGTCTTAGGAATTGGATTGATCCAACGCGCTTCGATTTCGTTTGGTTGATAAAGTGCGAGGTAGGCACCACTGCGTCGCAACAGCGTACCCGCTAGCGCATACAAGTCCGGTGGTCACGCCGACACTCATCGATGGACAGTTGCTTAAGACCGATTCCATTGATCCAGGTTTCTATTGTGAGTATGGGCCGTGCGGTCCGCTCGCTGTTATTAGTGGTAGGTCCTGTGCCAATCCGGCCACTGCGGGCAAAGCGACACGGAGGCGAGCTCCTTAAGCCAGGCTAACCAGGAATCGCGCTTCTCACCGGGTGGAAAGGTATCCAGAATATTGTCGCGCAGACAATCAAGTGCTTCGGCGTCTTCTTCCATAGCCATCATCTTCCTCGGCTTGGCGCGACCCGTCACTACCGAATAATTGGGTGCTTCGGCGACAAATACAGAACAGCGGTGCTGCTCGCTGCATTACCCCGTCGGCCAGCGCTCCGTCAGAACCACCTGACCTGACGCACCGCATCCACCCATGGCGCCGCATGCCGAATGTCGAAAAGCGGGTCACGCGGTTCCGAATGCAGATACATGTCTTCATGGAGCGACCCGCAGTGAAGGCCAATGATTGGCGAAGTAACTGTCCAGGCCCCGGGCCGCGTAAACCTCCCGAAAATTGCGCCACGCGGCCAGGGGCATCGGCAGGGCGAGAACCCTCACCCTATAGCGACACCCCAAGATCGCGATCGCGCTTCCGGTCCCTCTCAAGCTCCTTGCCCTCCTTCTCCCCCTGTTTCCCAACTCCGTCACTGGATTGAGATAAGCCCCCTTGTCGCTGACGCTCGCGATACGCCAACCAGTTCTTCGCCGACTCCTCGGGAGTGGGGCCGGGACCGTGAGTTTCGCGGTACGCCAGCCGGTTCTTAACTGACTGCTCAGCCGTGGAGGAGATGGACGCCTTCGCAGCCTGCGTTGCACTCAGCTCACGTGCCTTCCTGGCCGCCATCCTCGCGTGATACTGCAGTCGCGCCTTCTCACGCATGCGGTCTCGTTCTTCTTCGTTCAGCCCGCGGTGCTGCTCGCGGCGCTTCTCCCTGCGGATCTCCAGTCTACTCTTCGCTTGACCATCGACCTGGGCAATCTCCCGATTCCGTTCGCGACGTTTCTGATTGAGTACGTCCTTGTTGGCCTGATAACCCTCACGCCGCAATTGATTAAGCTCATCTCTGGTGAGTGCGGCGTGACGAATCTCCTTCGGTAGCCGTTCCTTCTCCTCAGAGGCCTGGACCCCCCGCTGCCGGGCCTGTTCCTTCTGTTTGCTCAAGACCCGAGCAAGCTCTTCACTTCCCTTGAGCCGCGCCTCGACACGCTCGCGATGCCTCGCTCGGATCTCGTCGCCCGCCGAGGTGCTTCTGCCGTACTTCTGTTCCGCGTAGTACACGTTCTGAGGCATTGCGACCGCCGGGTCGCGGTCCAAGCCCTGGGCCACGTAGCTGAGATGATCAACGCGGTCGTGTATACCCGTCTCCAACAGCGCCTCATTGGTCAACTGCGCCCACCGCTCACGAATCAACAGCAGGCATCGCCATCGGATCAAACTGTTGATCGCGCGAGGCCTGCGGATGTCGAAGTTGCGCAAGCTCCTGCTGCGCCAGGGTATGCAACTCCCTACTTGGCGGAGTGCCGGCGAGGGCGGTGCTGGCGGGTCCAAAGTGGTCTGACGGCCGAGGCGGTACACTTCTGTCACAGTCACTCGATCATTCGAGTCGTGCGGAGACGAACTGATCGCAGTCGATCGCTGCGCGATGTCACCAACGTTGCCGGCGATTCCTGCACCCCTGCGGGAAGATTGTCCACCGAGTTGTGATGAATATTGCTTAAGTCAGCCCCGACCCGTTAGCACCTTCCGATAATACGGAATGAGCGCACGTCGTTCCTTCTTCGACTCTTGCACTCCCATCGCGTAATAACCCACCTGGTGGTAGTACATCACGCGCGCCCGGATGTGCGCCTCCTTGCCCGTATAGCCCATGTCGTTGAAGATCTGCTCCAGAACAGCGATGCGCTTCTGGTCAACCTTCTGCACGACCTTGCGCACGGCCTCTGAGGTGCGCGCCCAATCCCTGACGGCGCCGTCCCACTTCGGATCGTATTGATCCTCGTCGATCCAGAGATTCGTGAGGGCCAGATATTCCTCCATACCATTGCCCCCAGGATTCTGCAGAATTCTCTCGAACAAGACCGTGCTGGTGTCGGCCCAGTACGTGAGTAACTCATCGAGCATCTGAGCTCGGTTCTTAAAAAACCAATAGAAACCCCCGCGGCTCGAGCCGAGACGCTTGGCGAGTTTGTTTATTTCTATCCCCGCGGTGCCTTCTTCAATCAGTGCCCGGCGGGCTGTGTCGAGCCAGATTTCACGGCCCAAGGGCTGCCGTTTCGAGCGGGTCACAGCGCCACTCTTGCCGACGGCCGGCCTGCGCGCCATGAACTTACGGTGTTTGGAGTTATTGAACATCGAGCGCATTCTATCTGAGTTGACCAGACACTAGTGTCTGGACTATAAGGCCGCATGCAACGCTACTCGCTGCTGAACGTGCTAGGCCACGCGCTGCGCCGCAACACCGGCTGGCGTCCGGCATGGCGGACACCTACCTTGCGGCACTCTTACGATGTGGTCGTAATTGGCGGAGGTGGCCACGGATTGGCGACCGCGTACTTCCTTGCCAAGAAGCACGGGGTGCGCCAGGTAGCGTTGCTTGAAAGGGGACATATCGGGCAAGGAAACTCAGGGCGCAACACGCAGGTGACCCGCTCCAACTATTTCTACCCCGTGAGCTCCAGCTTCTTCGATCACTCGCTGCGACTTTACGAAAAGCTCGGCCGCGAGCTCAATTTCAACGTGATGTTGCGTCAGGGTGGCCAGATCAACCTGGCGCACTCTCAGCATGATCTAGAGATGGTTCGACGCTGGGCGAATGCCATCCGCATGAACGGCGTGGATGCCGAGATCTTGAGCGAGGCCGAGATCCGCAAGCTCGTCCCCATACTCAACACGCAATCGCGCTTTCCGATCGTCGGAGGATTAATCCAACGCCGAGCAGGCATCTCCCGCCACGACGCGGTGGTCTGGGGTTTTGCGCGAGGAGCGAGTGCTCATGGGGTCGACCTCGTGCAGGGTTGCGAGGTAACGGGTTTTCGAAAATCCGGCGAGCGCGTGACCGGAATTGAGACTTCGCAAGGCACCATTCAATGTGGCCGCGTCGTGATGTCGGTGTCCAATCAGAGCTCGCTGTTAGCAGGTCTTGCAGGCTTTACGCTGCCTACCACGACGATGACGCTGCAAGCCATGGTCAGTGAGCCCATTAAGCCAATCCTCAATCCGTGCGTCATCTCTGGGCTGATCCATGCTTATGTCAGTCAGAGCGATCGCGGCGAGATCGTCATCGGCGGGGGCGCCGATGTCTACAACTCATATAGACAACGCGGCAGTGTTGCGGTCACGCGTGCCGTGCTGGCGGCGACGCTCGAGCTCTTTCCCTCGTTCAGCAGACTGAAACTGATGCGTCAATGGGGTGGAGCAGTGGACATCACACCCGACACCAGTCCCATCATGGGCCTCACACCGGTGCAGAATCTCTATATCAACTGTGGCTGGGGCACAGGGGGCTATAAAGCAATCCCAGCGGGCGGCGACACGATGGCGCAGACCGTGGTAGACGACAAGCCGCACCCGCTCATCCGCGCTTTTGGCCTTGCACGTTTCGAGCGCAACGCTCTTATCGACGAGGGCGCCGCCTCCGGTGTCGCCCACTAGGTGCAGCAAGATCAGGATCCTTCATGTTACACATACCATGTCCTCACTGCGGCCTTCGAGACGAAACGGAATTTACCTACGGCGGCCCATCGCATCTCATTCGACCGGAGCTAACCGCCTCGGATCGCGAGTGGACGCATTACCTGTACCACCGCGAGAATCCCAAGGGGCCATATCGCGAGCGTTGGCTACATAGCTACGGCTGCGGCCACTGGTTCAACGTCCTACGGGATACAGCCACGCACGAGATTCTCGAAACCTATCTCATGGGCCAATTGGCTCAGTCGAGCTCGCCTGTTCGCGCGATTCAGGGGTCTCAGCCGGCCCAGCCCGTTCAGCCACCTCAGTCATCGCCAGCGCGAGAGCCCGCCGGGTGAGCAGCCCCGGGCCGTATCGCCTGAAAACCCAAGCGCGCGGCAGACCCGTCGCGTTCCGATTCGACGGTCGTCCACTGCAAGGGCTTGAGGGGGACACGGTGGCTTCGGCGCTGTTAGCGAACGGCTTCCGAGTAGTGTCACGCAGTTTCAAGTATCACCGCCCGCGCGGCATCTTCAGCGCCGGTTACGAAGAGCCGAACGCACTCATTCAGCTGCACTCGGGATCACGCGCTATCCCTTGCGCCCGGGCCACGTTGACACCTCTCTCCCCTGGACTCGAAGTGTCTTCGCAAGTCGGCTGGCCGAGCGTGTCATTTGATCTGCTGCGCGCCATTGATTTGGTGCACCCAGTTTTTGCGGCCGGCTTTTATAACAAGGCCTTCATGTGGCCGAGCTGGCACGCATACGAGCCGATTATCCGCAAACTAGCCGGCTTCGGTCGCGCCCCCACCGGACCCGATCCGGATCGCTACGATGAGCGGCACGCCTACTGCGACGTTCTAGTGGTGGGTGGCGGTCCGACAGGCGTTGAGGTCGCGAAAGCTGCCTGTGCGAAAGGTGATCGTGTGATGCTCGTGGAGCAAGATACGTCGTTCGGTGGCGATATCTCCCCACTTGCAAATCTCCGAAACGTGCAGTTGCTGCTGCGAACGACGGCATTTGCTTACTGCGATCACGACTTGGTAGCCCTCGCAGAGGCTGTCGGCGGCGCGGGCGTGCATTTGCCACGCGAGCGGCTATGGCTGGTGCGAGCGGCAAGCGTCGTGCTTGCCACGGGCGCGCTCGAACAACCGTTGATCTTCTCCAATAACGACCGCCCCGGGATCATGCTC
>Ga0068860_100004062_pt1 | contig 15024 bp, 14 predicted proteins | sample KBSSwiS32_FD_66597 | JGI IMG/M metagenome (GOLD analysis project Ga0068860, IMG submission 66597) | Switchgrass rhizosphere microbial communities from Kellogg Biological Station, Michigan, USA - KBS Switchgrass S3-2 | ecosystem: Host-associated > Plants > Roots > Rhizosphere > Soil ... | reverse complement strand
AACCGGCACACGCTGGGCCGCAACCGGCACACGCTGGGCCGCAAAGTACAGCAAATACTCCATCGATATATGCAGCCCTTACCAGAAATGCACTTGAGATGCGATAGAAACGGCATTCCCATCTCAGCGAATTGTTCGAAGTGTAGCGTGCAGATGCCGCACAGTAGCCCGCGCATCACGAATCCAATCGACAATATTGCATGGTTCGGCGCTCAATTCAGTGAGCACTTAGCTCAATACCATCCGCCGACCGAACCTCCCAAATCGACCTTTGGCAGGCTGATTCAAGAACGACGGGCTTTCATCCAGTCCCAAATTGCCGGCGTAGCGAATTTACGGGATCGCGGAGTCGTTTTCCAGTCTCTCTTGAATTGCCGGAATGGCATCAGGTGTAATCAATCGTCGGCTGCATTTGACGCAACGTGCAATGTGGTCAGAGTACGCAAAACGTGCGTTTAGGAGTTTTGATTGAGCCTTGCTGGCATGTACTTGGAATTCGTGAACCTGTGCCGGGCCTACGTGCATGAGTTCGACTGCTTTTGTGAAGGCATCGAACCAGCCCCATTTCTTTAACTCTTGTTCGAATCTCCTTCGAAGCCGGAGTCCTTCCGCACAATCTCTATTCATATTCACCCCTCAATGAGAAATCAAGGTTTAGGAGCCTTGGCAACAAGTGGGGCAATGACCGTATTTTATAGGACGCAAGTGCGCACGTTTTGGAACCTCGAATGAAATGGACTCTCGGCTTTCGCTCGAGAAACTTCCCCACCTCCTTCTCTGCTTTTTTAACGCGGGTCCCTCTCACGAACTAGATTGCGCAGTCGCAATATAGGGTTTACCTCCAAGTTCTTACACCACAAACAGCATTGATAACTCTGGGCTTAAGCTCCGCCCCAGGTGTATCGCGGATATAGCCCTACAGCGTGAGGCCTCTAACGCAATCGTAACCATGGTGCATATTCTGGGGAATGCCTTCGTGGGTTTAACCTCGCTTATCTTTGCACAATGGAAGCAACAAATCTCGTAACCGGCCCTGACAAGCCACGTATGATCCGACTCGTTCTCGCGGACTCTCAGGCCATCTACTGCGCCGGAATCAGTAAAGTCATCGCGCTTGAAGATGACATTCGGGTAGTAGCGCAAGCGGAATCCCTGGAACAACTCCGCATTGCGATTGAAGGACATCCTGCCGATGTTGTTCTTGTCGAAGACCAGCTTCTGCCCAAGGGCACCAGAGTGATTGCGGAACTCCTGCGCATCGCGCCCGACGTCAAGTTCATTGTGCAAAGCTCGGCGGCCAACGAAGAACAGACCGTCGAACTCTTTCGTCACGGCATTCGCGGCATTATCTCTCGGTCCATATCTCCCGATCTGTTAGTTCGATGCGTGAGGCGCATCGCTATAGGAGAAACCTGGATCGATAACCAGGCGTTGAACTGGGTCATCGAAGCCTACAGAGTACAGGGAGCAGCACTCCTGAACCCGCGCACGCAGATGCACCTGTCTCCCAAGGAGAAAGCGATCATCACTTGTATCACGAGGGGCCTGCGTAATAAGGAGATTGCATATGAGATGCAAACCTCCGAACAGGTAATCAAAAACTATCTGCGCAAAATCTTTGACAAACTAGGCGTCGAAGACCGCGTCGAACTGGCACTCTTCAGCATGCAAAACAAAATGATCATGGAAGGGTCAGATCAGGTTGCAGCGGTTCAGAGGGCACTTTCTAGATAACTGACATTGCGGACTTCGTCAACATCCAGGGCGACCAAAGGGGCTACACTTAATTGGTATGGCGCAGCCCGGACCAGAGATGCAGCTGAGATGCGATGTGAACGGTGTTCCCATCTCGGCGAAGTGTTCTAAGTGCGGCGAACAGATGCCGCAGGGCAGCCCGCGCATCACGAACCCCATCGACAATGTGGCGTGGTTCGGCGCTCAATTCAGTGAGCATGTAGCGCAATTCCATCCGCCCAGCCAACCTTTCAAATCAAATTTTGGCAAATTGAATCAATAAACTGTGAATCCAGGGCCTCAGGAATTTTGATTCTGGGGATGGTGAACTCTGAGACCCTGAACCATGCTCCGGCGATGGCTGCAACCGGGAGTATTTTTCTCTCGCAACCGAGATTAGATATTTGGATGTCAGAGTCTTCTAAACGACCTTTCACAGCGATATCGAGTAGGCATCGAATCCTGTCGATGACTGCTCGGAGTGCATCGGTTAGGCAAGAATCTCGAAATTGTAGCCGCGCTTCCTCGCATTCGACAAAAGATCCGCGGCCGCAGATACACCAGCCCAGGCATCAGAAGGCCCTCACGGACCTAGCGACTTTTAGTGACCCTCGATTTAAACGTGTAAAGAAAGTTAATTGGTGGGCAGCGAGGGACTCGAACCCCCGACTTCCTGCTTGTAAGGCAGGCGCTCTAACCAACTGAGCTAGCCGCCCACTTCGAGTGGGAACCCGTTTCCGGGCTTATTTCCATCATATCAGCCATGCGAAATTTCCGGCACGCACCACGAACCGCCTTATCCACCACATAGCAAACCGTTTTCCCTGCCGGGTTGATAAGCTATCCTCGTGCCCCGCCTCATCGTCAATGCCGACGATTTCGGGATGGCCCCGGGAGTCAATCGCGCCATCCTCGAACTCCACGCTGCCGAAGTCCTCACCAGCGCGACCCTGATGGCGCGGGCTGCGGCCACCGAAGAAGCCGTCAAAATGGCGCTTGCCATGCCCGGCCTCGGCGTTGGCTGCCACATCGTGCTTGTCGACGGCACTCCTGCTTCAGACCTGCAAAGCATCCCTTCCCTTCTCGATCCCGCCACTGGAGCGCTCTACCCCTCCATTGGCGACTTCCTCAAGCGCCTCTACTCGGCCCGCATCCGCACCGCCGAAATTCAAGCCGAAGCCGCCGCGCAAATCGCCCTGCTCCAGAGCTATGGTCTTCGCCTCACCCACATCGACACGCACAAGCATCTGCATATGTTTCCGCTGGTCCTGCGGCCGGTTCTCCGCGCCGCTCGAGCCGCCGGCATTCGTGCCGTGCGCAATCCCTTCGAGCCCCTCTGGAGCATCAACGCCACTACCGCCGCTCCCGAAGCCCGTCGCGTCGAAGTCCTTCTCCTCCGCCAGTTGGAGTCCCGCTTCCGCCGCGTCGTCGCACAGGAGGGCCTCGTCACCACCGACGGCGCCATTGGTGTCCTTGCCACTGGCACTCTCGAACTCTCCGTCGTACACGCTCTGATATCCGCAATGCCCGAAGGCACTTTCGAATTCGTTTCCCACCCCGGCTATCGCGACGAAACCCTCGCCCGCGCCAACACCCGCCTGCTCGAATCTCGCGAGATGGAACGCAACGCGCTTGTCGCCATCAAAGACTACGCCGGCATCGACCTCATCTCCTTCGCCGCCCTCCGTCAACCTGCATCCCCGCAGTCCGTCACCTGATCCCGCCCTTCAGTCACCTTCTGCATCCTCGTCGGATCCCCATACGTCAAATGAATACAGGCATCGTCCACGCATTCAACAAGCAACCGGCACCAGGCAAGGCGGCGCAATGCGCATCGGCATCACCTGCTATCCCACCTACGGCGGCTCAGGAGTTGTAGCCACCGAACTCGGCATTGAACTCGCCGCCTCCGGCCACGAAGTGCACTTCATCTCCTACTCGCAGCCCTTCCGCCTCAGCGGTCGCGACGACGGCATCTTCTACCACGAGGTTCCCGTCTCCAGTTATCCCCTCTTTGAATTCCCTCCCTACGATCTCGCTCTCGCTTCGCGCATGGCCGAGGTAGCCGAATTCTGCAATCTCGATCTTCTTCACGTCCACTACGCCATCCCCCACTCCGTCAGCGCGCTCCTCGCCCGCCAGATGCTCGCCGTTCGAGGACGCAAGCTTCCCTTCGTCACTACCCTGCACGGAACGGACATCACACTGGTCGGCCTCGATCGCAGCTATCTCCCCATCACCCGCTACGCCATTCAGGAGAGCGACGGCGTCACCAGCATTTCGAGCTACTTGAAAGACAAAACTGTCACTGATTTCGAGATCTCCCGCCCCATCGAAGTCATTCCCAACTTCGTCAATTGCGACGTGTACACGCCCATCGCTGATGGCAGCGTCCGCAGTCACGCCCGCGCCAAATTCGCCGCGCCCGATGAACCCGTATTCATTCATCTCTCCAACTTCCGCCCCGTAAAGCGCGTAGTCGACGTCGTCAAGGTCTTCGCGCAGGTCGTCCGCGAAGTTCCGTCTCAGCTCATCCTTGTCGGCGACGGTCCCGATCGCTCCGCAGCCGAGTGGCTCGCGCACGATCTCAAAATCAACGACCGCATTCACTTCCTCGGCAAGCAGGATCGCGTCAACGAGCTGCTCCCCCTCGCCGACCTTATGATCATGCCCAGCGCTCTCGAGTCTTTTGGCCTAGCCGCCCTCGAAGCCATGGCCTGCAAAGTGCCCACCATCGCTACTCGCGTCGGCGGCGTACCCGAACTCATTGAAGATGGCATCACCGGCCTGCTCTATCCCGTCGGCGACATCGATGGCATGGCCGCCGGCGCGCTCGCCCTTCTCAAAGATCGCTCCCGCCTCAACGCCATGCGCGACGCCGCCCGCAAAGACGCCCAGAAGCGCTTCTGCGCCACCCTCGTCCTCCCCAAATACGTGAAGTACTACGAGCAGATCCTTGCTGGCTGAAAACGGCCTGAGAGCGCGCAAGCAAACTTCATGAAACTCCGGGCGCGTTCTCGGAACACACCATGTATCTGCCGCTCCCAAATGAGTGCATAAGCCTGCTTGCATCATTCGAAATCTATCGGCCTGGAAGTGCCCTTGGAAGACGATGTTCAGTCTTGATGTCGCCTATAGGTTGACAGGCCAGCGGCCACATGCGCATACTGGCATAGTTTCTCTATGCCACGCGACGCGAGGAACGCGCAATGTCAGCACTCATCAGAATGGGCAAAGCCGCCAAGGCGGAACGCGACGAGATCCCTCCGGGCACTCTCTATCTCTTGATTCTGAAAACACTTTCTATTCGCGGAAGACTGCACGGATACGAAATCGCTGAAGGCATTCAACAAGCATCCGATGATGTTTTGCAAATCGAAGAGGGGTCGCTCTATCCCGCGCTGCAACGCATGCTTCTGAAAGGGTGGGTCAATGCGGAGTGGGGAGTTACCGCGGGCAATCGCCGCGCTCGCTACTACACGCTCACGCAGTCAGGCCGCAAACAGCTGCGGACTGAGATTTCCCAGTTCGAACGCGTGATGGGCGCGATTACACGGGTAGTTGAAACCGCGTGAGGAATGCATGGAATTCATCCGGGAACTGCTAAGGCGACTACATATCCTGAAGCGACGGAACCAGTTCGACAGCGACCTTGCAGAAGAGATGCAGCTGCATCTCGATCTCCGCGAAGAGCAGCTAACCGAACGCGGCTTCACCCCCAGCGAGGCACACCGTGCGGCCCGTCTCCGATTCGGAAACGCGACTCGCATCAAGGAGAAGAGCCACATGGCGTGGACATCCGAAATACTTCACGATTTCCTGCAGGATGTTGCGTACGGAGCGCGTTCACTGTTGCGAACCCGTGTGCTCACCTCTGTGGCGGTGCTTTCACTCGCCCTCGGCATCGGGGCAAACACGGCGATATTCAGCCTTCTTGATGCTGTCCTGCTGCGCTCTCTTCCTGTTAGCGATCCGGGGAAGCTCGTGCTGCTGGGCACGGGAAGTGACAACGGGATTGGCTCCAGCATCGCAGACAGCGAGCTTTATTCGTATCCGTTCTACCGCCAGCTTCAGAAGAGAAATGACGTCTTTTCCGATGTCGCAGCAATTTTCAGCATGACAAACGATGTGCATGGTTTCATCGTCAGCAAGTCAGACCAGGTGAACACCGAATCGGAAATGATGCACATTGTTCTGGTATCCGGCTCGTATTTTCCGATGCTTGGCGTTAAGCCCCAGCTCGGCCGCATGCTGGAAGAGGGCGATGACGCTTCCCTGGGCGATCACCCTGTCGCGGTCATCAGCCAGAGTTTCTGGCATCGTGAATTCGACGGCGACCCAGACGTTCTTGGCCGCAAGGTCAAGCTCGGTTCTGCATTCTTCAACGTTGTAGGCGTTGCCCCGAGCGAATTCTTCGGGACGAAGGTCGGAGAGTCGCCCGACATCTGGGTTCCGACGAGTATGACCAAGAGCGTTCCACCGGGCTGGGATTTTTACAACGAGAACTTTACCCAGTGCCTGAACATTATCGGCCGGCTCAAGCCGGGAATTTCTATTGATTCGGCAACTTCGAACGTGAACCTGATGGTGCAGCAGATCACGCGAGGATTCTCCGATGCCGACCTCAATCAGAAAAACCTGGAAAAGCTCAACCGGGTCAAAGTCCCGTTGACGCCGGTTGCCACTGGCCTTTCATCCATTCGCCGGGAGTTTTCGCAACCGCTGCGAATTCTGATGGGCGTTGTGGTGCTGGTGTTGCTGATTGCCTGCGCCAATATAGGAAATCTGTTGCTTGCCCGTTCAACGGCACGCGTTCGTGAGTTGGCCGTTCGCCAGGCCCTGGGAGCTCGCCGCAGTCGCCTGGTTCGTCAGTTGCTGACGGAGAGTCTCCTCCTTGCGCTTGCTGGTGGCGCAGTCGGCGTCGCCCTTGGTGCCGCCGCCATCCGTGTTCTTCTTCGCATGGTCTCCGGTGGGCCGGAAACAATTCCGGTGGATGCCGGACTGGATCTTCGCGTTCTCGGATTCACCTTTACAGTAACCATACTGACGGCTCTGCTCTTTGGAACCGTACCCGCCTTCCGTGCGACCCGACTTCGCTTGACCGATTCACTGAAGGATGGCCGGGGCGGGAGCAGCACCAGCGCAAAAAACCCACTGGCGAAAGCTCTCGTCATCGCCCAGGTTTCCCTTTCGCTTGTATTGATGGTGGGCGCAGGCTTGTTCCTTCGCACACTGGTCAACCTGAACGGCATCGATCCCGGCTTCAATCGGCAGGGAGTGCTGCGGCTCAACATCGACTCGCAGTCAACTGGAATGAAAGACAACGATCCTCGCCTCACGGCGATGTTCGAGGAGATCGAGTCGCGTGTGAGCGCGATTCCCGGCGTAAAGGCCGCAAGCTTCTCAGCCTTCACCTTCCACGAAGGTAGTTGGACTGAGGCATTACTCGTGCCCGGCATGCCTGGCAATGAAAACATTGGAGTTCATCAGAACGTTGTTGGCGACGGATACTTCGCTACCATGCAGATTCCGGTGGTGGCTGGAAGAACCTTCAACCGCGGCGATTCCGCGACCTCACAGCGCGTCGCTGTCATTAGCCAGCACATTGCGCAAACGTTGTTCCCGCCAGGCAATCCGATTGGCCGCCAATTCAAAATCCCAGATGGCGGCAAAGGTGTCGACTATCAGGTCATCGGGATTGTGAAGGACGTAAAATTCTCCGACCTTCGGGAGAAGACAAAGAACGTCAACTACCTCTCGTACCGGCAGAGGCCGTGGGGCTTTGGCGACCTTGAAGTGCGGTACAGCGGCGACTACAACGCCATTTCTCATGCGGTCCAGCAGGCCATTCACTCTGTGAACCGCACGCTGCCAATCATGAACGTTACCACTCTTGACGAGCAGGTGGCTCGCACCATGACCAATCAACGCCTGGTTGCCCAGCTTTCAAGTTTCTTCGGCATCCTTGCAGCGTTCCTGTCCTGCATCGGGATCTACGGAGTGATGTCTTACACTATCAGCCGCCGCACAAATGAAATCGGGATCCGGATGGCGCTCGGTGCCGACCGCTCCAACGTTCGCTGGCTGGTGATGCGTGAAACCCTGCTGCTTGTTTTGAGCGGAATCCTACTCGGCGTACCGATAGCGCTCGCGGGCAGGAGCCTTGTGGAAAGCATGTTGTACGGCCTGCACGGCACCGAGTTCGTCAGCCTGCTGCTGTCCATCACGCTGCTACTCGCCGCAGCACTCCTCGCTGGCTTCCTCCCGGCACACCGCGCCGCGAAGGTGGACCCGATGGTGGCTCTACGTTATGAATGAGCGGCTGAACTCGACTCAATTCGTGCTTAAGCGGCAACCAATTGCGACGGCCCTCTAGCCCCTGAGCGCAGCCTCATCGACGGCAACGGTAACCGCAAATCCCAAAGCTTCCCAGAATTCCCGCACCAGCCTCACCGTCTCATCCGCAACCGACGCCGGCGTTCGCACCTCAACCTTCCGCACCGAAGCATCCGCCAGCTCCTTCGCATCCGCCACCACTGCCACGCATTTCTCCGCGCGATACGTACACGACGCCAGGTCCGCGATCGACGTGTTCTTCATCGGCGACACCAGTACCGTCTTGGGCGGAGCCATCCGGTCCAGCAGAGAAAAAATCTCCAGCTTCGACTCCAGCTCATCCGGCACGCAATCGATAGCCAGGTCCGCCTCGCGCACGGCCTCTTCAATTGTCGATACAAAGCGCACGCTCGGCAGCGCCGCCGGTCCCAGTTCCTGCCGCAGATACTCCTGCGCGTGATGCAGGCTCGAAGGCATTACGTCTTCCAGCAACACTTCGTAGCCTGCACGCGCCGAGGCGAGGGCGAGCCTGCGGCCCAGAGGACCGGCTCCAATGATGGCAACTTGCATTTATCTCGATCTATTTCGCTGCCAGAGCTTTGGCGACATCCGCAGCGTTCGGCTGGGACTGCTCGAGATGTTCTCCAATCCGCGCGCGCTCTTCAGCAGTCAACGTCGGCACAAGGGCAAGAATGCGGCGCAGGGTCACCGCAACGTCATCGATGTAATTCATTAACCGGATAGCTTCACCAGAGAGCGGCATTGAGAGATCCTCGTCGTAAGATTCAGACCTCATTGTAGGTGCTACACCCGGCGAGGTGAAAGGCTGCCCTCAGCGCAATGGCGAGAGCTTCGGCAGATTACTGCTCGAATCGCAGCAGCACCGAGATCATCGCCTTGGCCAGGTCGTCGGTCTGTTCCGTCGTCAGCGTCGTCGTCGAAAACCACGCCGTCGTATCGACATCATCGCGTGTCACAACGATCAGCTCATAGTCCCGCGAGAATCCGAGGGGCTTGCCGCTGAACGTCACCTTCTTCTTTTCAGGATCAAACTGCAGGAAGAAGCCGTTTTCGTCTTCACGCCGAACTTCAAACCGGTTCGGTTCCGGCGAAGACGGCCGCAGAACGTTACGCGCCGCCCTTTTGTTCACGCTTTGGCAACGAATCGCAATCACTTCGCACAACGCTCCCCACTGATGCGGAAGCTGCCGCAGCAGCAACGCAGCGCGCGCGTCGGCCTTCAGTTTTGCATCGACTGCGACGGACCGCTTCGGCTCGTAAAATGCCAGCTCTTCCTCTTCCCACGTGAGAGGAACCTTTTTCTCCGGCTTTTCGGCCGTAGAAGGCTCATGTTTTGTCACCTCGGCAATGCGCCGGGCAATCAGATCGGCGGACGATATCGGTGCTGTGGCAGTCGCAGTGTGAGCGCTCATGGGGTCGTCTCTTTCGTGCGATCTTAACTCACAACTGCACGCAGACCGATTCCCACAAGAGTGGCAGGTAACATTACTTTCCGGGTACATTCCGCAAACGGGAACGGAAACTCAAATCTGCAAAACGGCGCCAGTAAATGACAGTTCTCTATACCCATTGCACTAAGAAGTGAAAGCGAATAGCTAAGAGCTAGAAGCTAAGAGCTAGGAGCTCGGAGCTTCCCTATCAGCTGCCCCACAAATCCCCCGTCCCCATCGGAACGCCCTGCAGCTTGAGGTAATAGAACAACTGGCTCTTGTGACGATCCAGATGCTGCACCATCCTGAAAATGTGCATCCCCAGCGACGCAGTCTTCCCCGGCTCCCACGGAAAATTGAACTGCCGATGCTCCAGCGCGCTTTCTCCCGCCTCCCGAATCATGCGCAGCGTAAGAAACTCATCCTCGATCAGCAACTCCCGCGCCTCCGTCACACTCGCGACACTCGGCAGGTTCTCCGCGGATGGCGACATTTCTTCCGGCGTCAGATCCTCCAGCGTGGTTCCCTCCGGCAGACCCCAGTCGCCCGTCACCAGTCCCTTGCACGGCTGGCCGCACGCGTTTGAAAGGTGCATGAGCAGCTGCCCCGTCGTCATCCAGTTCAAGCCCGTCTCAGGCTTCCAGCTCAGACGCTCAGGTTCCACCATGTCCAGCAGCCGGGCCGTGATGGCATAGGTCCTTTCAGCCTCATCCGTCAGAAACTCCGTCCACCTCATGGCAGTTTCCACCTCCTTGCCCAGAAGACGCCAAAGAAAGACCCGCCCGCAGTGTAGGAGCGCGATTGCCCCTCCGCAACCTCAAACAACAGAATGAACCATCCCTGACAAACAGCAAGGCGGCCCACCCTCCCACAAGGAGTGGACCGCCTCACCCCATTCCGGACAAAACTTCCTTCCCGCCGGAAATCTAATCCCTCTGTTTCCTACTTCGTCCCCTCGTTTCCTTGTTCCCTCGTCCCTTGTTTCCTCGTCCCCTTGTCCCCTCGTCCCCTTGTCCCATCGTCCCTTGTTTCCTTGTCCCCTTGTCCCCTTGTCCCATCGTCCCTTGTTTCCTTGTCCCCTTGTCCCCTTGTCCCATCGTCCCCTCGTTCCCTTGTCCCCTGCCCCTAAAGCGTTCTCTTAAACAACGGCGTCGCCACCAGCAGCGTCCCGATTCCAAACGCAAACAGAAAGATCAAGTCCCCTCGAATCGCCACAAACCCACCGTCCTTCAGCAGAATCGCCTTGAACCCGTGGATCGCATACGTAAACGGATCGATGATCGCAATCCCCCGCAGCCATTTCGGAAACGCCGCCACCGGCGAGATCGCGCCCGACGGGAAGAACAGCAGCGTATTCAGTACACCGAACATCGCGCGCGGCACCAGCGGATCATCCACCCGCACCATCATCAGAAACATCATCCCGTTGAACGCCAGCGACGTCCCCAGAATCAGCAGCAGCAGATTCAAATCCGCACCCGGGCGAAAAATCGTTCCCAACCCCGCCATCAGCGATCCAATCACCGTAATCGATATCCCCGCTAGCAATGCCTTGATCGCGCCCGCGGCATTCAGACCCATCACCAGTTCCAGCTTGGTGATCGGCGTGACCAGGTACCCTTCGTGCACGCCGCGCGCTTTGTCGTCGATGTACAGCATCCCGCCGCCAATCATCACTGAGATGTACATCGCAAGCGCAATCGACCCCGATAGCAGATACTTCATGTACTCGACATACGGATACAACTCCACAATCTGCAGTGCGATATTCTTCACCACCCGCTGCTCGATCACCGGCTGATTCAGCGCATCCACCAGCGACTGCATCTCGCCCTCGATGCTCCCGCTCATGATCTGGTCCGAGTTATCCACCACCAGCCCGATTCGCGGAGCGTCCTTCGCATATACCCGCCGTGAATACTGCGCCGGAATTATCACCGCCGCATCCACCTTGCCTGTCCGCACATCCTCCTTGGCCTGTGTCTCGTTCTCGTAGTCCACAGTCTTGAACGTCGCAATGTTTGCCGCCACTGAGTCGAATGCCTCGCGCACCTTCACCGCTTGCGGCCCGCCATCGTGATCCACCACCGCCACCTTGGCGCCCTGGATATGCCCCCCATACGCATGGCCCAGAATGATGAGCTGCACAATCGGCAGCATCATCGACATGATCATCAGCACCGGCGAACGGAAAAACTTCCGCATCTCGCGTTCCACAATTGCCATGAATCGGTTCATCAGTGTGCTCCCGGCCGCGGCGGCATCTGAAATACGGCCTTCACTGTCTCATCGCGTAACTGCCTTCCCGTGTAATGAACAAACACATCATCCAGCGTCGTGTTCTGCACCATCAGCGACCGCAACTCCTCGCCAACTGCATTGGTCATCTCTACCAGTTGCGCAGTCGTACGCGATCCATTCGAAGTCAGCACGCGGTACACGCCAGCCGACTGCGACTCCACCTCCGTCACATCCGGCAACTGCTGCAGCCTCGACTTCCAATCCTCATCCTCGCGGCTGAACTGCACCTCAACCACGTTCGACCCCGGCACGCTCTGCTTCAACTCCACCGGTGTTCCCAGCGCCACAAGCTTTCCGTGATCCACGATAGCGATGCGATCGCACAGCCGATCCGCCTCTTCCATGTAGTGCGTGGTTAGCAGCATGGTCAGGTTCCGCGTCCTCTTCAGGTTGTTCAGCATCTCCCACACCGCGATGCGGCTCACCGGGTCCAGCCCTGTCGTCGGCTCGTCCAGAAAAAAGATGCGCGGATTGTGCACCAGCCCCCGCGCAATCTCCAGCCGCCGCCGCATACCACCCGATAGCGTCTTCGTCTGCGCCCCGCGCCACTTCGTCAGGTCCACCGCCTCCAGAACCTCGGCGATATTCTTCTCTCGCTGCCCGCGCGGAACGCTGTAAAGCTTCGCATAGATAATCAGGTTCTCTTCGACCGTCAAATCCTGATCGCTGGTCAGCGCCTGCGGAATCACCCCAATCATCCGCCGCACTGCATTCGGCTCCTTCGTCACATCGTGTCCGCCTACCAGCGCCTTCCCGCCCGTCACCGGAATCAACGTCGTCATCATGCGAATCAGCGTGCTCTTCCCCGCGCCATTCGGCCCCAGCAATCCGAAGATCTCTCCCTCGGCCACCTCGAAGTTCACGCCCTTCACCGCTTCGAAGTCCCCATACTTCTTCACGATGTTCTCCACGCGAATCGCTGGCGGCGTCGGCGTCGGCAGCGGATCGGGCGTCGGAGTGACTGTCCGCGCGTGCGACGTCATTGCTTCACCAGCTTGTCTTTCGGGATATAAACCTCAGCCGTCATCCCCGGCACAAACTTTTCGTCCTGATTCGGAATCAGTAGCTTCAGACGAATCGTCTTGATGTCCCGCTTGCGTCCCCCGTTGATGTCGCGCTGCGTCGCAAAATCCGCTTCCGCCGATTTCGCAATCACCTTCCCCTGCACGCTCCCGCCGCTCGGCATCACCACCTTGAGTTCATCGCCCAACTTCACCGTATCCGCCTGCGTCTCCGGCAACGGCGCATAAACCCATGTCTGCGACAAATCCATAATCGTCGCAATCGTTCCGCCCGACTGCAGCACCTCGCCCTGCCGTGCCGCCAGCACATTCACCGGGCCCGCAACCGGCGCGAATACTTTCGCATATCCCAGTTGAACGCTCGCCTGGTCCGCCAGCGCCTTCGAATTCTGCACAATCCCGCGCGTCGATGCCACCGTCTTCGCTGAAACCTTCGCCAGCAACTCGTGCGCCTGCGCCTGCTTCACCGCCGCCTGGGCCGCAGCAATGTTCTGCTTCGCCGACTCCACTGCCGCTTCGGCAGCCTGCAGACTCGTAACCGCTTCGTCTTTCGCCTGCTCGCTCGCAATTCCCTGCCCGGCCAGCGCCACAATGCGTGTCGTGTCCGCCTTCTGATGCGCAAGATTCGCCTCCGCCTGCGCCAGTGCCGCCTGCGTCGCTTTCACCTGCGCCTGCGCATTCACCGTCGCGCTCGACACCTCGCCAGCATTCTGCCGCTGCGTCTCCACCGTCTCCGCCAGCTTCGATTCATTGCTCTGCACATTGGCCAGGGCCGCCCTCTCCGCTGCGGTCAGGTCCTCGCTCTCCACAACTGCGATCAGATCCCCGGCCTTCACCGGTTGCCCTTCTTCAACGTTCAGCGTCTGAATCCGGCCCGGAATCTTCGCGCTCACCAGCACCTCGTTCGCATCGACCGTCCCGATCAGCTTCAGATCGCCCGACGTCCGCGCCGTCACCAGGTACCAGATCAGCGACCCCAGCGTCAGAAGCCCCAGAATCACAAACACCCTATTTCTTGCGTTCATTCCTCACCCCAAATGGAGACCGATCCACTCTGATCTCCGGCATCGGCGTATCCGCCAAAACCTTCTCTGCCAACTCAGCCCCATGCTTTCGATCTTGAAAAATAGCTAGTCCCAGAAAGTTCACAATTGCGCGTCGCCGCTCCGCCAGCACCTCCGGCGCAAACGGATCGTAGGGCAGCAACTGCCGCCAAAGATGAGAACTCATGAAATAAAAAACATTCGTTCCCAGGCTCGCCAGGTGAATTTGCAGCCAGTCCACCTCAATCAGCTCACCCGATGCGATGCCCTCGCGCACCATCGACTGGTACATCACGAGCATGGGAGCGAAGACGCGCTTGATCAGTAGATCCATCGCGCCGCTCTCGCCCTTGTGCAGCCGCATCATCTCCTGCTGCATCAGGCTCTGAAACTCAGTTTGCGCAAGAATGCGATCGAAGTGGTTCAGGGCCGAACGCAAAACACGTTCGCCCGGCGACGCATCGCGCAAAAACGTCGCCATCGTTGCGTCGCGCGTCTTCGTCGCAATCATCTCCAGCGCCGCGCCGTACAGGTTGTCCTTGCTATCGAAGTGGTAATACAGCAGCGCCTTGTTCACACCGGCGACCGATGCAATCTGATCCATACGCGCCCCGGCCAACCCGTTCGCGCTGAACTCCTGGACCGCAGCGTCAAGGATCTTTGCCCGCGTCTCCGCAGACCTTTCGTTCCCGCCCGCCGTCCCGATTTGTGTTTCCGATTCCATCTTGACCAAACAGTTTAACTAACTAGTTAGTAAAATAAAATAGAAGCCCAATTCTTGCAAGTTTCTTCTTCCTTAATCTCGTATGTTTATTGTTTACAACCGTTACAGCGCACTGATCAACACACCCTTCAAAGCGCCTGTGGAGATCTCATCAGCCGCTCGACGGCTTGGAATCGCGGATCGCCCCGCAGCCCATCCATCCTCGGGTCTGCCTTGATGTGCCACGCAAGTTCCAGCGAGCGGTCAGAAACCGCCCTGTTCAGAAACTCAAAAGCCTTGTCATTCCTGCCGAGGCTCGCGTACATCGTCCCCATCACATACGTGGAGGGGTAGTCCTTTTTCATCTCCCATTTCCGCAGGATCTTGAGTGCTCCGGCCCTGTCACCTGATCTCGCAAGCGCATACAAAAGGAA
>Ga0068860_100004059_pt1 | contig 15027 bp, 13 predicted proteins | sample KBSSwiS32_FD_66597 | JGI IMG/M metagenome (GOLD analysis project Ga0068860, IMG submission 66597) | Switchgrass rhizosphere microbial communities from Kellogg Biological Station, Michigan, USA - KBS Switchgrass S3-2 | ecosystem: Host-associated > Plants > Roots > Rhizosphere > Soil ... | reverse complement strand
CGGCGCCGCCGGGGCGGAGCTTCTTCCTCCCGCCGGATGGGCGGGTGCGCTCGGCGCGGGAGCTGTTCTGCGAGGACATCCTCGACGCGCTGGCGCAGGGCGTGGGCGACTACTTCGAGAAGACGGGGGCGTTCACCTGCCTGGGCATCGCGCTGTCGGGTGGGCGGGACTCGCTGCTCACGCTGCTCATCGCCCAAAGGTACGCGAAGAAGGTGCGGCCGGCGGACCCGGGCGGGCTGATCCGCGCCTTCTACATGCCCAGCCGGTACTCGTCGGCAGAGACGCGGAAGGCGGCGGAGACGGTCTGCGCGGAGCTGGGCGTGCCGCTGAAGGTGGTCCCCATCGACGACGCCTTCGAGCGGGAGCTGCAGAAGGTGAAGGAGATGCTGGGCGAGGGCGTCCCGGTGACGCCGCTCACCGAGCAGAACATCCAGGCGCGGCTGCGCGCCGAGCGGATGTGGAGCTGGTCCAACTCGTCGGGAGGGCTGTTCCTGCAGACGGGGAACATGAGCGAGAAGGCGGTGGGCTACACCACCGTGGGCGGCGACCTGATGGGCGCGCTGGCGGTCATCGCCAACGTCCCCAAGACGGTGGTGATGTACCTGTTGGACTACCTCCAGGAGTCGATGAAGCTGGAGGGCATCCGGCTGGTGCTGGCCGAGCCGCCCGGGCCGGAGCTGAAGCCGAACCAGCGGGGGGAGGAGGAGCTGATGCCCTTCTCCATCCTGGACGCGTGCTTCCACCTCTTCGCGGGGGAGAAGCTGTCCCCGGCGGAGCTGGTGAGCGCGCTGCGCGGGATGTTCCCGGAGGTCGGGGCGGAGGTGCTGCAGGGGTACGTGGACAAGTTCGTCCGGCTGTTCCTGCAGTCCATCTACAAGTGGGTCCAGGCGCCGCTGTCCCTGCACATCGGCCACCTGGACCTGGACCGCGAGCGGGCGCTGCAGCTCCCCGTCGTCACCCGGCCGGACTGGACGCGCGCGAAGTGAGCATCTTCTGAGGGTGCTGGACTACGCCTCCGCCTGAGGCCGCCGGCGTTCGGACTTCTTCTCCGCCTTGCCGAAGCCCTCGTAGAAGCGGACCGCTTCCTCGCCCACCGCCTGGATGTGCTGGTTGTTCAAGTAAGCGGTGATCGGCGCGGCCACCAAAGGCAGCGCGCGGCCCAGCGACGACAGCCCGCCCTTCTCCAGCAGCCTCCCCGCGATGCTGCCCAGCATCTTCGGCCCGGCGCGCTGGAAGGGGCCCACGCCGTTGGCGTAGCCCAGCACGTCCATCAGCTCCGTCCGCCCGCGGTCGCTCTTGAGGTTCGCCTTGTAGAGCGTGGCGATGTCCACCAGCAGGACCACCTGCAGGTACGTCATCACCAGGAGATCCGCCGGCACCGACACCAGCCCGAACACGCCCGACACCCCACCGACCGTCCCGGCGATCGCCTTCTTCCCGTCGATCAGCCGCTGCGCCTTCTCCCGGTGGTCCGCGCTGGGATAGCGGCGCTCCAGGTCGCCTATGCGCTCCTTCGACCGCGCCAGCTCCTTCAGCACGAGGTCGTTCACCCGCGTGTTGGCGAGCTTGCGCAGGTTCTCGGGCGAGAGCTTCTTCAGCTCGCGGCCAAACGAGGACAGACGTTCGGTGACTGGATCCCAGAAGGCCATCGGTTGAGCTTACGTAACGAACGGGCCGGGATTTCGCTCTCCCGCCCCGCCTCAATCCTTCTTCACGTCCCCGGACAGCCCTTCCGTGAACGCCGTCAGCCGCGCCTGGTCTGCCTCCGCCATGTTGAAGAACTTCAGGCCCATGCCGAAGTTCTTCCGGTCCGGCACGTTCACCACCTCGCCCTCGCACTGGATGGGCGATTCGCCGGGCAGGTGCAGCGTCACCTTCACCTTCGACCCCACCTTGTTCGGGATGGACCGGTCGAAGAACGCGCCGCCCGGGGACAGGTCGCTCACCGAGTGCAGGGAGAACCCGTGCTCGTCGCGGATCTCGACCGAAACCGAGACCCGCACGCGCTGGGCCCTTCGCCGCTCACTGCCAGCTCCTCCTGAGGCCGTCATCGCCGGCGGAGCATCGCAGAAGGCGAAGGCGCCTCCAACACCTCTCAGGCCTCGCCCTGCGCCTCCATCCGCGTGAAGAGGAACTTGTGCAGCCGGCGCACGGCGTCCCGGGACGGTTGCCTGAACGCCATCCGCATCCCGCCCTGCTTGCCCACGTGGCCCACCACCCGCGCCTTGATCAGCAGCGGCCGCGAGCTGTCATCTGGCAGCTGCAGCTCGAGGTCCAGGTCCGTCCCGATGGGGTGGACGTGCCCGTACTGCGTGGACAGCCCGAACGTCGACAGGTCGTACGTGGTGCGGAGGTAGCGCGTCCCCGCCACCCGCTCCACGCAGATGATCTCCGCGTGCACCCGCGGCGTCGCCCGCCGGTCCGCCGTCAGCCGCCGCTGCGCCGACGCCTGCTGCCGGAACAGCGCCTTGAGCGAATCCGTCAGCGACGAGTCCGCCATCTCCTGGTCCATCAGCGAGCGCGCGTACGCCGGCTTCGGAGCGATGATGGTGAATTCGTCGGAGTGGGGGGAGTGGCCAGGCATGGTGAAGCCGAACAGGGTTCCTATGGGGGATTATCCCACAGTGTAGGTTTGTAGTCGCGTGAGCGCATTATCAGAGCGCTCCCCCGTTCAGTTTCGGCCTGGAAATTTCTCTACAGTAGATCGATCGGACTGGTTCGGCCGTGTCTCACATCTTGACGCGTGCCTTGACAAGTCTCGACGACACAAGCGTTTTTTGGAGGTCGCAGGCGCTCAGTACCCCAGCTGCACGTTCTGCCGGAAGTGAAAAGGGAACGGCGCCGGACCAGACCTGATTTCCGCGTCAAAACCCACCAGCGCGCCGCCGCGGTGCTGCAGCGCCATGGCCGCGTCCGCAGCCTGGGTGAAGTCTAACCGCACCAAGAGTGTCGCCGGGAAGGTCGCCCTGGGCCCGATGGAGCCGATGCCCGGCGAGCTCACGGTGCCCACGCGGGCGTCACCCGAGGGCGACCGCGAGTGCGGCGGCGGGGCAAGCAAAGGAATTTCCGGATGGTCATGGTGGTGAACAGGACGAAGACATGGCGTGCGGTATTCGGGCGGGGACACTCGACGCGGCGCCCGGGCGTCCCTACCCTGTTAACTCCGCCCCGGAGGCTCCCATGATGATGCCCGAGCTGTTCGCGCCGCCGGCTCCCGCCCTCCAGCCCGCGCCGAGGTCCATTCACGACGCGAACGGGCACCCGGCCTTCGGCACCTACCAGGGCGAGCTGGACGAGGTGGACCTCACCCGGCTCGGCGGCGGCTACCAGCTGGCGCGCCCCATGCGGGTGCTCCGGGAGAAGAAGTGGCAGTACGTCATGGTGGTCACGCCGGAGCTGATCGCCGCCTACCTCGTGGCCGACCTCTCGTACACCGCCAGCGCCTTCGTGTACGCGGTGGACCTGCGCGAGCGCCGCCCGCTCCTGGACCGCAGCTACCTGGGCGTGCCCGGCCCGCTCGCCGGCGTGGGCAACAGGCCCGCCAATGGCTTCGAGGCGCACTTCACCACGGTCAACGCCACCTTCCGCGCCTCCCGCGCCGGCAACGGGGAGCGCTACCGCACCACCATCGACGTCTGGGACGTGCCCCTGCTCAAGCGCGCCATGCGCTGGGACGGGGAGATCCTCGCCGTGGGCGGCGCGCCCCCGCTCAGCGTCATCGCCCCGACGGGCGACGGCAACGGCATCAACGTGACGCAGAAGCAGGCCGGGCTGCTGGCCTTCGGGTCGCTGCAGGCCAACGGGCGGCGCTACCCGCTGGACGGCGGCGTGGCGGGCGTCGACTACACCCACGGCTACCTCCCGCGGCACACGGCCTGGCGCTGGGCCATGGCCTGTGGGCGCCTGGACGACGGGACGCCGGTCGGCCTCAACCTGGTGGAGGGCTTCAACGACGACTCCGACCAGGCGAACGAGAACGCGCTGTGGATTGGCCCCCGACTGTACCCATTGGGACGGGCGCGCTTCTCGTACAGCAAGCGAGATCCGCTGGACGAGTGGCACATCACCACGACCGACAACGAGCTGGAGCTGCGCTTCCGGCCGGTGTTCGTCCACCGCGAGGAGCGCGACCTCAAGCTGGTGAAGAGCCGCTTCGTGCAGCCGGCAGGCACGTTTACCGGGAGCTTCAAGGCGGGCGGCCGGCGCATGCCGCTGGGGCTGGCGGGGGTCACCGAGGAGCAGGACGTCCTCTGGTGAGCCGGTCCTCGGGGGGCCTGCTATCCTCCGCGCAACGTGCCGATTGACCCCGGAACACAGGTCGGGCGCTTCCGCATCGTCCGGCTCGTCGCCCAGGGCGGCATGGCCGAGGTGTACCGGGCGGAGCAGGAGCTGACCACCGGCATCTTCCGGCCGGCCGCGCTGAAGGTCATCCGCCCGGAGTACGCTGCCTCCGAGGACTTCCGCGAGATGTTCCTCGACGAGGCGCGCACCGCCTGCACGCTCTCGCACCCGAACATCGTCCACATCTACGAGGTGGGCGAGGCGGAAGGCCTGCTCTACATGGGGATGGAGCTGGTGGCCGGCGAGTCCCTGGCCACCGTGGGCAAGGAGCTGGCCCAGCGCGGCCACAAGCTCACCGACGAGGCGCTGATCGCCATCGGCGCGTTCACCTGCTCGGCGCTGGAGGCGGTGCACGCGCTCAAGCTCGGCGGCTCCGCCACCGGCGAGTCCCTCCGGCTCGTCCACCGCGACGTCTCCCCGCAGAACCTGCTGCTCAGCCCCAACGGCACGCTGAAGCTGATCGACTTCGGCATCGCCAAGGCCGCCAGCAACCGCAACCTCACCAACGTGGGCGTGACGAAGGGGAAGGCCGGCTACTTCTCGCCCGAGCAGGCGGTGGGGATCCCGCTCGACGGGCGGTCGGACCTCTTCTCCTTAGGGGTGACGCTCTACAAGCTGGCCTCGGGCGTGACGCCCTTCGAGGAGCACCACACCCACCACGACCGCCACGCCGCCCTGGTGGCGGGGAAGTGGAAGCCGCTGAAGGAGGTGGCGCCCGAGCTGCTCCCGGGCTTCTACACCATCGTCCGCAAGGCGCTGCAGGTCCGCCGCGAGGACCGCTACCAGAGCGCGGCGGAGATGCGCGAGGAGCTGGAGGCGCTGGCGTACGACGCCGGCATCCAGATCGGCCAGACGTCGCTGGCCGGCTACGTGGAGGAGCGGGACGGCGAGGTCTCCATCCCCAACGCCCCACGCCACTCGGGGACGCACCTGGCGCGCCGCCGCACCATCGAGACCCAGGCGCGGCGGGAGCGGAACAAGTCCATCGCGTACATCGCCGGCGGTGCCGCGGCGCTGGTGGTCGTGCTGGCCGCCGCCTTCGCGCTCCGCCCGTCCCCCGCGCCCGCGGTGCAGGCCCCGCCGCCCCCGCCGGTCGTCGCCGCCGCGCCCGCCCCCGCTCCGCCGGCCCCGGCGGTCACCACGCCCACCGCGGTGGTGCCGCCGCAGGCCTCCTCCACCACCAAGGCCCGCGCCGAGCGCGAGGGAGCGCACAAGCGCGCCACCCCGAGGGGGGATGGCCCGAAGTCCGCCGGCCCAGAGGAGGCGGGCGTCTTCAGCGGCGAGGGGAAGTTCCGCGTGGGCACCGTGCCGCCGGGCGGCCAGGTCACCGTCTCCGGCAGGGGGGCGATGGGCGAGGCGCCCATCAGCGTCACGCTCCCCTCCGGCCCGTACGTGGTGGAGATCTCCTGGCCGGACCTGCACAAGAAGCAGACCTGTTCGGTGAAGGTGCTCCAGGACAAGACGGCGCGGGTCAAGGGCGACGCCCAGAACGAGCGCTGCTCCTCGGAGACGAACTGACCTACCTCGCCGGCTGGGTGATCAGGAACGCCGCGCCCGCCGCGCCCACCAGCACCGCGCTGGCGCCGACCCAGATGAGCGGGTTGGAGAACCAGGGCTTGTCGATCTGCACCACCACCTGCATCGGCGAGTCCGGCCCGGCCGCCCGCGCCAGGGTGTTCCCCTCGGTGTCGTTGGCCTCCACGTAGTACCAGGCGGTGTAGGCCGAGGACGCGCCCTGCGGCAGGTCGCCCACGCACTGGTCGCCGCGGCAGGTCATGGGGGAGGCCCAGTACGGCCCCGCCGAGGAGAGCGCGTGGCGCAGCAGCATGGTCCGCGTGCGGTGGCCCGGGTCGGACATCTTCGCCCGCACCCGCGAAGGCGGCTCGCGCTCCTCGCGCGGGACGAGGTCCACCTTCACCCGCGAGCGGAGCTGCTTCTGGGCCGCCTCCAAGAGCCCCACCTGCTTGGCCGGCGTCCCCGGCGGGAGCTGGAAGGAGGGGTTGATCTCCAGCGCCTCCACGGCGCGCTTGAGCGCGTTCACCTGGTCCTCCAGCACCTGGTGGAGGACGGCCAGCTCGAAGAGGGCCTGCGCGCGCTCGCGGGCCGGGCGCGAGGGGTCGCCCAGGTAGCGCTGGTACTCCACCACCGCCTCCTCGAAGCGCAGGTCGTCCGTCAGCTTGCGCGCCTGCGCCAGCCCGGGCGCGACGGCGGTGGGAGCGTCGGCCCAGTACTGGGCGGGGGCGGGAGGCGCGGCGAGGAGCCAGAGCGTCAGGGCGAGCACGGGGCAGGCAGCCTAGCAAACGGCCGCCGCGGCCACCGGAGCCCGGCCCGGCGGAGCGGTCAGACCGGGTGGCAGACCTGCCGGAGGATGTCGAGCGACTCCAGCGCCTTGCCGGCGCCGATGACCACCGCGGAGAGCGGGTCTTCGGCCAGGAAGACGGGCAGGCCGGTCTCCTCGCGGAGCAGGGTGTCCAGGTTCTTGAGCAGCGCGCCGCCGCCGGCGAGCACGATGCCGCGGTCGGCGATGTCGCCCGCCAGCTCCGGCGGGGTGCGCTCCAGGGTGAGCTTCACCGCATCGACGATGCCGTTGACCGGCTCCGCCAGCGCGTCGCGTATCTCGTCGGAGGTGACGGTGAGCGTCCGGGGCACGCCGGCGACCAGGTCGCGCCCCTTGATCTCCATCGTCATCACCTCGTCCGTCGGGTACGCGGTGCCGATGCCCATCTTGATCTGCTCGGCGGTGCGCTCGCCGATGAGCAGGTTGTACTTGCGCTTGACGTACTGGATGATCGCCTCGTCCAGCTTGTCGCCGCCGATGCGGACGCTCTTGGCGAAGACGATGCCCGCCAGCGAGATGACCGCCACGTCGGAGGTGCCGCCGCCGATGTCGACGATCATGTTCCCGGACGGCTCCGTCACCGGCAGCCCGGCGCCGATGGCGGCGGCCATGGGCTGTTCGATGAGGTAGACCTCGCGGGCGCCGGCGTTCTCCGCCGCCTCGCGCACCGCGCGCCGCTCCACCTCCGTGATGCCGGAGGGGATGCCGATGATGATGCGCGGCTTCACCAGCGTCTTGCGGTTGTGCGCGCTCTGGATGAAGTAGCGCAGCATCGCCGCGGTGATCTCGAAGTCGGCGATGACCCCGTCCTTCATGGGCCGGATGGCGACGATGTTGCCGGGCGTGCGGCCCAGCATCTCCTTCGCCTCCTTCCCCACCGCCAGCACCTTCTTGCCGCCGCGCGTGTCCTGCTGGACCGCCACCACCGAGGGCTCGTTGGAGACGATGCCGACGCCGCGGATGTAGATCAGCGTGTTCGCGGTGCCGAGGTCGATCGCCAGGTCGCGGCTGAAGAGGGTGTGAAGCCAGTCGAACATCGAGGTCCGGCCAAAAGAAAAATAGGGAAGCGGTAATGCCGAAGAGCGGTGCACCGTAACACCCGTGCCGTCGGGAGCGGAAGGAAGTTTGCGAGGGAAGGGACCAGAAAAAAACGGCCGGAGAACAGCGCGGCCGCCGGCCACTCAAACGCCGCGCGCGCGCGCTTCCTTCCCGCCTTTCAGCGGCGGGGCAGCGCGTGCTTGGCGATGACGTAGAGCGCTCGCACGCCGTCCTTCCAGCCAATCTTCTTGCCCTGCTCGTAGGTCCGGCCGTGGTAGCTGATGGGGACCTCGTAGATGCGGACCCCGGCGCGCCCCACCGCCGCGGTCACCTCCGGCTCGAAGCCGAAGCGGGTCTCCGTCAGCGCCAGCCCGCGCAGCACCTCGGTCCGGAAGGCCTTGTAGCAGGTCTCCATGTCGGTGAGGTTCAGGCCGGTGGTGACGTTGGAGAGCGTGGTCAGCCAGTAGTTGAGCACCGTGTGCCAGTAGTAGAGGACCCGGCGCGGCGTGCCGATGAAGCGGCTGCCGTAGACCACGTCCGCGTGCCCGTCGAGGATGGGCTGGACCAGGCGCGGGATGTCCTGCGGGTCGTACTCCAGGTCCGCGTCCTGGATGACCACGATGTCGCCCGACGCCTCCTCAAAGCCCCGGTGGAGCGCGGCCCCCTTGCCGCGGTTCTCCGGCTGGAGGACGGCCTTCACCTCCGTCGGCCCCTTCGGCTTGGCGTCCGGGATGGCCTTCAGCCCCTCCGCTCCCAGCCGCTCCACCAGCTCCCGGCTCCCGTCCTTGGAGCCGTCGTCCACCACCACCAGCTCCTTGGGCAGGTCCACGCGCACCACGCGCCGGAGCAGCTCCGCCAGGGTGGGCAGCTCGTTGTAGACCGGGATGACGATGGAGACCTTCACGAAGGCCGTCTACCTAGCGGGCACCCGGGCAAGCGGCCAGTAGATTATGAAGGCGCGCCCCAGGGCGCTACCGTGCGCCGGCAAGGTCCCCCCGTGCCCCCCGAGCCCAGGACAGACCGCCTGAGTTGCCCGAAGTGCGAGAAGCCCCTGGAGGGCTCTCCCAACTATTGCCCGGCGTGCGGCGAGGACCTCCGCGGGCTCACCCCCACCTCGGACACCCTGTCGGTGCCGTGGAAGGGGAAGGTGATCGACGGGCGGTACCGCGTCAAGGAGAAGCTGGGCGAGGGCGGGATGGGGGCGGTCTACAAGGTGGAGCACGTCCGCATCGGCAAGGTGCTGGCGCTCAAGGTGCTGCGGCCGGACCTGCTCAAGGACAAGCGGGTGCGGACGCGGTTCCACCAGGAGGCGCGCATCGTCTCCAAGCTCTCCCAGCCCAACACCATCCAGGTGTTCGACTTCGGCGAGCTGGAGGACGGGTCGCTCTACATCGCCATGGAGTACCTGAACGGGCGGGACCTGGCGTGGACGCTGCGCGCGCACGGGCCGCTCTCCCAGGAGCGCGCCATCCAGGTGGGCGTCCAGGTGCTGGCCTCGCTCGCGGAGGCGCACGAGCTGGGCATCATCCACCGCGACATCAAGCCGGCGAACTGCATGCTGGTGAAGGGGCGGCGGGCGCGCGGGGACGACATGGTGAAGGTGCTGGACTTCGGCATCGCCAAGCTGATCGAGGGCGAGGGCCGCAAGCACATCACCGGCGTCACCGACTTCGTGGGCACGCCCACGTACATGTCGCCGGAGCAGGCCTCCGGGGAGGAGCTGGACCCCCGGAGCGACCTCTACTCGCTGGGGGCGATGCTGTTCGAGCTGGTCTCCGGCCGCGGCCCGTACGTGGGGGTGAACCCCATGAACATCGTCACCCAGCACCTGGCGCCCGCCGCGGCGCCCCGGCTGTCGGAGGTGGCGAAGGAGAAGGGGATCAGCGTCAGCCCGGAGCTGGAGGCGATCATCGCCCAGGCGCTGGAGAAGAAGCGCGACCGGCGCTTCGCCGGCGCGGAGGAGATGCGGGCGGCGCTGGAGGCGGCGGGGAGGAAGCTGCACGCGGTCCAGGAGGGAGCGGCGGAGGCGGCCGGGGAGGCGGAGGAGAGCCAGGACCTGGTCCGGCGTTCGGACTTCGACCGCTTCGAGCGGCGGCTGAAGGTGCGGCGGTCGGTGGCGCCTTTGGGGATGATGCTGCTGCTGGCGGGCGCGGGGGTGGGCGGCGTGGGGCTGCTGCGGCGGCAGGCGACCAAGGTGGTGGTGGTGGAGCGGGAGGACAACGACGACCCGTCGCGCGCCAACCGGATCGCCCTGGGGACCGCGGTGCGCGGGCACGTCGGGCCGCCCATCAGCGACCAGGTGTCGGACCGGGACGTGTACGTGGTGGAGCTGGACGCGCCGGCGGTGCTGACGGTGGAGCTGAGCGGCGTGCCCGACCTGAACCTGGTGCTGGAGCTGACCCACGTTGCCGCGTCCGGGAAGCGGTCGACGGTGTTCGTGGATGACGCGCCCAGCGGCGGGGGCGAGCGCGTGGACGGAGTGGCGCTGGGGCCCGGGCGGCTGTTCGTGCGGGTGGAGGAGCGGTACCACTTCACGGAGGCGCCGCGGCCGCCGCGGGAGAGCTCGCGCGCGGAGTACTCGCTGGAGGTGCGGACCACCGAGGAGCCGGTGAGCGCGGGCGCGGTGGAGGTGGAGCCGGACGATTCGCTCCAGACGGCGACGATGGTGCGGCCGGAGCAGACCGCCTCCGGGCTCACCGGGGCGCCGGTGGCGTGGCAGGCGCCGCTGGTGATGCAGGACCTGATGTCGACCGCGGACTTCTACGCGCTGCAGGACGCGCCGGACGGGGCGGTGGCGGCGGTGGTGGTGCCCCCGGAGGAAGCGAAGCTGGCGGTGCTGGACGCCGCGGAGTACGAGCGCTGGCGCGCCGGGATGCGCCACGCCGGGGAGAACCCGCCGCTGCCGGAGGCGGTGGTGGCGTCCGGGAAGCCGGCGCTGGTGCCCCTCAAGGCGGCCGAGCGGCGCGGGGTGCGCCTCCAGCCGCTGCCGCCCACGCCGGCCGGGACGCCGTACAAGGTGGTGTTCGTCACCGGGCGGCCGGGCGGGCTGTCGGCGGTGCTCGAATTGGCGCGGACGCTGGACGCCGAGGGGCGGCGGCCGGAGGCGGCGGGGGTGCTGAAGCTGGTGGCGTCCGCGTTCTCCGAGTCGCCGCAGCTGGCGGAGGTGAAGGCGGCGCTGGCGGGGCAGTAGGGTTCTAGAACGCGCCGGAGAGGCGCAGGCCCAGGCGGTCGCCGCCGATCTGTAGCGATGCCCGGAGCGGCGGGAGGCCGAGCTTCTTGCGGAGCGAGGTGTTGTGCTCGTCCACGAGCTGGCGGGCCTCGATGGCCGTGACGGGGTTCGGGTCCATGTGGATCCCGACGCCCCAGAGGGTGAAGCCGACCACGGAGATGCCCAGCCCCGCGAAGAGCGAGACGGGCGAGTAGTTGTACGGGGTGCTCCAGTCGGTGGTCACGAAGCCCACGAGCGGCACGGCGAGACCGACGGCGATGAGCGCCAACCCGCTGTAGACGAGCGGGTTGCGGACGGCCATGACCTGGTTGAACTTGGCGGCCAGGTCTTCGCGGCCGATGGCCTGGTAGAAATCGACGCCTTCCAGGGGCTTCTTGTACTTCCCCTGGAAGGGGATGCTCCAGGTGGCCAGCAGGGCGCCGGTCCGCGCGTTCACCGTGATGCCGTCGTCGAAGCCGACGAACTTGAGGTCGTACTCCTCCTGGGCCTTCTTGTTGCCCTCCTCCGCTTCCTTCTGGACGTGGGTGATGGCGGAGACGGCCGACGACGAGACGCCCTCGTTCCCGGCGGAGCCGGTCATGGCGGTGAGCAACTGGCCGCTGGTGCCGGAGAGCGCGCCGGTGGCCGTGCCGGACTTGTCGTAGATGGAGACCACCGCCGTGGACGGCTGGCCGGTGGCGCCTGGGAAGACGCGCACCACCGCGATGCGGCTCACCGGGAGCGCGGCGGCCTTCTTCACGATGGCCTGGTCATCCAGCGCGCTCACGTCGCCCAGAGGCTCGGCCGTCATCACCAGGTCCGCCTTGCCGCTCTGCCGGAGCGCCGCGACCAGCGCCGTGGTGGCCTCCTGCGCCGGGGCGGCGGGCGTGCCGGCGGGGACGACGAGGAGCTTGGCGTGCGCTTCGACGTAGGTCCCGGTCTCATTCGGGCCAAAAGTGGCAGTCCAATCGGTGCTCGCGGCGAGCGCGAGCGAGGCAAGCAGTGCGGTCAACATGGGTTCCCCCTCCGTGAAGCGCGCGAGGACAACATCAGGCCCGGGCGGGCATCAACCGGAATCCGATCTTCAGAAGGGCACCGGCAACGCGAAGGCGTGCTGGGAGAAGAGGCCGGCCGCGCCGCGGTGGTCGATGAGCGGGGCGAGGAAGAGCATCACCGCCACGGCGAGGATCAGCCCGGCGACGAGAGCGCGGCAGGTCCAGCGCAGGAGCGCGCCGGCGGGGCGGTCGAGGCGCGCCGCGCGGCGGTAGGCGAGCGCGACGGCGACGCGGCCCGGGAGGAGCGCGGAGACGAAGCAGAGGGTGGCGATCCACATCGCGTCCTGGGGCGGGAGCACGATGGTGAGCAGGTAGAGGGGGAGCGAGAGCGCGTAGAGCGCCAGGAGCGAGGCGAGGGCGCTGAGCGGCGCGGCGGCGGTGAGGCGGCGGGCGGCGCGCCAGTCGAGGTACGCGCGCAGGTTTCCCTCGACGGCGAAGCGCGCCTGGATGAACGGGAGCCACGCGAGGACGGGGAGCAGGAGGAGGAGGCCGGGGAGGAACGCGGCGGGCTTCGGGGTGCCGGTGCGCGCCAGCCAAAGGAGGCCGACCGGGAGCGCCAGCCAGGCGGTGGCGCCCAGGAGCCCGGCGCCGCCCTTCCAGAAGAGCCGGCGCCAGGGGACGTCCGCCCAGGCCTCGCGGAGCGCGTCGAGCCCGCGGAGCTCCGCGCGGCCACGGAGGGCGGAGAGGAGCCAGCGCGCGCTGGCGAGCGGGCGGAAGAAGTCGCGCATTCGGGCGCCGCGGGCGAGGACGGCGAAGAGGTGGAGGGCGACGCAGGTGGCGAGGGCAGCGCGGAGGAAGCCCGTCCAGGCCTGGGCGGTGGAGCCGGGGGCGATCCAGGCGGCGTCCTCGGCGAGGGAGGCGACGAAGCGCACGGGGAGGAGCCAGGCCCAGCACAGCGCCACCGCCGCGCCGATCCACGGCGCGCGGCGGACGAACGGGAAGGCGTCGAAGAGCGGGACGCCGCGGGCGATGCGGCCCTCGACCTCCAGCAGGTAGCCGAGGACCGCGACGTTCAGGATGGGCACCGCCGCGGCGGCGGCGAGCAGGACGACGGTGACGAACAGCCCCGCGGCCCAGCGCGCGCCGGCCAGCACCCGCGCTCCGGAGCGGCGGAGGCGGCCAGGGTGCGTGGCTGGCGTGGCCGGGATGAGCCCAAGTGGCGATTCAGCGGCCGCGCTCACAGAGATCTCCGTTCATGGCGTGCTCCGCCGTACGCGTGCGGTGCGTAAGTTGTGAGACGCGCGGTGCGCGAGGCGCCCATGACTCATGTCGCCGCGAGGTCTCACAGCAACCTCCGGATCGGCGTGCCCTTCGTGACCGGGATCGGCCGGCCCTCCGGCGTCTCCAGCTCCAGCCGCACGTCCACGCCCAGCGCCGCCAGCACGGTCGCCGCCACGTCCTCCACCGGAACGGCAGACGCGGTCGCCGCCTTCGCTCCCGACGGATCCGTCTCGCCGATCACCTGCCCGCCCGCGATTCCTCCACCACCCAGCAGGCACGAGAACCCGTGTGGCCAGTGGTCCCGCCCACCCGCCACGTTGATCTTCGGCGTCCGCCCGAACTCCCCCGTCACCAGCACCACCGTCGACCGCAGCAGGTCCCGCTCGGCGAGCTCCGCGAGGAGCGCCGACAGCGCCGGGTCCAGCACCTGCGCCGCGGCGCGATGCGCCTCGTGGTTGCCCGCATGGCTGTCGAACCCACCCAGCGTCACCTCCACCGCCCTCACGCCCGCCTCCAGCAACCGCCTCGCCACCAGGCACCCGCGCCCGAACGGGTGGTCGCCGTACGCCTGGCGCACCGCCTTGGGCTCGTCATCCAGCACGAACGCCCGCCTCCTCGGGCTGGACATCATCGCCAGCGCTCCATCGAGCGCCTCCTGGCGCCGCCCCGGCGCCGCGCCGAACCCCGCCTCCACCACCCGCAGCGCCTCCAGCCGCCGCTCCTCCCTCGCCCGCACCTTCGCCGGCGGCTCCAGGTTCTCCAGCGTCCCGGGATTGACGATCCGGAACGCGTCCAGCCCCGGTCCCAGGAACCCGCCGCGCGCCGGCCACTGGGCCTTCCCCAGCGACACGTGCGGCGGCAGCCCGCGCTCCGCCACCGGCGCCTCGTGGCAGGCGATCGCCCCCAGGCTGGGGTGAATCGTCGCCCCCTCCGGCCGGTGCCCTGTCTTCACCGCGTACGTCCCGCGCTCGTGGTCGCCCTCCTTCGACACCACCGACCGCAGCACCGACAGCCGATGCACCTGCTCCGCCACCCGCGGGTAGAAGTCCGCGATCTCCAGCCCCGGCGCCCGCGTCCTCGCCGCCCCCACCTGCCCGCCGATGGCCGTCCCCGGATGCGGGTCCCACGTCTCCAGCTGGCTCGGCCCTCCCTCCAGCCAGATGACCAGCAGCGACTTCGCGCGCGCCGCCGCCCCCAGCACACCGCGAGGCATCAGCGCCGCCGCCGCCGCGGCCGCCAGCAGCGACCTTCTGCTCAGTGGTTCCACGAGAACTCCGCCGAGTTGAACAGCGCCCACGCCAGGTCCCCCAGCACCTTCCCTCGCTCCCCGCCCCCGCGCGCCTCCGCCAGCCACGGCAGGAACTTCGCCCGCTCCGCCTCCGTCGGCCGCCGCGTCACCAGCGCCAGCCAGGTCACCTCCAGCGCCCGCGCCCCGTCGCCGCCCGCCATCAGCGCGACCCGGCCGGTGGCGGTGAACGGGTTGGCCTCCAGCACCTCATCCGGGAGCTTGTGGTTCATCCGCAGCAGCGCCTGCGCGATGGTCGCCGGCCGCTCCGCCAGCTCGTCCGCGCCGGGGTCGCCGTACTCCGCGACGAAGCTCTTCTCCCGCAGCACCCGGATCGCCCGCGTCACCAGGTCCGAGTCCCGGTCGATGGTCCGCACCGACCCCGCCTGCAACAACCCGCCGATGAGCTGCTCCGGGCGGAGCGGGGTGACCGGGAACACCGCCCACGCCTTCTCCAGCGCCGCGCGCGGCGCGCCCTCCGGCAGGTCCGACGACAGCCGGAACGCCCTCGACGCCGCCACCGCCAGCACCAGCCGCCTCA
>Ga0068860_100004058_pt1 | contig 15027 bp, 12 predicted proteins | sample KBSSwiS32_FD_66597 | JGI IMG/M metagenome (GOLD analysis project Ga0068860, IMG submission 66597) | Switchgrass rhizosphere microbial communities from Kellogg Biological Station, Michigan, USA - KBS Switchgrass S3-2 | ecosystem: Host-associated > Plants > Roots > Rhizosphere > Soil ... | reverse complement strand
TCGCGCGCGGCCTCGGACGAATCCCGGTCGGGCGGGGCTTTCCGGACCGTTCTCTGCCCGTGCTACCGCGCCGGCGGGACCTGGTTGGAAAAGTCGAAGGGAGACTCTTCCTCGACCGGGGTGAAGTCGGTCGGCATCTCGAGGACCGAGTCCATCGCCTCCTGGGCGACGTCCGAAGTGGACTGGATCCCCTGGATCTTCAGCCGGAACTCGTTCGGGTTCGTGGCGCGCCGCAGCGCCTCCTCGAGCGTGATGAGGTTGGCGCGATAGAGCCCGTAGAGCGACTGGTCGAAGGTCTGCATCCCGTACTGCGAGGTACCGGCCTGAATGGCGTCCCGCAGGAGGCTCGTCTTTTCCTTGTTCTCGATGCACTCGCGCACGTAACCGGTGCGGATGAGCACCTCGACCGCCGGCACGCGGCCGAGGCCGTCCGCCCGCGGCATCAGCCGCATGGAGAGCACCGCGCGGATGACCGAGCCCAACTGGAGGCGGATCTGCTTCTGCTGGTGCGGCGGAACGACCGAGATGATCCGGTTGACCGTTTCGGTCGCGTCGAGGGTGTGCAGCGTCGACAGCACGAGATGGCCGGTCTCGGCCGCGACGAGCGCGGTCTCGATCGTCTCGTAGTCGCGCATCTCGCCGACGAGGATGACGTCCGGGTCCTGGCGGAGCGCGCTGCGAAGGGCGATCGAGAATCCCTTCGTATCGACGTCCACTTCGCGCTGGTTGATGATGGACTTCTTGTCGCGATGGAGGAACTCGATCGGGTCCTCGATCGTCATGATGTGCTCGTTCCGCGTCGCGTTGATGAGGTCGATCATCGCCGCGAGCGTCGTGGACTTGCCGGACCCCGTTGTTCCCGTGCAGAGAATCAACCCGCGCTGCTCGTTGCAGATCTTCTCGATCACCGGGGGCAGCAGGAGCTCCTTGATCGTCCGGATCTTCTGCGGGATGACGCGCAGGACGAGGCCGACGGTTCCGCGCTGCTGGAAGATGTTGCAGCGGAAGCGGCCCAGATTGGGCACGGAGTAAGCAATGTCGATCTCGAAGTTGTTCTTGAACTTCTCTTTCTGGCGGGCCGACATGATCGAGAACGCCATCGCAACGCTCTCTTCCTGCATGAGAGGGCGCAGCTCGACTAAGGGAATGAGGGTCCCATCGACCCGGATGACCGGATGCGCCCCGACTTTCAGGTGGAGGTCGGACGCGCTCCGGTCGACCGCGATCTTGAGCAGGTCGTTGATCAGCACGGATTTACTCCTGAGGCTTTAGGGTACGCCCGAAGCCCCGGGATTGGAAGTCGGGACAGGGGACCGGGGACAGGGGACAAGAAAAAGTGGGCCCCCTCGTGTCCCGTGTCCCGTGTTCCGTGTCCCCGTTCCGGTTCGGCTACACCCGCGCGGTCGCCTCCACCGGCAGGGGCGTCAGCCACCCGTACCGGTCCTCGGCTTCGCCCTCGAGGAGGGAGAAGAAGTCCTTCTGGAGCCGTTCGGTGACCGGTCCCCGGACGCCGCTGCCGACCGGGATCCGGTCGACCGTGCGGACCGGAGTGATCTCTGCGGCCGTGCCGGTGAAGAAGACTTCGTCCGCGACGTAGAGCATCTCGCGCGCGATCTGCTGCTCGACGACCTCGTAGCCCGCGTCCTTCGCCAGCGTGATCACGGACTCCCGCGTGATTCCCGGGAGGATCGTGCCCGCGAGCGGCGGCGTCAAGATGCGGCCGTGGTAGACGAGGAAGATGTTCTCGCCGCTGCCCTCCGAGATCCGTCCGGCGTTGTCGAGCGCGATGCCCTCGGTGTATCCGTTGACGAGCGCCTCCATCTTGATGAGCATCGAGTTCAGGTAGTTGCCGGTCGCCTTGGCCATCGCCGGGAAGGTGTTCGGCGCCATGCGGTTCCAGGACGAGACGCAGACGTCGACGCCGTTCTGGACCGCGTCCTCCCCCAGGTACTGGCCCCACTGCCACACCGCGATGACCACGTCCACCGGGCTCTTGAACGGGTTGACGCCGAGAGCGCCCAGGCCGCGGTAGACGACCGGCCGGATGTAGCAGGCGCCGAAATTGTTCGCGCGGATGGTCTCGAAGATCGCGTCCCGGAATTCCTGCGGCGTGTACGGGATCTCCATCCGGTACACCTTGCAGGAGTGGTACAGCCGTTCGATGTGGTCGTCGAGGCGGAACGCGGCCGGACCGTTTCGCGTGTCGTACACGCGCGTGCCCTCGAACATCGCGGACCCGTAGTGAAAGACGTGCGAGAACGCGTGGATCTTCGCGTCCGCGAAATCCACGAGCCGGCCGTTCATCCAGACCTTTTGAACTTCCTCGTACGACATTCGAAAACCTCCGTTGGAGGACTTGGGAGGGTCGGCGCAGTCTAACCCGGTTCCGAGGCGAAAAGGATCAAACCGGATCCATCGCGGACCGGATCATCACGAGAGCTGCGACCGCCGCCGTTTCCGCCCGGAGCAATCCCGCGGGCAGCGCGACGGACTTCCATCCGGATGCGGCGGCGCGTTCCTTCTCCGCGCGCGTCCAGCCGCCTTCCGGCCCGACGAGGATTGCTGCGGCGGCGTCGGGCGCCATCCTCCGCGGAAACCGGCCGCCCTCCGGATCGAGAAACAGGCGGTGACGAGCGGTCTCGGCGTCGAGGACGCTGCGCAGATCGACGGGGCCCGAGATCGCGGGCCAGTCCGGCCGGCCGCACTGCTTGGAGGACTCGCGCGCCACGCGATCGAGGCGCGGCAGAAGCCCCGCGGACGCGCGGAACGACTGCGTGCGGTCGGTTGCGACGACGACGACGCGCGCCGCGCCGAGCTCGGTTGCCTTTTCGACCGCCCAGGCGAGCCGCTCCGGCCGCAGCCCCGCGAGGTAGAGCGAGATCGGAGAGGTCGCCGCCGGCGCGGGCGCGAGATCGGTGACCCGCGCGATCACTTCGCGCCCCGAAATGCGCTCGATTTCGGAGGTGCCCGTGCGTCCGGTGCCGTCGGCGAGGAGGACCGCGTCGCCCACGCGCAGGCGGCGCGCGCTCGCATGTGCCGCTTCCTCCGGCGTCAACCGCACGGTCTCACCGACGGCCGGGATCTTCCCGACGATCAGCCGCGCTCGAGCGTCGCGCACGTCCAGCCGTTTTCCCTCCGGCAGCCGCCGAGCGTCCAGCGGCGCCCCTTCAGCTTCGAGACGACCTCTTCCTCCCGTTCCGTCGGGATTCCCGAGGCGACCAGACGCCCGCCCGGAGCAACACGCGCGAAGAGGAGGGCCTTCATCGGCAGGAGCTCTTCCGGCAGGAGGTTCGCCACCACGACCCGGAAGGCGCCGGAGACGGCGGCCGCGGTGCATGCCGCAAGCGCGACCCGGCCCCCGAACGGATGGAGCCGGAGGTTGTCGCGCGCCACGAAGATCGCCTCGGTGTCGGAGTCGAATCCGAACGCGCGCCGCGCTCCGAGCGCGACGGCCGCGAGCGCGAGAACAGCCGAGCCCGTCCCGGCGTCGAGCACGTCGGCTCCATCGAGGCGCTCCTCCTCGAGCGCGCGGAGCGCCAGCCGCGTCGACTCGTGTCCTCCGGTCCCGAACGCGCGCGATGCCGGGAGCCGCAACGCGATCCGGCCGGCGGGCGGCGCCGCGGTCGACGGCGGCCCCGGGTCGATCCAGAATCGCTCGCCGACTACGAACGGGCGCGAAGCCGCGCGATACGCCTCGAGCGGATCCTCCTCCGGAAGATCGGTCTCGAGGTCGTGCCGGATGCGGGACGATTCGAGCGCATCTCCCGCCGCCCGCGCGGAGGGAGCGTGGCGGTAGAACGCGATCAGGTCGTCGCCGCGCTCCTGGAACCCGAGCGGGTCATAGAGCGAGAGGATTCCGAGGACCGCGTCGTCCTTCGCCTTCCGGGGAACCACGAGCCGGGAGTATTTCAGCCGAGACATCGCGACTCCCGGCGCCTACCGCCTACCGCATCACGAAAAGATCTTCTTGGCCTTGTCCAGGACGGTCTTCCCGCCGACGGGCGCGCCGATTTCCTCGGCGTACTTTCGGAGCAGCTCCTTTTCACGCGCCGAGGGCTTTTCCGGAATCGCGACGCCCGTCCGGACGACGAGGTCGCCGCGGCGATTGCGGCCGAGCCGCCCGAGTCCGCGGCCCTTCAGGCGGATCTCACTGCCGACCGCAGTGCCGGCGGGGACAGTCACCCTCTCCGGCTCGCCGTCGAGCGTGGGGACGGAAACCTCGCCGCCCAGAACCAGAGTCGGGAACGGAAGGTCGAGCGGAACGACGAGATCGTCCCCGGAGCGCTCGAAGATCTCGTGCGGGGTCACGGTCAGAACGACGTAGAGGTCCCCGGCCGCGCCGCCGGCGGGCCCCGCGTCCCCCTCGCCCGACAGGCGGAGGCGCGATCCGTCCTCGACGCCTGCCGGAATCCGGATGTCGAGCTGGCGCGACTCCCGGCGAGTTCCCTCGCCCCGACAGGAGTGGCAGGGCTTCTCGACGATCTTGCCCTCGCCTCCGCATTGACTGCAGGTCCGGGTCATCACGAGGAATCCCTGGGACAACCGCTGGCGGCCGCGCCCCTTGCAGGACGGGCAGGTCACCGGTGACGTGCCGGGCTCCGCCCCCGAGCCGCGACACGTCTCGCACGGCCGCAAGCGGGAGATCGTGATCGGCGCGTCGACGCCGAACGCCGCGTCCTTCAGCGTGATCTCCATCCGGTAAACGAGATCGCTGCCGGCCATCCGCCGCTCCCGCGGCGCCGAGAAACCGAAGAGGTCGCCCAGTAGATCCGAGAAGTCGCCGAACACCGACGGATCGAAGCCGCCGAATCCGCCGAAACCGCCGGCGGCGCCGCCGACGCCGCTGTGGCCGAAGCGGTCGTACCGCTCCCGCTTCTCCGGGTCGGAGAGCACGGCGTACGCTTCGGACGCTTCCTTGAACTTCTCGGCGGCCTCGGGGTCGTTCGGGTTCCGGTCCGGGTGGTACTGGAGAGCCAGCCGGCGATACGCGGACTTCAACCCCGCGCTCTCGACGTCCCGGGAAACTCCCAGGATCTCGTAGTAGTCGCGCCGGGCCATCTATCGCGACGAGGCGGGGGCTTCGCCGGCCGCCCGCTGCAGCATGACCCGGGTGAGCACCTTGGCCACGCCGTTCATGTCGAAGAGCGCTTCCATCAGCTCGTCGCGCGATTCGCTCTCGGAAAGCTCGCGCGAGCGCTTCAGCGTCTCCTCGATCCTTTCGCGCTCGTCCGACGAGAGCGCCTCGGAGAACTCCCCCAGCACCCGCTCGTTGGAGACGAGCATCCCCTCCAGCCGGTTGCGGAGCTGGGTGATCTCCCTCCGCTCGTTGTCGGCGGCGGCGAACGCCGACGCCTCCCGGATGATCCGATCGATCTCGGACTGAGACAGCCCGCCGGCCGGGTTCAACTGCATCCCCTGCGCTTTTCCGGTCGCGAGGTCCCGCGCCGAGACGTGCACGATTCCGTTGGAGTCGATGGCGAACGTCACTTCGATCTGGGGAACGCCCCGCGGCGCCGTCGGAATCCCGACGAGCTCGAAGCGGCCGAGCGACTTGTTCTCCCGGGAGAGCTCGCGCTCCCCCTGGAGGACGTGGATTTCCACCACGGACTGGTTGTCGGCGACCGTCGTGAAGACCTTCGTGTTCTTCGTCGGAATCGTGGCGTTCCTCTCGATCAGCTTCTCGAAGAGGCCGCCGTGCGTCTCGATGCCGAGGGAGAGCGGGGTGACGTCGAGAAGGACGACCTCCTTGATCTCCCCCTTGAGGACGCCCCCCTGGATCGCGGCGCCGATCGCCACGACCTCGTCCGGGTTGATCTCGCGGGACGGCTCGCGGCCGAAGAGCTCCGCCACCATCCGCTGGACCCGGGGAGTCCGGGTCTGACCGCCGACCAGGATCACCTGGTCCACGTCGGACGGCTGCATCTTCGCGGACGCGAGCGCGTCGAGGCACGGCGCGGCGGTGCGGTCGATCAGGTCCGCCACGATCTGCTCGAACTTGTCGCGAGTCAGCGACCGGCTGATGTGCTTGGGGCCCGAGGCGTCAGCGGAGATGAACGGCAGGGTGATCGTCGTCTCCATGGCGCTCGACAGCTCGCACTTCGCCTTCTCCGCCGCCTCTTTCAGCCGCTGCAGCGCCATGCGATCCTGCTTCAGGTCGATTCCCGTGGACTTCTGGAAGTCCTCGAGAAGCCAGTCCATGATTTTCTTGTCGAAGTCCTCGCCGCCCAGGTACGTGTCCCCGGCGGTCGACTTGACCTCGTAGAGGCCGTCGCCCAGCTCGAGGATGGAGACGTCGAACGTCCCGCCGCCCAGGTCGTAGACCGCGACGATCTCGCTTCCCTTCCGGTCCAGGCCGTACGCGAGCGCCGCCGCCGTGGGCTCGTTGATGATGCGGAGAACGTCGAGTCCCGCGATCCGGCCGGCGTCGCGCGTCGCCTGGCGCTGCGCGTCGTCGAAGTACGCGGGAACCGTGACGATCGCCTCGGTGATTTCCTCGCCGAGGACTTCCTCCGAGAACTCCTTGATCTCCTGGAGAATGAACGCGGAGATCTCCTCCGGGCTGTACTCCCTGCCGCGCGATCGGATCTTCACGTCGCCGTTGCCGGCGCGCGCGATCTCGTACGAGAGCACTTCCCGCGCGTGCGCGGTCTCCGGAGAGTCGTACTTTCGTCCGACCAGTCGCTTCACCGCGAAGACGGTGTTCAGCGGGTTGGTGATCGCCTGGCGCTTGGCGATCTGACCGACCAGCCGCTCGCCGTCCTCGGTGAACGCCACGATCGACGGAGTCGTCCGGCTCCCCTCCCGGTTCGCGAGAACCTGCGGAGCCGTGCCCTCGACGACTGCCACGCAGCAGTTCGTCGTACCCAGGTCGATGCCGAGGATCTTTCCCACGTCAGTTCGCCTCTTCGGTTCCGCTCGAATTGCTCTCGCCCGGCCGCACCGCAACCTTGACGAGCGCGGGGCGGATGAGCCGGTCGCCGATGGTGTATCCCTTCCGGAGAACTTCCAGGACCGTATTCGGAGGCTCGGACGACGGCTGGGTCGAGACGGCCTCGTGCTGGTTCGGATCGAAACCGCCGGCGGTCTCCACCTCGCGAAGCCCGTGCTTTCGCCAGAGGTCGGTGAGCTGCCGGTGGATCAGGAGAATTCCCTGGCCGAAGTCGCTCTCGAGGTCTTTGGACGACGCGTGCGCCAGCGCCCGCTCGAAGCTGTCGACGACCGGGAGGAATTCCTTCGCCAGATCGGACAGAGCGAACCGGCGGGAGTCCGCCTTTTCCCGCTCGCTCCGCTTCCGGAGGTTCTCGAACTCGGCGAGCTTGCGGAGGTGGCGTTCCTTGAGCTCCTCCAGATCTGCCTGGACGGAGCGCAGCTTCTCCTCGGCGGCCGCGATCGCCGAGCGCTCCTCCTCCGCGAGCGCGGAGTCGAGCGACTCGCCCGTGTCTTCGAGGACGATCCGGTCCTCGTCGCCCTCGGCGTCACCGCCGAAACGCCGGCGGTCATCCATGCGAGGGCTCCCGGCGCGGCCGGCCTTCCCGGTTCTCGAGCCGCTCGGTCAACGCCCGGCCGAGCATCTGGACGACGGGAATGACCCGGGGATACTCCCGGCGCGCCGGTCCGATCACGCCGAGCATTCCGGTCAGTGTCTCTCCCGAACCGTAGGACGTCAACACCGCCGAGAGGCGGGGATCCGACGTCAGGCTCACTTCGGACCCGAGAACCACGCACGTCTCCCGCGAGTCGAGATAGCGCGTCACGAGGTCCAGGAGGCGCGTCCTCTCGTCGAATGCGCGGAATACCCGCTTCAGGCTTTCGACGTCCGAGAATTCCGGTTTGTCGAGGAGCTTCGAGGCGCCCTCGACGTAGACCTTCTCGTCCCCTTCCCGCTGGTCGAGCGCCAGCCGCGCGAGCTCGAGCGCCCGGCCGAACGCGCCGTCGATCGCGGTCTTCTCCTGCGCGAGCTCCGCGACCAGGCGCAGCCGCACCTCGTGCAGCGTCAACCCCGCGTACTCCCGGCTGAACCGCTCGCTCGCCGACTCGAGCTCCCGCGTCGTGTAGTCCCCGCCGATCTCGATGACCCGGGAGATCACGACGTCCGGCTCGTTGACCTGCACCACGAGGACCTTCCCCGGAGCGACCGACAGGAACCGCAGGCTCTTCAGTACGGTGTGCAGCGCGTCGGGAGCGACGACGAACCCGACTTCGCCCGAGAGCCGCGAGAGCAGCCGCGACGCCGTCTGGAAGAGCCCGGTCACCTCCGGCCCCGCCGAGGCGAGATCCGAGTCGACCTGGTCGCGGACCCCTTCGTTCACGCGGCGGTGCCGCACGAGCTCGTCGATGTAGAGCCGGTAGGCGCGGTCCGTGGGAACGCGCCCCGCCGACGTGTGCGGCTGGGCGAGATATCCGCCGTCGGTCAGGTCCGCCATGATGTTGCGGATCGACGCCGGCGAGAGATCGAAGCGGCTCGACTTGAAGAGGGTCCGCGACGACACCGGCTTGCCGGTGTCCACGTGAACGCGGATGATCTCTTTCAGAATCGCGCGGCTTCTTGTGTCGAGATTGCTCATTTCCCCCCGGTGCTGGCACTCGCGCAGGCCGAGTGCCAGATTCAGGGTAGCGGCGGGGGCGGGCACAGTCAAGGAAGCCGTCCGCGATCCGCGGTCCGTCATCCTCGATCGGCAGTCCGCTCCCCGGGGCGGACGCGCAATAGAGTCTGAGGGATGAGCGAAGACTTTTCGAACGCTCGAATCCTCCTCGTCGGGCCGGGACGCGCGGGGCGGGCGTTCGCACGCTCCTGGACCGGCGCCGGAGGCTCGCTCACGATCGCGGCGCGCGACCCCGCACGGGCCGGGATTCCCGGCATCGATCCGGCGGCCGTCACGGTCGTTTCCCTCGACCGGGTACCGCACCTCGACGCCGACGTGCTCCTCCTGGCGGTTCCCGACGACTCGCTGGCGCCGCTCGCCGCACGCCTCTCCTCGCGTGGCCGGTGGCGGGCCGCGCTCCACTTCTCGGGCGCGCTCGCGAGCGGCGTCCTCGCCCCGCTCGCCGGGGCCGGCGCGAACCTCGGATCCCTTCATCCGCTGCGCGCGTTCACCGGACTCCCGGGCGACGACTGGCGCGACGCGTTCGTCGCGGTCGAGGGGGAGCCGGAGGCGGTCGCCGCGGCCGAGACGATCTGCACCTCGATCGGCGCCCGGCCGCACCCCATCCGGGCCGAGAACAAACCCCTCTATCACCTCGCCGCGACTCTCGCGGCCGGAGGAACGGCCTCGCTCCTCTCGTTTGCGGCTCGCGCGTGGAGCGACGCCGGGCTCGACGAGGACGAGGGACGCGTGGCACTTGCCGGGCTCGCGCGGACCGCCGTCGAGGCAGTCTCGCGGCTCCCGTTCGACGGCGCATTGACGGGCCCGGTCGCCCGCCGCGACGTTGCCACGATCCTCCTCCACCGCGCGGCGCTCGCCGGTCGCCCGGAGCTCGCGAAGATCTACGGCCTCCTCGCGGCGGAGACGCTCCGGCGCACTCCCGGGCGCGGAGAGGAGCGCGAGATCGCCCGGATTCTCGGAATCTCCGCGGCGCACGACTCCCCCGGCGACACCGAAAACGGAAAGAAATCGGACAGGTCGCCGCCAAGGGGTTGAGCCGGCGGGGAATCCGGGTCGCCCGGGCGGGAGCCGGGTGCTAAAATCCGTCCCCGGGAGTAACCCACCCCGACCAAAATGGTGTTCTTCAACTACGCCACGATGCAGATGGCGGCCAAGATCGTTTACTACGGTCCGGGCCTGTGCGGGAAGACCACCAACCTCCACCACATCTATGGGCGGACCGCCCCGGATTCGAGGGGGGAGATGGTCTCCCTGGAGACCGAGACCGACCGCACCCTCTTCTTCGATCTCCTGCCCTTGGACGTCGGCGTCATCAGCGGGTTCAAGACCCGGGTCCAGCTCTACACCGTGCCGGGCCAGGTCTTCTACAACACGACCCGCAAACTCGTCCTGAAGGGCGTCGACGGGATCGTGTTCGTGGCCGACTCCCAGCGCGCGATGAAGGACGCCAACATCGAGAGCTTCGCCAACCTGAAGACCAACCTGGCCGAGATCGGCGTCAGCCTGGACGAGGTGCCGCTCGCGTTCCAGTACAACAAGCGCGACCTCGCCAACATCCTGTCGGTCGAAGAGCTCGACGAGGCTCTGAACAGGGACAAGACGCACGAGAGCTACGAGGCGAGCGCGATCCTCGGACAGGGAGTCTTCGAAACGCTGAAGGCGATTTCGCGTCTCACGCTCCGGTCGCTCAAGAAGAGAATGTCCGGAGAGGATCGGCCGTCGCGGCCCACGACGCCACCCGCTCCGAAACCGCCGCCGCCCCGGGAGGCTGCGCCGCCGCCCGTGCCGAGCGAAAGCGCCGCTCCTCCGGTCGAAGAAGCCCGGCCGGCCGTCCCGACGCCCGGTGAAATGGCCGAGGCGGAACGCGCGACGATCGCGCTCTCGAGAACGCCGGTCGGCGAGCCCATCCGCGTCCCGCGGCCCGTGGAAACCGGTCCCACGGAGATCGAGTTCGAGCCGGACACGGTCTCGTTCGCGCAGAGCGCTCAGGCGACGCCGACGCCGGAGGAGGGAGTCAAGCACGTCCGCGTCGGCTCCAACGTCGACATCCTCGCGGAGCTCGAGCGGCTCCGGAAGAACGCGACCTCGCTCTCCCCCGCCAGCCGGCCGACGCGACGCGCCAGCTCCGGAGTTTCGGTCGACGACCTGCTCGCGAACAGCCTGAATCACCGGAAGGAAGTGAGCCGTGTTTTCGACGTGGACGTCTCGCGTCGCGAGCTCGCCTCGGGTCACCACGTCGCGGTGACGTTGCAGTTCACGGATCGGGACAACGCTCGCGTCGGGAACGAGAAGACGTTCTCGATTCCGCTCGATTCCGCGCAGGACCTCGAGAAGCTCGTCCTCGCCCTGAAGTTCCAGATCTTCGGAAAATAGCCGCGCTGCCGGCGCTCCCCGCGGGGGCGGCGATCCGGCGGCACCCGGTGACATTCGACCCGGCTGATGTCCTCGATCCGACACATTCAAAAAAGGTTTTGCTTTTGGCTCCACCCCGGCAGTACCCTTTTTTCCAGATGCCCTCAAAGCCCACGGTCTTCTCCGGGAAAAACTGCGTCCTCTTGTGTCTGGTAGCCAGTCTGGTCGCCTGCTCGGCGAACGGCCGGCGGCCCGCCGCGGTGCAGCGTCCGGTGCCCGAGTACGTCGCGATGACCCGCGCGGGGGCCATCTTCGAGAAGGGACGGCTGGCGGCTCTCTCCGGCGACTTCGAGTGCGCGCGGGAGTACTTCCGGGAAGCGGTCGAGGTCCTCCGCCCGGCGACCGGACCCGCTCCCACCGATCCCGAGCTCATCTACTTCTCCACCCAGCTCTACGAGAGCGCTCTGCGCTACGAGGCCCTGAGCGGGCCCGCGGAGGAGGCCGGGACCTCCGACGGCCAGGTCGCGTCGGACCTGACCGAGATCGAGCAGCCCCAGGCCTCCGAGCAGGACATCGTCGAGGCGAAGGAAGCGATCGCCTCCGACACGACCGGCGTCACCTACGACATCCCGATGACCGTGAACGACGCGGTGCTGAAGATCCTCGCGGCCTTCCAGAACGACCTGCACGGCGTCATCGCCCGCGGCCTCACCCGCTCGGGCCGGTACATCCCGATGATCCACCGGATCTTCGAGGAGGAAGGGCTGCCCAAGGACCTCGCCCAGATCGCCTTGATCGAGTCCTCGTTCGTGGTCAATGCCCGTTCGCCGATGAAGGCGCACGGGATCTGGCAGTTCATGCCCCGCACCGGCCGCCACTACGGGTTGACGGCCAACTCCGTGGTCGACGAGCGGAGCGATCCGGAGAAGGCGACGCGCGCGGCCGCGCGATATCTCTCCTACCTGCACGAGCTCTTCGACGACTGGTACCTCGCCATGGCCGCGTACAACGCGGGCGAGGGAAAGATCCTCCGGGCGATGCAGCGGACGGGAGCCCGCGATTTCTGGCAGCTCGCCGCGACCGGAGCGATCCGCCCGCAGACGCAGAACTACGTGCCGGCCGTGATCGCGGCGACTCTCATCGCGCGCAACCCGGCGCACTACGGCTTCGAGGTCGAATACGAGGCGCCCCTCGAATACGAGACGGTGCGCCTCGACCGCCCGGTCCACCTGAAGCACCTCTCTGCCGCGGAGTCCGCCCTGGAGGAGCTGCGGCGCCTGAACCCCGAGCTGAGGACGTCGATCACCCCGAGGCAGCCCGAGGGTTACGAGCTGAAGGTGCCGGTCGGGACGCGCTCGGACGTGCTGCTCGCCTTCGCCTCCGCTCCGACCGCGGTCTTCCCGGTGGCGCGGCGCCACGTCGTCCGGCGCGGTGAAACTCTCGCCCGCATCGCCCGCCGGTACCGCGTATCGGTGGCGACGCTCGCCGCCACGAACGGGCTCTCCCGCCGCTCGCGCGTCCCGAAGGGCCGCGTGCTCGTCATCCCCGGCCGGGCTCCCCAGGAGATCCGGTACGCGTCGGTTTCCCGGGGCCGTCACGGCCGCGGCGTCCGCAACGCGGTCGCCTCGCGCTCCCGGACCGGCTCGCGGAAAGCGGTTGCCGCGCACTACAAGGTGCGGACGGGGGACACCCTCTACCAGATCGCTCTCCGCCACGGAACCACGGTCGCGACACTCCTGGCCGTGAACAGCCTGCCGACACGGGCCAAGATCCGCCCCGGCGACCGCCTGAAGATTCCGTCGAGCCGGTAAAGACCGTCGCGGTCGCTCGCTCGGGGGCTCGGACGGGCGAGCGGCTCGCCAGACCCGGCTCGACCGCTCGCCAGCCCCCTCGCTCGCTCCCGCTCCCGCGGCGCGAGGCTCCTCCGCTCGGTTACTTCGCGGAGACTCCTCGCGCCGCGACGACAGGGCCTGCGACAGATAGAGGTAGATGCTCGCGCGGGTTCACTCCGCCGCCACGATCGGGATCGACGCCCGCGTCCTCGACGTGGAGGTCGACGTCTCTTCGGGCCTTCCGGCGTTCACGATCGTCGGTCTTCCGGACCCGAGCGTCCGGGAGGCGCGCGAGCGCGTCCGTTCTGCTCTCCGCAACAGCGGTTTCTCCCTGCCGTCGGGCGTCGTCACCGTCAACCTCGCGCCCGCCGGGTTCCGGAAGGTCGGTGCGTCGCTCGACCTTCCCGTCGCGGTGGCCTTCCTGGAGATCGCGGGACTCCCCCTCGCGAACCGCCGGCGACGGGTTTTCGTCGGGGAGCTGGGTCTCGACGGCCAGGTCCGACCGATCAAGGGAGCGCTCTGCGTCGCGCTCGCGGCCCGGGAGGAGGGCTTCGACGAGGTCGTGCTGCCGGCCGCGAACGCCCGGGAGGCCGGAGCGGTCGAGGGGATCGCCGTGGTGCCCGTCCGATCGCTCGCCGACACCGTCGCGCACCTCCGGGGCGAGCCGATGGCATCCGGCGGACCTCCCCTTCCCCCGCCGCCGGCAGCCGCAAGGCCGCTCGATTTCAGCGACGTCCGGGGCCAGGCGGTCGCGCGGAGGGCGCTCGAGATCGCGGCGGCCGGAGGCCACCACGTCCTGCTCGTCGGCCCTCCCGGCGCCGGCAAGACGATGCTCGCGAGGCGGATACCGTCCATCCTGCCGAGGCTGACCCGCGCCGAGGCGATCGACGTCACCCGCATCCACTCCGTGGCGGGGACGCTGCCGTCGGGCCAGGGCCTTCTCGAGACGCCGCCGTTCCGGGCGCCGCACCACGGCACCTCCGCTCCGGGCCTGGTGGGCGGTGGGGCTCGACCATCCCCCGGCGAGGTTTCGCTGGCGCACCGGGGCGTCCTCTTCTTGGACGAGCTTCCGGAGTTCCGGCGCGACGTGCTCGAGGGGATTCGGCAGCCGATCGAGGAGAAGCGGGTATCGATCGTCCGGGTCGGCGGCGCGTGCTCGTATCCGTGCGACTTTCTTCTCGTCGCGGCGATGAACCCCTGCCCGTGCGGGTTCCTCGGAGATTCCCGGCGTGCGTGCCGGTGCGACGCCGCCGAGCGCGCGCGCTACGGCCGGAAGCTCTCGGGACCGCTCCTCGACCGGATCGACCTCCACGTCTCGGTCCCCGCGGTCCCCTGGGCCGACCTGAAGGCCGGCGGGGCCGAGCCTTCCGACGGGATCCGCGAGCGCGTCGCGGCGGCGCGAAAACGCGCCGAGCACCGCCGCCCGGGAGTGCCCGGATTCCGCAACGCGGACCTCTCGGCGTCGGACCTCGACCCGGCGAAGATCCTGGATCCGGACGCCCGGCCTCTGCTCGCCCGCGCCGTCGACTCTCTGGGCCTCTCGGTGCGCGCTCTCCACCGATCACTCAAGGTCGCGCGCACCCTCGCCGACCTCGCCGGCGCCGAGAAGATCGGAGCGGCGCATCTCTCGGAGGCGATCTCGTACCGGCTCCGCGAGGCCGGCATCGCCGGGCGTTAGGTTCGGGGAAAGAGTCGGCGAAGGGACGAACGCCTCGGGCCCCGGGACGAAGGCGACCCGTCTCTCCGGACGATCGCAAAGCCGCGAACCTCGACCGGCGCGGCGCGTAGAGAGAGTCGAACCTCGAGGAGACGACATTGACGCCCGACTCCCGCCGCTCGCTCGTCCCCCGTCTGCTGATCGTTCTGCAGTTCACGGTGTCCGCCTGCGGCACCCGCAGCGCCTCGCCCGGTCCGAATCCCCTCCTCGGGAGCTGGTCCGGCGAAGTGAGTCACGGGACGGAGCGCAAGCGGATCGGTCTGCGATTCGCGCAGAACGAGAAGGGATCGATCGTCCTCTACCTCGATCTCCCGGACCTGAAGTTTCACGACCTGGGGCCGCTACCCCTGCGCCCGGAGGGCAACGAGTACGTCGGACCACAGTCGCTCTTCCGGCTGTCGCGGAGCGGCAAGAAGATTTCGGGAATCTGGTCGTTCGACGGCAACGAGCTGCCGTTCGAGCTCCGTCCCGGCGCGCTGCCCGCGTCCGCGAATCCCCCGCCGCCGGTGAAGGGGCCGGTCGC
>Ga0068860_100004057_pt1 | contig 15031 bp, 6 predicted proteins | sample KBSSwiS32_FD_66597 | JGI IMG/M metagenome (GOLD analysis project Ga0068860, IMG submission 66597) | Switchgrass rhizosphere microbial communities from Kellogg Biological Station, Michigan, USA - KBS Switchgrass S3-2 | ecosystem: Host-associated > Plants > Roots > Rhizosphere > Soil ... | reverse complement strand
TTTCTTTTACTTAAGAGGCATAAGAATGCATTTTCAAATGTTAGCAAATAAAATTTATTGTTCAGCCTTCCTGTTTTTTGCCTCCTGTTGCGTTCATGCAATGTCAGATAGCAGTTATGTAGCAAAAATTAAACTGTCAAAAGAGGCAAATGGTATTGAAGAGATGTCCTGGAGAATCGGGAATAATGGAAGGAACTATATTGACAGGGGAAGTATGCTTGGGACAGTAAAGGTTAAGTATAAAATTGGTAATACATCGTATTCAGTCAGTACAGCCGAATGTAAGGCTTCCCTGACAAAAAATCAATCCAATGATATCAGTGTTCAATTTAATTTGCCCGGAGGGCTGAACCTGGATGAAGTGTTTCAACAACTTAATGGTAAAGTATTGTGGACAGCCAGGTTTCAAAATAACAGCCCGGCAATAGCGGAAATATCGGATTTATCTTTTCCTCTTCCAATAGGCAGCCGGGATGATAGTATTTCAGTACCGGATAACCTGAATTCGCATAATTCCATTATTGGAAATGCTTCTTTTATGTATTGGATTCCTTATAAGGGTTATGGCCAGGTTTTGATGATGACTTTGATCGGGAATACCTCCCTGGAGTTTTATACCGGACAGTGGAATAATGTTTCCGAAATTTTCATACATTCTTCAACCAGTGTGGACAGGGTTAAGGATACATGGCGTATTCCCGGAACATCTGCTGTTGTAAAGCCGGGGAAAAGCCTGGTATATGGATTCAAATTCCAGGTTGTCAATAACCTTGATGAAGTGAGAACCCGTTTATATGCCGAAGGATGCCTTGACCTGAGAGCTGCCCCGGGAATGACAGTTCCTAACGATCTTTCAGCTTATTGTTTATTAAGGACCAAAGATAAAATTACAAAGCTTAGTGCGGAGTATCCGGAACAAACAACCATAGAATATATCGGCCCCCGAAAAGATGGGTATGGCTTATATAAATTTTCATTTTCAAAAACTGGGGAAAATCTTATAACGGTAATGTACGGCCAGGGTAAAAAGGCATACCTCAATTTCTTTTCAACGGAGCCATTGGACGTGTTGATCAAAAAACGATCAAAATTCATTGCTTTCAAACAGCAAATTAAAGACACCACCAAATGGTATAATGGCCTTTACAGTATTTGGGATATGGAGCATAAAAATTTGCTTTCGCCTGACGATAAAGGTCCCTTCCCTGATTTTGTAGTGGGCGGATCGGATGATCCGTCCAATTGCAAACCTCTTTTAATAAGTGAAAAGAATGTTGTATATCCCGATAAAGATGAAATAGCATCACTTGAATATTATCAAAAAAACTTTGTATGGGGCAAACTGCAACGTACGGGTGATGAATATCCCTACCCATATGGAATATATGGCAGTGAAAACTGGTTTGAAAACCGCTCCGGAAAAGCCGGGGATTATAATTCAGGAGGATGGGGTAAAGAAAGAATGTGGCGGACATTTGATTATGTCACTCACATCGCTATTTATTTTAACCTCTACAAAATCGCAAGAGACTATCCCGAAATGGTCACCTACCTTGATGCAAAAGGTTATTTGGAAAGATCATACCGGACTGCGATTGCATTTTTTACAGTTCCCTATAACATAGAAATGGGCCCTCGCTGGGCATTTCATGGCTGGACTGACTGGGCATATAAACAGGGTAACTTCCATGAACGGTATATTATTGAATTAATAGATGAACTGGTGAAAAATGGTGAAGCTGAAAAGGCAGATGTATTGAAAAGAGAATGGGAGAAAAAAGTAAAGTATTTTATCTATGATGATCCATGGCCATTTGCTTCTGAAATGGTAGTAGACAGGACCGCATTTGAATCAACCTATTATGTTGCGGAATATGCAAGAGAACATCCTCTGTTGCCGCAGGCAAAGCTTTGGTATGATAAAAACAAAAAAATCTGGTATTCCCATCTGAGTATAAGCGACTCTGCAACAAACTCGCTGATGGAAAGACAGCTATTGGCCAACCTTGCCATACGGGGAACAATTGAACCTGCATTTAACCTGTTAGGATCAGCCTGGGCGGGAACCAGCTACGACCTTTGTTATATGTCTCAAATGGGTGGAGTAGCCATCCTGGATTATGGATTAAAGTATGCCGCCGAGCCTTGCCGCTATATAAACATTGGGTATAACTCCCTGTTAAGTTCCTGGGCGTTGATGAATACAGGAAATGAAAAAGATGGATTCGGTTATTGGTACCCGGGCAAAGATAACGATGGGGCAATAGGATGGATTTTTACACCTATACAACATACAACGACTTATTTCAGAAATATTCCTGCAAAAAGATGGGTCTGGCAACATGATGGGGAAATTGATCATGGTATTGTGGGTGCTATTCATGGAGCAAGTGCTATAGTAACTGATGATCCCCTGTTTGGAAGAATAGGCTATGGATGTGAGATAGTCCCTGGCAAAAATAACCAGGTTGCGCTCATCCCAAAAGATGGTGTACGGCGGCGTATTCACTTTTATGTTGACAAACAAAAAGTTTCACTTGAGTTGTATAACGATGGATTTGCTAAAGATTCAATTGTCACGTTTTCACCGGGTGACGGCCTTATAAGTTTTACAATCGAAAACAGGCAAACTAAAACCCATGAATGTACAATTTCAATTACGAATCTTGAACACGGAGATTATAGTGTTCTCATGAATGGAAATCCTTCTGTTACACTTTTTTTTGCTGAAGGAAAGAGGTCCAACTATATTAATTTACCGGTAAATAAAGAAACCCAAACTGTTTCTATAGTAAAAAAACGATAAAGTGGATTATTTAAGGATCCTGCTACTTTTTACCAGGTCAATTAAATGACTTATTAAAAAGATTTGAGGCAGGTATAGGCGTAATATGCACAACAAAATCAATTAAAATGAAAAAAATAAGTAGTACAATTCTGTTATTAGTTGTTTTTCAAATTAGCCTGGTATCTCAAACGAATGTTTCTGATCCCGGAGCCTTTCCAAAAGATGAGTACACTCCTTATGGGTATCTTGATAATCCTTACCACAGTTTCGTTCTTAACCGAAGTGGTATTATCAGGTCGGTCCCCCCATTAGGATTTGGCTTCTGGTGCCGCCAATTGCCCTGGCCATATGGAATGGGGATGACCCGTAATGTGAATTACCTGTCATTCCTTGAATTAAGTATTCTCCAGGATGGAATAAAATTCAACACGTCTGATGATTTCAAAAAAAATGGAATTCAACTGGTATCGAATTATCATACAAAGAATATATTTAGTTATAACTGGCAGTACAAAAGTCTTGTGTATGATATAAAATATCTTCACCCGGTAGAAGACGGTATCTTATGTATTGTATCTGTTAAGAATACTTCTAATGCAGGCATTAAGGTAACACTGCATGCAACCAACACTTATGGATATCCTGAAAGCGGATGGTGGGGAAGCGATGGGGTAACGTCCGGTTACAATTCCAACGCAGATGCAGGTGTAAGTAAGATTTGGGCTTATGGCGATGTATTCGGCATAGGATCGAACACAAAAAGTGCCAGCTATAAAGCAACTTCGTCTGAAGAGGAATGGAAATCCTGGATAAACAAAGAAGACTTCACTTCTAATACCGGGGCTCATACGAGTTTCCCCCAACCCGTTTACACTGTACAATCTTATAAAATTAACGTGCCGCCTTTGGGCAGTAGTGCCATAACTCTTGCGCTTACCCGCGGAAAAAATGAAATTTCCGCTATAGACCGGCATAAAGAAATACTGGGAAATGCACCGGCTTTATTAACACAAAAAGAGCAGGAAGACAATCAGTTCTACCAGGTAGTTCCTCTTCTCTCAGGCGATTGGCCAAATGAATGGAAACACGGTTGGATTTACGATTGGGAAACACTTAGAATGAACATAAGAGAGCCCCTCGGTAACTTCAAACATCATTGGGATGGCATGCAAATTTTTAGCCCAAGATCTGTTTTAGGTGAAACAGCTATTGATGCTATGTGCATGAGCTTTGCTAATGTGAACCTGGCAAAGGACATGTTGTTGGGAACTTTCGCAGATGCCGCAATGCCAAACATACCCTGCTCGCGCGAAGATGGAAGCATGAACATGATTGGCGCCGATGGCCGTGAATGCGGAACCGCACCGATATGGGGTATGCCTTTTCAGGTAATCAATTCAATCTATGAAAGAGATAAAGATGATAAATGGGTGAATGATTTATACCCCTACCTGAAAAAATACTTGGAGTGGTGGCTTCAAAACAGAACGGATAAAGAAGGTTGGTTTCATGCCGCCAATAGCTGGGAATCCGGACAAGACGGCTCAAAAAGATTTTTAGTAGCAGACCATGATCCAGGAGCTGCCGCAGATTTTGTACGCACAGTTGATATAGAGGCTGCCATGGCGCATGCCATGCTCACTATGCAGAATTTTGCCAAAATAACCAACCGGCAGGATGATATTAATTATTGGGAAAAGCAGGCTGAAAAAAGAATCCAAAGCACAAGGTCGATGTTTGTGAATGGCTGGTTCAGGGATGTGGATGCCCGTACGAATCAACCCATCATTCTTAAGGATTATTATGACATAATGATGTTCCTGCCAGCATCGCTTAACATCGCATCAGCACAGCAGATGAAAGAGCTGGCACCAATGTTCTATCACTTTAGAAAGAATCCGACTCATTTTTTGGAGTGGCCTTCATTCTTATTTCCTTTTACCGAAGCCGCCTGGAATGCCGGCTTACAAATGTTTAATGCCGAGGAAGTAGCAAAAATCGGAAACAGGATCTATCCACGGCTTGATGAAAGAAATCTTCAGCCTGTTTTGATGGAAGGACTTGAGAAAGTACTACCGCCACAATACAGTTATCGTATTCCCGGCGTATCTGATGAGTTTTGGCCCATATCTGAGACTAATCCGGGAGGATGCGAAAATTATGGTTGGGGATCAACTTTCCCTACCCTTGTTATTCGAAATATAATTGGCTTCAGAGAATTTAATGACGGTGAAAAAAGCGGATTTTATCTGTCACCTTCCCTTCCTGACAATTTAGTCAAGCCAGGAAAATCCTTAGGGATTACCGATTTAAATTACCGGAAGAATCGCATTAATGTCAAGTATACTTTAGGCTCAAACAATAAGTTAGAAACACACCTGGTATGTGATCTCAGTAACGCTGCAGGTATAAAAGTGCTTAATTCGAAAAATCAGGTTATAAAAAGTTCAGCTGAAAAATCCTTACACAAGGATCTTTCATTTTCAATAAAAAATGGTGAGATGTATAAGGTTATAGTGGAATTATAATATTTCAAAAATTACCGTGAGGCATATCAAAAATATGATTAAATTATTATTTACGACAACAATCACATTGCTTTTTCAGTGTTGTTTATTTAGCCAGGCTGATAAAAAAGCTAACGCGATTCATGCGGAGACTGTAAATAATGGTTTCATTCTATCAATTGATGATTTTTCTAAATTTTCCAATGAAGATTTTAGATACTCAGAACAACTTTCCCGCAAAGGATATACGCCTACATGCCTGAGTAATGGACTGCTGAGCATAAGCCCGGGGCCGAATCCACTGATTCACACATTAAGTTATATTAACACTGCTTCAACAGTTGTAAGTGGTTTTGTACATCAACATCCAGGTCAGAAATACGAAGAGTTTGCACCTGTCCCCTACCCTCTGGCAATTAAGTTAGACATAGATGAATATAACATCAGGGATCTGCAAAACCGGTTAATACCCGGGAGGCAGGAATTGAATATGAACAACGGGGAATTAACTACCGAGCTGGTTAGTGATATCAATGGAAACAAAATCAACATAAAGGTGGTTCAGTTTGCTTCAAGGTATATACCAACCATTCTATGCGAAAAACTGACTTTTACTTCGGCCAAAAACATTTCTGTTTCATTCAATAATTTTATCGACGGCACAGGTGCTGATACAACAATTTATCGTGAAAGCCCCAGGTCGCTATCGGAAGTAACTCCTGCGGATAAACCTAATATCGTTGATCAGGTGAAAGGTTATATTTCGGATAACAACAGTAAGCTGGGTGTGGCTATATTGTTGGAAAGAAGTCCTGGCCTGACCTTTAAAGCACCCGGTCATTACATAGTAAATCTCAAAGCAAATCAAAGCTATGATGTAAAAATGCTGGTCTCTATGGTTTCTGATGTCTATCATCCCGATCCCCAGTTAGAATCAATAAGAGCGATAAGGTGGGCAGAGATGATTGGGTTCGACGATCTGGAAATAAAAAACGTGAAAATATGGCGGGAGCTTTGGAAATCCAGAGTTAAAATTAATGGAGCTCAATTTGAAGACCAGCAGGCTCTTGATCTTGCATTTTATTATCTCCAATCGAACGTTCATGCATCTTCGCGTTTGGGTTATTCACCGTTTGGCCTGACACAATCATGGGCATACGGCGGACATAGTTTTTGGGACACAGATTTATGGATGACACTTCCCACACTACTTGTGCAACCGGATGCGGCCAAAGCTATAATTAATTACAGGTTTAATGGGCTGAATGCTGCAATAAACAGGGCATCCCTGTTTGGCTTTAAGGGTGCACAGTATCCATGGGAAACATGCCGGGATGGTTCGGAAGTTACCTCCTCGAACATAGAAACAGGATGGGCTGAACAACATACCATGGGACCCGCTCTCGCTGCATGGGAATATTATCTTGCAGGGCCACCTGATCATGATTTTTTAGAATACAGGATATGGCCAATAATAAAAAATGTTACGGAATGGCTGGTAAGTCGTGGTGAATTCACCTCAAGAGGGTTTGAATTTAAAACAATGATGGGACCCGATGAAGGAATTTCAAATGTAAGTAATCAATCGTACTTTAATCTGCTTGCAAAAAAAGTAATTTCAATTGCTATAGAATGCTCTAAAATATTAAACAAAACTTCTGACGAATCATGGCGGCAAATTGCCAAGCAAATATACCTGCCTCTTAATGCGGACAAAAATGTTGTGACACCTTACGATCCAACTTCAAAGGTTACAATTTTTGACCGCAATAAAAATGAATTCGTCAATGTCATTGCCAATCTAAAAGATGAAACTTATTCACTGGGTAATCTCACTTTTCTGTTTTGCCACGGATTACCACTCAGTGATAACTTATTCAGAAGTACTTACTTCTTTGAAGAAAAAATAAGATTAAAAAGAATAAACGAAACTGGTATACCCGGGGGCCCGAACACTGTGGGTTTCGTGTCACCTGCATGGATGGCTGCAGCAGCATTTTGCGGAGAAAGAGACAAAGCCGCTGAATTATTTACAAGTACATGGAAAGGACACCTGCTGCCGCCTTTCGGTATGACCAGGGAAGTCCAGGATCGATACTATGGAGGCTTTATAACAAGCTGTGGCAGCCTCTTGCAAAATACAATATTGGGACTTACGGGATTGCGAATAAGTGCAACAGATTGGAGGAAATATCCTGCTTCGTTACCCACAGGATGGAAAAGTATTGAAGTTGACAGAATATGGATCAGGGGTAGTCCATATAAATTGATAGCAAAAAATGGTGAAAAAGCGCAATTGATTTCACCCGGTAAACTTAGATAGATTCGAAATTGATTTCAATTCTCTTTCGAATGACGAAGGACCTGCATTGGTTCCTTCATTGCGCAGGCTCGCTGACCGGATATGATTTTAAGTACAATTATTAACTAAAAAATATTACCAGCAATGTATAAATTCCCGTTTACCGCAATTATCGCCGTACTTATCCAGGGTTGCATGTCTGGCCATGTTGATAAAGCGGTAAATTCTGTCCTTACACAAGTGCCCTTTAACAAGGTAAAATTGGAGGATGAGTTTTGGTTGCCGCGCATCAGGATTGAAAAGGAAGTACTGATTCCTTACGCGTTTGTGAAAACAGAGCCGGCGGTAGAAAATCTAAAGCGCACTGCCAATTTTCTAAAGGGTATAAAAGATTCATTGCCTTTCCCTCATCGTTTTGTCGCTTCAGACCTCTATAAAGTAATGGAAGGAGCTTCATACGTGTTAATGATTCAATCTGATGCGGCCCTCGAAAGAAAAATGGATTCAATAATAGATATAATTGAAGGAGCGCAAAAACCCGACGGTTATATGTATGAAGCACATGTCACGGGGGTAGCCAAATATCATCCGCTATGGGGAGGTGCTGGAATGGGCGATAAGCCTTATAGCTGGGAGGTACATAGTCATGAATTGTATAACATGGGTCACATGTATGAAGGTGCAATAGCATATTACCAGGCGACAGGAAAGGACAAATGGCTTAAAGTGGCAGAAAAAAATGCCAGGCATATTAATAAAGTGTTCTTCGAAGGTGATCCAAATTATAATAATGGTAAACCAGTTATGCAGGCTCCGGGGCATGAAGAACTTGAACTGGCGTTAGTCAAGATGTATAAAACGACAGGAAAGAAATTATATCTCGACATGGCAAAGAAATTTCTGGAAATAAGGGGTGTGACTTATAAACCGGGCGGCGAGGGAGTGATGGCTCCGGAATATGCACAACAGCATCTCCCGGTAAAAGAGCAAAGAGAAGCTGTTGGGCATGCCGTTCGTGCGGCTTACCTGTATTCGGGAATGGCTGACGTAAGCTCGCTCACAAATGACAGTTCTTTTTTCCCCGCATTAAAGAGTATTTGGGAAAACATCGTTGATAAAAAAATGCACATCACGGGCGGGTTGGGTGCTGTTCATGGAATTGAAGGTTTTGGACCTGAATATGAATTGCCCAATAAGAATACCTATGACGAAACATGTGCGGCAGTCGGAAATGTTTTATTTAATTACCGTATGTTTTTGATGATGCAGGATGCAACCTATATGGACGTTGCTGAAATAGCATTACTAAACAATGTTTTGGCGGGTGTAAATTTCGAAGGCAATAAATTTTTTTATGTTAACCCGCTGGAATCCGACGGAAAAACACCGTTTAATGGGGAAACGGCCGGACGCTCTCCCTGGTTCAGTGTAGCCTGCTGTCCAACAAATATTTCGCGTCTGCTTCCCCAGGTTCCCGGAATGATGTACGCCCACAATGATAATTCAATCCTTTGTACCCTTTATGGAAGCAGCAGTACAGTTATTCCCCTGAAGGAATTAAATGTGGGATTAAAGCAAAAATCAAATTATCCCTTTGACGGAAAGGTATCCATTATAGTGTCTCCTGAAACCGATGATCAATTATTTACCGTTAAATTAAGAATTCCATCGTGGGCCAGGGGGCAATTCGTGCCCGGCGAATTATACCGTTATTCAAATACATTACCTGAAGCGTGGATAATTAAAGTAAATGGTAATAGAATTCCTGCAAAATGCGAAAAAGGCTTTGCAGATATTTCAAGAAAATGGAGAAAAGGAGATATAGTTGAGTTAGAATTGCCAATGCCTGTGAGATTTGTAAAAGCGTCAGATAACGTAATTGCAGATAGAGGACGGATTAGTGTTACAAGGGGGCCATTGGTTTATTGTACTGAAGGAACTAATAAGTATGAACAAGTTCAACGATTGTTTTTCAGCAAAATACCCGATCAGACGGGCATTAATATACACCGTTCAGATACGGGTGTTCTCAAATCCATTCCATTAATTGATCTGGTCTTAAATGAAGTTGCTAATAGCAAGGTCTCATCAAAAAAAGTGAGCCTGATCCCATACTATGCCTGGAATAACAGGGGGATTAATACCATGGAGGTTTGGCTTCCCACACGGCGGGACATGGTGGTATATTCTGATCACGAAGATCTTAAAGGTGGTAAATTCCTCAATGTAAAAGCTTCCTCGATCGCAAGCACTTCAAGTCTTGAAGGCATTAGTTCTAAAACAGCTCCCGCAGGCTCTGATGATTTATCAATTATTCCCTGGATAAGTAATTTAAATAAGGGTAAGGCTGAGTGGATTGAAATAGACGTTGTCAAAAAACCAATCCGGAGTATAGGCCTTTATTGGTTTGCCGACCAGGTGAATGTCAACTTCCCAAAAACCTGGAATATCGAATATAAAAAAGATGGCAAATGGCTACCTCTAAAATTATTTGCTGCCGATAGTTATGGGATTGAACCCGATAAATACAATACAATTCGTCCCGCATCCAGACTAATTTGTAGTGCAATGAGGATCAATATGCTACCCGCTGGTAAGATGGTAGGTGTTTCGGGTGTTAGTGTAGTATATGATGAGTAGAAAGACTAATCAATTGATTCAAAACATGCAGTACTTTTTGATAAGCAAAAATGCTCATCTATGTTAGCCCTATGATGTCAGAAAAAATATTAATAATTTAAGTATGAAAAAAAAAGCCATCAAGGCCATAGCATTTTCGTTTGTCTTTCTATTAATACACCCGGCATTTGGAAATGATAAGGGTTGGCTAAATGATTCTCTCAAAAAGGATCTTACCCGGTTACATTATTTGGAAATGCCTTTGGGTTCTATAAAGCCAAAGGGTTGGTTGCTGCACCAGCTACAAATTATGCGGGATGGTTCAACAGGCCACCTTGATGAAGTATATGAAAAAATAAAAAATGACAATGGCTGGCTTGGCGGCAAGGGTGATGGCTGGGAAGAAACCCCTTATTGGCTGGATGGCGCGGTACCATTGGCTTACCTCTTAGATGATGCAGCATTAAAACAAAAAATTCTGCGTTATGTCAATTGGACAATAGAGAACCAGCGTCCGTCCGGCTATTATGGTCCTATAACCAAATGGGAAAGCGACAACGGAAAAAAAATAACAGTCAAAGACTGTGCAATGGGCGAAGACTGGTGGCCCAAAATGGTTATGCTGAAAGTATTACAGCAATATTTCACGGCAACCGGTGACAAACGTGTCATTCCTTTTATGTCAAAATATTTCAGCTACCAACTGCAATCATTAAAAACCTGCCCGTTAGGCAAATGGACAGAATGGGCACAGTCCCGTGGGGAAGACAATATTTTGATTGCACAATGGCTGTATGGAATCACAAAAGATAAGTATTTATTAAACTTGTGTGACATCCTGCAACAACAAACATTCGCCTGGAGCGATTGGTTGGGCGGCAGGGATTGGGTGATTAATGCGGCAGCCTATCAAAACGACAAAGCATGGATGTCGCGTCACGGGGTTAACGTGGGCATGGGTTTAAAAGATCCTGCCGTTCAATACAGGCAAACCGGGGATAAAAAATACCTGGAGGCATTGAAAACAGGATTTAATGACCTTATGACGCTTCACGGCCTTCCCCATGGAATGTTTTCCGCCGACGAGGACTTGCATGGGAATAGCACAACCCAGGGAACAGAACTATGCGCCATTGTTGAGTCTATGTTTTCGTTGGAACAAATTGTGAGCATTACAGGCGACATAGAATATATGGATGCCCTGGAGAGAATGACTTTCAATGCACTGCCAGCGCAAACAACGGATGATTATAACAACAAACAATACTTTCAAATAGCCAACCAGGTGAACATAAAAAGAGGAGTTTTCAATTTTTCTCTACCCTTTGGAAGGGGAATGAATAATGTGCTGGGTATGCGTAGTGGTTACACTTGTTGCCTGGCCAATATGCACCAGGGTTGGACAAAATTTACCTCTCACCTTTGGTATGGCACCCCTGGTAAGGGTTTGGCAGCTCTGCATTTTAGCCCTAGTCAAATCGTCGCTAAAGTTGGTGTTTCAAATACCGGGGTTACCATCAATGAAGTGACCAGCTATCCATTCAGTGATTTGATCGACTTTGAAATTTCTGCTGAAAGAGATGTTTCCTTTCCATTTCATATAAGGATCCCGGCATGGTGTAATGAGGCTATTGTTAAGTTGAATAGCCAGGTATTCCGTAAAGCAAAAGGGGGACAGGTTATTGTTATCGATCGCACCTGGAAGGATGGTGATAAGCTTACAATTCAGTTGCCAATGGAAGTAAGCACTTCTACCTGGGGTAGTAATTCGAGAACTGTAGAAAGAGGACCATTAGTGTATGCCCTTAAATTGACAGAGCAATGGCAGAAAGATGTGGATGAAAACGAAGGGGAATATTTCAGTGTATGTACAAAAGATGCCTGGAATTATGGCCTGCTGGATTCTGTTATTATTCATCCCGTGGAAAACGTGAAAGTTAATGTTGTAAAGCCCGTTACAGAGAATTTTGTTTGGAACACAACACAAGCTCCGATTGAATTAAAAGCATGGGTTCGCAAAATCCCTGATTGGAAGATAGTAAATGATGTGGCTCCGCAGCCGGTAACATCGAGAGACGGTTTATATATGGGTAAGGTTGAAGATGAGCGGGTTGAAATTACGCTTATTCCCTATGGATGCACAAAGGTGCGGATTGTAGCCTTTCCTGTTGTAAACAAGGGCACAACAGCATGGTAAGCACGAATTCAAAAATTTATCAGATGCATACAGACATAAATAGCATTTAGGAGATAGTGAAAAAATGGCATCAAAGTATTCCGTCATTTTAATCGGATGCAGATTGTGTTTTTTTTCATTCCCTTCTTTTATTTACTGAATTCAAAATGAGAAATACATTTATTTGTTTATTGCTATTCTGCCGGATGACAGAAGCAAAAGCCTACGTTACATTGCCCAAAATATTCACAGCAAACATGGTGTTGCAGCGGGATACAGAAATTAAGATATGGGGATGGGCGGAGAAAAGTGAAACTGTAACAGTAAGCTTCAATGGCCAATTGGTAAAATCGAAAGCTGACAAAGCCGGTACCTGGATTATTATATTAAAGCCAATGACATATGGGGGACCTTATCAACTGAAGATCTCAGGTAAAAAGAATGTCATAAACCTGGAAAACATATTGATAGGTGATGTATGGATCTGCGGCGGTCAATCAAACATGGTATTTCCACTCAAAAAGCAGGAGAAGGAAAATTTTGGTGGGGTGGATAATGCTGACGTGGAGATTGCAGGCGCAAATTTTCCTCAGATTCGGCTTTTCCAGGTCAAACATAAGTTTGCTTTGCACCCGGAACCCGACCTTAGTGGGGAGGGATGGGCAATCGTGACCCCGGAGAGCGTCGACAGTTTTTCGGCTGTGGCTTACCTGTTCGGCCGGGAGTTACATTTGCGATATCATGTTCCTGTCGGACTGATCGAGTCCGATTGGGGCGGTACTATCGCAGAAGCCTGGATCAGCAAAGAATCATTAAAAGCATTTCCGGAATTCCAAAAAACATTCGATCTGCTGCAGCGCCTTGAAGAGCAAAACGGACTCGCAGAGCACGACCGGTATGTAAAGCAAAATGCAGAATGGCATAAACTACACGACGCTGAAGATCGCGGCATGATTGGCGACCGGAACCTCTGGGCCGAACCAGGTTTTAACACCGAAGTCTGGCCGACCACGATCGTACCAGCCAATTCCGTTGATACAGCGCTCAAGGGTTTCGACGGAGCAGTATGGTACCGGAAGGAAATAGAAGTACCTCCGGCACTTGCCGCCGAGAATTTGATTTTGCATCTGGGCAGGATGTATTGGGCGGACACAACCTATTTTAATGGCGTATATGTTGGGCAAACCAGCGGTTTTGACAAGTCCCGTGATTATTATGTTGATGGCAAACATGTCAAAGGCGGACGAAACGTGATCACTATTCACCTTAGGGGAAGGAACTCGGCAGTTTGCATCTATGGCCTTTCGCCGGAAACGGTCTATGCCGGGATCGGCGGGCAAATATTGCCACTGGGAGGCAACTGGTCTTTCCAGGCAGGGGCAGACCTGGACAGTATTCCTGTTCCTCCTATATGGGAGAAATTCATCTATGATCCGAAACCAACTGTGTTGTTCAATGGGATGATCGCGCCCCTGGTATCTTTTAAAATCAGGGGATTTATCTGGTACCAGGGTGAAGCAAACGCATCTGAGAATCGTGCCGAACAATATCGGCGGCTTTTTCCCGCGCTTATCGCAGACTGGAGAAAGCATTGGGGATACGATGTACCCTTTCTTTTTGTACAACTGGCTGGATTTGGGCCCAACAAGGCTGATCCCGCGGAATACCAATGGGCTGTCCTTCGGGAAGCGCAGAGCCAGGTATTGTCTTTGCCAAATACCGGGATGGCGACGGCGATAGATCTCGGTGATGAGAAAGACATTCATCCAACTAATAAGCAGGAAGTGGCACATCGACTTGCGTTAGCAGCAATCAAAGTCGCGTATGGTGAAAATATCGTCCATTCTGGTCCTGCCTATCAGTCGATGCTGGTCGAAGGTGAAAAGATCCGGATCAGTTTTTCCAACCTCGGCTCAGGATTGCTGATCAGGGACAAGTACGGCTATGCCCGGGGATTCGAGATCGCATCCGACGATGGCAAATTCGTCTGGGCCCAGGCCGTCCAGGATGGTAACGACATCATCGTGTTCAATGAGGCTATCCGGCTGCCCGTGGCTGTACGCTACGATTGGAGCAACACACCCGGTGGGAATATATTTAACAAGGAAGGATTACCCGCTCCACCATTTAGAACTGATGATTGGAGCGTGGTAGAAAAATAAACCTGTAGGTAGCGGGACAGGGTATAAAATTGTAACAAAAAAAATGTTTACCATGGTGACTATTGAGGAAAACAATTTGCTAAAACAGGTTGAAACTGTTTTTCATGAGTTATTTGGAGTAAAGAATTTGATCGTTCGTTCACCAGGCCGGATTAATCTTATTGGAGAGCACACCGATTATAACCATGGATTTGTATTGCCGGCGGCCATAGATAAGGCGGTATATTTTGCCATAGGTTTACGAAATGATGAAGAAGTGCATCTATATGCAACCAATATGCAGGAATCATATCAAACAAGGCTGGACAGTTTGAGTGCACCACCCTTTCATTGGTCTGCATACGTACTGGGTGTAGTTGATCAGTTACAGAGAAATGGATTTCCGATAAGTGGATTTAACGCCGTTATTAACGGAGAAATCCCAATTGGTGCTGGCATGTCTTCATCCGCGGGGCTTGAATGCGCTACGGTCTTTGC
>Ga0068860_100004056_pt1 | contig 15041 bp, 13 predicted proteins | sample KBSSwiS32_FD_66597 | JGI IMG/M metagenome (GOLD analysis project Ga0068860, IMG submission 66597) | Switchgrass rhizosphere microbial communities from Kellogg Biological Station, Michigan, USA - KBS Switchgrass S3-2 | ecosystem: Host-associated > Plants > Roots > Rhizosphere > Soil ... | reverse complement strand
GAGAAAATTATTTTGGAAATCATCCAAGAACAGCGAAAGAAGGGTCTCCCCTTCGAGGGTATTTCTTTAGGCTTAAACGCTAACGGATACAAGACCCGTTACGGAAAACAGTGGACGCCGGACAACGTCCGCAGCATCCTCCGGGACCGTAGCAAGGTCCGCACTCTCCCCCAGATTGTCAAAGCCGCCGCGCACTAACTGGCAGAACGCCCGGACTCGGGCGACTGTTAGTTGGTGAAAGTATTCACGGACTATTCAGAGGATTCAGCGCACCTTCTTCGGGTCTGGGTCCGCTCGTGGAAGAATCGCGGCTGGACTCCCCGGCTCATCTTTCAGGGTTCAGTAAAGCATGGGCGTTCCCTAAAAACAACGCCCTTCGTCATCAACTACTCTTACCGGCGCGGCCCCCGGCGGATTGTGGCGCACGGCAATCGGGGCTGGCGCGAGGCGGCGCTCGTTCGATTCCCGGCTGGCACCACTGAGGATTTCGTCCTCGACTGCGGGAGGCCGCTGTAATGCTTCCTCCCGGACCAGCCAAAGACCTCGCGGCGCAGGTTGCGAAATTTCTTCATTCGGAAAAACCACTTGACGCTGCGGCGATGGTTGCGGACTTCTACGGGGTCCAGTTCAAGGCACGCTCGCACGACCCCGCGCAGGCATGGCCGATGCTCATGCCGTATCTGCACGAGTTGCTGGAGAACAACGGGCGGGAGGAAGCGGCGCAGATGTTGTGGACGCCGAACCAGTTCACTTGCGAACCAAACTCGGTGAAGCAGGTCTGGAGTCTGGTGGACGAATCCTCGATGTTTCTAATCGAGGGCGCGGCGAAGATGGGCAAATCCTTTTCGGCGGGCGTTTACTTTTTCTTGGAATGGGTCCGAGACCCTCACTTCACGACCATCCGCGTCCTCGGCCCCAGTGAAGACCACTTGGAAGGAAATCTTTTTTCTCACTTGGTCAATCTCCACAACCAAGCATCGATTCCTATGCCCGGAGAAATCGGCGAGTTGTTCATCGGCTTGACTCGCCGAAATCAAGTCTCGGCAATCAAAGGCGTGGTGATTCCGAAAGGCAATAACATCAAAGCCGGGAGGCTCCAAGGTGGACACCGTATCCCTCGACCTACTCCGCATCCTGTTTTTGGCCCTCTGTCTCGGATGTTTATTTTCCTCGACGAAATTGAGAACATCGCCAAGGGCGTCTGGAAAGACGTTGACAACGTCCTCTCTGAAATCGAAGAAAAGGGCGCTCAAGGTTTCAAAATCGGCGGCGCGTATAATCCCACAAACCCCTACGACGAAGTTGGCAAGCGGGCCGAACCGACCTTCGGTTGGGAAGGCGTCAATGTCGATGAACACTTCCGCTGGCAGTCCAAGCGCGGCTGGTCTGTTCTGCGTCTCGACGGCGAACGCTCCGAAAACGTCCTTGAAGGGCGCATACGTTTTCCGGGTCTCCAGACTCGGTCCGGTCTCGAAGCTATTGCCCTGAACGCGGGCGGACGAAACGCGCCGGGATACCAGACGATGGGGCGCGGAATGTATCCGGCCACGGGTATCGAGGCCACTGTGATTCCCTCGGGAATGTTTCCCAAATGGAAAGGCGAATATATCTGGTATGAAGACCCCTCACCTGTTGCTGCTACTGACTTGGCTCTCGACGGCGGCGATGAAGCCGTTCACACTCTCGGACTTTTTGGACGTGCGACCGGCATCAAGTTTCCGCCGTCCATCGAATTCCCCGCAGGCCGGACAGTAATGTTCAAAGACCGGATGGGGCAAGTCATCCCTCGGTGGGGATTGCTCGCTACTCAGCAGTTCGTGCTGCCCAAGGGCGATACGATTGTGATGAAGGAGTCCATCATTTCGCTCAACCGCAAGGCGGGCGTCAAGGGCGACTACTACGCGTGCGACCGAACCGGCCACGGCGCGGGCACGGCGGACCTGATAAAGTGGGAATGGTCCCAGTTGATTCACGACCTGAACTATTCGTCGTCGGCGTCCGAAGAAAAGTTGATGTCGGAAGACACCAAGACGTGCAAAGAACAATACGACCGGATGACAACCGAGTTGTGGTTCGCGCTCCGGGCGTGGGGCGAGTTTGGTTATCTTCTCCTGTCACCGGCTATGGACTTGGCGAAGCTTGCGCCGCAGTTGACGCAACGCAATTTCAAATCCGCTGGAGGCAAGACCAAGGTGGAGTCAAAGAGAGACTACATGAGTCGCGGTTTCAGTTCCCCCAATGACGCCGACTCTCTGACGCTTTTGGTTCACGCCGCACGGAAAGGGTCCGGTCTGATTCTTTCCATGCGCGGTGACAACGTGGAAGTTCCGGGAGACCTCGACGACTCTTGGATGGAGGCCCGCTATCCGGGCGGCGCTCGCATCGATGAAAGTAATCGGCACGACTACCTCGATGAATCAATGAAGCTGCCGACAGAAATGGGGGAGTTGTTTTGAACACCATCAATCCAAATGTTTATCCTAAAGGCGGACACTTTTTCCGCGAGTCAGACGGCACAAAGATTGTCGGCCAGACTTGGTCTGGAGTCGTTTCTCGTGTTGCTAATTATCGGAAACGCGCCGGACTTCCGCTCGGCAATCCTCAACAGGAAGTCATCGACCAAGCTTGTTCACGAGACCCCGGTCTTTGTCGGAACGACAACGGAGTCCGCGCCGAACAAACCAAACGCGCCTCACTCAAGTCCCGCGTGCTCCAGTGGCTCGCTTTGGCCAAAGCCAACAACGAGTCTCCCTGTGTCCCGGATGAAGTCGCTCGTGCTCGCGCAAGCATCTGCGCGGGGTGTGCTCTCAATACGGAAATCGGCAAGGGCTGCGGCACATGCAAGCAGGCGATAGGCGAGGCGCGGAAAGAGATTCTCGGGCGCACGCGGCAGGACGCTCGGCTTCACGGTTGCGCGGAGACCGGCGAAGACAACTGCGTTGCAATCTGGCTCGAACGGCCAACAATCGACAGTGCCGCGCTGCCCGCGCATTGTTGGAGGAAGCGAACGATATGAAAACACTTCACCGACTTCCGCAGGTCCGCTACGTGGAGTTTACGAAAAAGCAAGACGCGTGGGGGCGATGGATTCCCCCAATCAAGCACAACCGCCCCGGCATCGTGGAGGTTGACTCGCGCCTCGAACCCTCGGCGGAACTGGACACTCTTTTGCACGAGTTGCTGCACGAGTATTTTCGGGACACCACGGAGGAAAAGGTTGACGAGACGGCGACGCTCATGGCCGCAGTGCTGTGGCGCGAAGGCTACAGAAAGGTAAAGCAATGATTTTCACTTTCATCAAGGCGATGGTGCTGCTCAAGTGGGCGCGGTTCCGGGGCTACGAAACCATCTGCACTTACCGCGAACAGGCGCAGCGATACGACCGGTGCAAGGGGTGCCCCCAGTTCGACAACGGCCAGTGCCGCCGGTGCGGATGTCTGGCGGAGGCCAAAGTCATGCTGGCCACGGAACAATGCCCGGACAAACGCTGGTTGCGAATCTGGCGCAAACGCGCAACTGTTAGTTGAGTATGGCTCAAGACAGAGGCCCCTATAGCAGCTTGAACAACACGGGATACCCCCAGAACTATCTGGGCTCTGTGATTCAGTCGCCCGCGATTGGATTGCAGTCCGGCAAGCCGACCCAGAAGTCCATCGCGGACGTTGGGATGGCTCGCGATGTTATCAAGACAGTTGTCATGGCTGGACGCAACCGTTCAATCGTCAACTCTCGCATCCTCGCGAAGTATAACGCCGAACGGCCATACGACGCCTACAAGCTGGAGGCCGAAGGTTTCGGCTGGCGCTCGAACTTCACGACCAAGCCTCTGCCCGCGATGATTGAGAAAGTCGCGCCCCGGTTTGTCGCGGCCATCGACGGGCTCAAGTATTTCACCAACGCTTCGCTTTCCAACAAGTTCCAAAACTCAACCCAAAAGTCCGAACGCTTCCGTGAAATTATCACCAAGACCATCCGCGCCCGGAAAGGTTTCCGCACGCTCATCGAAGACATCGCTTTCGACAACGCCCTTTTTGGACACACCATCTGTGCTTGGCTGGATGAATACAGTTGGTTCCCGAAGCACTTCAAACAGGACGAGTCTTTTACGGCTGACGGCACCAAGTCCGATGTCCGTTGGGCTCAGATTGTCGTGCTGAAAGAAGTTTACCTCCCCCATGAACTTTTTGCCCAAATCAAAGAGGACCCCGAAGCCGCCAAAGACGCTGGATGGTCCCTTGAAAACTGTCGTGACGCAATCAATCGTGCGTCACCTGTCCAAATACGCGACCGCCTCAACGTGGGAGGCACTCTGGAAACGTGGTATCAAAACGCGCTGCGAGAACTTACGATTGGTGCGTCTTACATGGCGGGTGCTTCCGTCATCGTGGTGTATTCACTTCTGGCTCGCGAAGTCTCCGGGAAGGTATCGCATTACCGTGTTGCCGGTCCCGAAATGCAGGAAATTTTTCATCGAGACGATAGGTTCGAGTCCACTGAGAGTTGTCTATCCTTTTTCTCATTCCAAAAAGGCAACGGGACGCTTCATGGCAGTAAGGGAGTTGGACGCGATATTTACGAACTCGCGGGCATGATTGACCGGACGCGCAACGAAGTCGTTGACCGTCTCATCATGTCTGGCAAGACTCTCGTTCAGGGCGACATCAAACGCATCCACACTTTCCGCATGTCCGTCGTCGGCTCGACTATCATCGTCCCGTCCGGCTGGACCGTTCTCGAACAGAAGGTGGACGGCAATGTCGAAGGCTTCATCAAACTCGATGCCTACTTCGGCCAGATTGTGAACCAACTCATCGGCTCGACCTCGGTGCCGCAGGTTGAAGGCGAAGCTTTCCGCTCGCCGCAGGCTTGGTCTCTGCTCGCGCAGCGCGAGGAAGAAGGGCAAGACGTTCGCATCACTCGGTTCATGGAACAGGCCACGAACATTTTCCAGACCATGCAGGAACGCATCTGCGACCCGGAGTGCGATGAGGAAGACGCCAAGGAAGCGCGGAAGCAGTTGAAGCTGGAAATGTCGGACGAAGAAATTCACGCGCTCGCGCACTCGCCTGTGTCCGGGACCATCAAGGATTTGACGCCGTATGAACGCCAGTTGATTGCGTCCATCGCGGCGGAGAAGAAAGGCAATCCGCTCTACAACCAGCGACAACTCGAAGTCGAGGATTTGACCGCGAAGGTCTCCGCCGATTTCGCTGAGAAGCTTTTGCTGCCGGACAACGACCCGACCGAACACGCCGAACAGGACCGGCTACAGCAGATGGAGATTATGCTCCTGACTGCGGGCCAGCCGGTGCCGGTCTCGCCTCGGGACAACCACCTGATTCACTTGCAGATTTTGATGCCCGCTGTTGAACAGCTTGGCGCTCACATTCAGGCCGGTGAACATCCGACCACGTCCCTCGAAGCGTTCGCGGCGCACATCAACGAACACTACCAGCAGGCCCTTTCGCACGGCGTCAAACCGGACGAGTTGGCCTCAGTCAAGAAATTTCTCGACCAAGTCGGACCTACCATCGCGAATCTGAAAATGCTCGATGCTCAAGCTGACCAGCACCAGCAGATGGTAGCCGCTCACAATGACGGTCAGATTGTTCCCCCAGAAGCGGCCCCCGCCGCTCAACCGCCCCCGCAATAATGGAAATACTAGCTGGTTCCCTTGAATGGACTCCGTTCGACGCAGAGAAGTTAGCAACTTTTCTTGACTCCGAAACTGGAAAGCGCCTCATCCCGAAACTCGTGGAGATTGCTCCCGCGCTTCTCGACGGCGGCGACACGAACAAGATTATGATTCGCGCCGGTGAAGTGCGCGGGTTTCAAGTCGTCGTTCGCGAACTGATTTCTCTGGCTCATCCTCCGCCCCCGGCTCCGAAGTCGGAGACCGAGTATCCTCCGCTGGAGGCGGACGCTCACTGGAACGATGGGAAGACTCTCGAAGTGGAATCGAGGCCGTCGTCAGAGAATCCCGACCCCTTAGCTATCTAATTTTATGGCCGAAACACCCCTCATAACCCCGGTTGTAGCACAGCCGGACAATGCAAAAGTAAACGCTGACCTTGCGGCGAAAGTTGCCGCACAGGACATCATGGGCCAATCGACGGCGGCGGACCCAAGCGGAGACGCTGGAGACGCCCTCGACCAGTTGGCGAAACAGGCTGAGGAAGCCGCGAAGAAAGCCGCCGCTGGCCAGTCTGCCGAAGACGAAGCCGCTGCGAAGGCCGCTGAGGAAGCCGCCGCGAAGGAGGCCGCTGACAAAGCTGCCGCCGCTGCGGAGACCCCGGAGGAAAAGGCCGCGAAGGAAGCCGCTGCGAAAGCCGCCGCCGAAGCCGCGTCCAAAGGTGCCGCATCGGAGGAAGCGCGGGCCAAAGACCTTTTCAAAGACGCGCCGACTCTGCCTCAAGGCGCAGCGCCGAAATCCTCGGAAGCTTTCGCGACCGTCAAGCTGATTGCGACTCGCGAGATTGCCAAGGTTGAATCGGAACTGGCGAAGACCAGAGAGGAACTGGCCGCGCTCAAAAAGGCGGCGGAGAATCCTACCACCGAACAACTGGAGAAAGAAAAGGAACTGGCTGAGTTGCGGCAGTGGCGCGGCAAGCTGGACGTGGACTTTGACCCGAAGTTCAAAGAGTTTGACAAGACCATCGAGTCGGCGCGTGATTTCATTTACGCGCAACTCCAGAAGTCGCCGGTCGTCACCCCGGAAATCATCGCCAAGATTAAACAGTTTGGCGGGCCGGACAAGACCAATCTCTCGAAGGTGTTCGAGTCGATGGGCGACCCGACCTTGCAACGCGTCATCGAATCCAAAGTGGCGGACATTCTGCACGCTCGCTACAACAAGGAACAGGCCGTTCAAGTGGCGAAGCAGAACTTCGCGGAATATGCAAAGGCTCGCGAGACGGAACTGAACCAGTCTGTCACCGGCCACGTCACCCAGACCAAGGCGCAGCTTGACACGATGCTGCCGAATCTTTCTTGGTTCAAAGAGAAGGAACTGGCTGCGGATGCGACGCCCGAAGTGAAGGCCGAAGTCACAGAACATAACAAGTTCATTTCCGAACTTCGTCCCCAACTCGACGCCGCTCTCGCGGATGACTCTCCCGTGATGCGGGCAATCCTTATCACCGGCATGGCGCAGCTTTTCAATACGCAGCGCGAGAAGGCCAAGGTGGACGCCCAACTCGCGGCCATCACCAAAGAACGTGACGCTCTCCAAGCCAAATGGGAGAAAGTCAAAAGTAGCGGCAGGTCTCGGCTTGCTGAATCCGGCGCGAATCCGGGCGCAGTTCCCCCGCCCGCAAAGAAACCGGACCACACGGTCCCGGCAGGCGACGCTCTCGACGCCATCGCGAAACAAGTGATGGAGGAACGAGAACGAAAGGCCGCAGGTGCAACTGCCTGACCGATTCGGTTCAGGCGCAGAACTTCCCGCAGTGTCTCGGCCCCAAGTGGTCGAGGCACTGGGGACTAAGGTTCTCGTTGCCAAGCCTTGGCAGAAATCCGTTCACCCGCTCACGGCGTTCAGTGTCGGACAACTCTGCGACCACCGGCGCACGGGCGACCTGTTGAAGTTTGGCGACGCTTTCGTCGCTCACACCCGGAACAAGTGCGCGGAAGCGTTCTTGAATTCCCCGTGCGAGTGGATGCTGACTGTCGATGACGACATGATTGTCCCCTTCGGAAACCCGAAATGGTTTCGCATGGCGACCGGTTTCAATTTCGCGCAACCGTTTTCCGACTTCAACGCGATTGACCGGCTTATGAGTCACGGCAAGACGCTGGTTGGTGCGCTCTACTCTGGCCGGTATCCCGGCTCCAATCTCATGTATGGTGAAGCGGCGAACCCCGAAGAAAGTGCTTGGGCTCGCCGGGGACCCTACAACCAAATCAAGCCGACTCGGTGGGTTGCCACGGGCTGCTTGCTGATTCACCGCTCGGTGTTTGAAGACATCGAGAAACGCTTTCCCAGACTCGCACGCGGCGGCGACAAAAAGGGCGGGCAATGGTTCGCCTCGACGGAGGCAAGTCTCGTTGACCGCATTCAGGCCGTCCGGGACCGGCTGCTCGAAGGCGGCGCACTCACTGCCGAAAAAGCTTTCAAGGCCCTCGAAGGTCTGGAGTCTGCTCTCGCGGAGGCGCGGGCGGAGAATCCCCTCGGCTCGGGCGAAGACGTTTCGTTTTGTCTTCGCGCATCTGCCGCCGGACACCAGCCGTATGTTGACATGGGGCTCGTGTGCGGGCACATCGGCCACTGCGTTTACGGTCTCCACAACACCGGAATCAAATGACGAAAATTCTCATCGCTCTCCAGTATTGGTCCGGCGACCGCGAACACGCCAAGGCTCTCGGCCAATACCTCGCCGACATCGAGGCGCAGCACTCGGCGCTGGCGGACATCCTTCTCGTGAACCGATTCGACTGCCCCAACTTCCCGGACAACATCCGGCAAGCACTGGCCCGCAAGTTCAACGTCTTCCAGTATCGGACGCGCACGCGGCAAACCGGCTGGCCGTCTGGATGCAACGGACTATGGACCTCGACCATCGAATGGGTCCGCAGCATGTCCTACGCCGGGAAAGCGCCGCACTACAAGTGCGTATTCACCTGTGAAGCGGACGGCGCTCCGCTCTGCAAGGATTGGATTATCCGTCTCCACTCGGCTTGGGACCGCGTCAATTCTATTTCGCCGGTTGTCATCGCTGGCCCGATGGTTGGCAGCGACGCCCCGGACGCGCCGATTGCGACGCACATCAACGGGAACTGTTTGGTCTCGTGCAGGCGCGACGTGCTTGACTGGATTCTCAAGACTGTCCCGACCGTGCATCCAATGGCCGGATGGGACTACGCGATGCGTCACGAGTTTCGGAAGCACGGATGGGCCGGTCTCCCGGAGATTCAAAGCATCTACAACACGCCGCACTTCACGGCGGAGGAATACCGCGAGTTTGTGGGCAAGCACTGGGTCTGGATTCACGGCGACAAGTCCGGCGACCTGATTCGCCACGGCAGAAAAGCACTTGACGTATGATTGACTCCCGGAAGAAAATCTTTATCACTGGACATCGCGGTCTGGTTGGCTCCGCGCTCTATCGGCTTCTCGCTCGCGAGTGCCATCATCAAGACATAGTCGTCGCGCCGCACTCTGAAATTGACTTGACGGACGAGACGCAGGCCCGATGGTTCTTCTCCGTTCATCGTCCGGCCTACGTGTTCCACTGCGCGGCTTGGGTTGGCGGCATCATGGCGCACACCAACTATTCGACAGACGCGATTCTCCAGAACAGCGCCATCCAGAACAACGTGATTTCGCTCGCGGCGGAGTATGGAGTCGAGAAGCTTCTGTTCCTCGGCAGCGCGTGCGCGTATCCCAAGCGGGCGGCGGTCCCGATTTCGGAAAGTGAATTATTGACAGGACCTCTCGAAGAAAGCAACAAGGGCTACGCTCTGTGCAAAATCCTCGGGCACGAGTTGTGCAAGGCTTTCCGGCGCGAGAAGGGTTGCAATTTCATTTCGTGCATCCCTACGAATCTTTACGGCTTAAACGACAACTATGACCCGAACAAGTCGCACGTAATTCCGGGGATGATTCACAAGTTCCATTGGGCCAAATTGAAAGGCGAAGACGTGACGCTCTGGGGCACTGGCAAGCCGGTCCGGGAATTCCTCTGGGCGGACGACCTCGCCTCGGCGTGCCTGTGGTTGATGAACGCCTACGACGGGGAAGAACCCGTGAACATCGGCTCGGGCGAGTATTGTGAGTTGACTAAACTCGCGTGCCTCATTGCATGGGCCACAGACTTTCGAGGAAGCATTCGGTGGGATGACAGAAAGCCGGACGGCACCCCCGTTCGCTTCCTCGACAACAGAAAAATCCGGGACATGGGCTGGACTCCGAAAACTTTTTTGGAGACCGGATTGCCCGCAGCATACAGAGACTTCTTATCACGACAATGAACTTACTCGTTTCCGTTCACTGCTACCAAGGCGACATGAACCAGATGGGCAACCTCTGGCCCGCGCACATCCAGCACGGCGCTCCGGTTGTCGTGCTCTCGCCAGATGATTCGCCCGTCATCAAAATCGGCGCATGGTGCCGGACCGCCGGGAAGCGATGCTACATCGGCCCCGACTCTCTGGACCGGCAGTGGCTCCAGTTGAAGGCGCTGCTCGATTTCGACGCGGACTGGTATCTCGCGAACGATGCAGACTCGTGTGTTCTGTCGCCGGGGATTCCGGCCTACATCAAGGCGCGTCCCGATGTTCTGTGGTCAAACAAAGTCCCGGACGACATCCATATCCGGCCCGCGAACTACCCGCTTCCCCGGTTCGCACTCCAGCCGCCGTATGTTTTCTCGCGCCGCGTTCTGGAAAAACTTTTGTCGAAAGGCCAGTTCCCGATTCACGACCAGTCGCTCTATGGACAGTATGGCGACTCGACGTGGACGCAGACGCCCTACATCGATTGGTATATGATGGCGCTGGCGCACTTCACCGGCGTCCCGACCGAACGCTTTCCTGACGGCGCATCGTGCCCGACCTCGGAATGCCCTGTCGGTTCATCGACCCCCGGCGCTCGGCACTTGGGCTACGGGCAGATGATTGACTTGGTCCGCAATCGCGGCATCCGATTCATCCACTCAGTCAAAGACCGGAGTGTGTTCGACGACCTCTGCCGCGCACGGACGGCATACGTCTCGGAACACCCCTTGACGAGTTGACGGATTTCGGTAACTACTTTTTGGAGCCTTAAAAAACCTTCGACGCGGCTCCACCGGAGAAAAGCCTATTTGCTGTTTGGCCGCAGCGAGAAGAAAGTCCCTCCGGGTAGGACGATTTTCCCGGAACCGCAAAATAAGAGACGCGGTAACAAAGTCTCCCCAACAGATAGGCTAAATTTATGGCTTTTTTCTGCGACGACCCTTCTGCGATTTCTGACATCGCCTCGAAGGATACAAACCGAATCGTAGGGACCATCGCCAAGGCTCTCGCTGCCAATGCCGTTTATATGAACGTCATCGGGGGCGGGGTGTTTCCTTCCGGCACGTCCGATGCGATTCGCTCAATCGTGCAAATGCAGGCTGCTCCCGGCGACTCGCTGGCGATTCCAACCTTCGTTTGCGACACCGACATCTGCGGCCAGAATGGTTCGCAAGACCTCACCGACACTGTGGAGTTTACTCTGCGCCTCGAATCGTTTCGTGGCCGGGGTCCGAACATCTGCGTGAAGAAAGGTTACGCGGCCTTCAAGGGCTCGTATGTCATGGCTGAGGATTCGCTCAAGAAACTCGTCACCCAATACATCAACGCGGACATCCGCGCTCAGTTGTATCTGCGGAGTGCATCGAAGTTCACCGCGAATGCCAACTACGACTTCAATTCGCTGTTCACCGGCGGACTGGAGACCGACCTCGGCGTCAAGTTCGCTCCGCTTCTGCCCACGGGTCCGATGACCTTCAAGGCGCTGCACTTCATCGCTCGGTATCTGCGCGAAGTGTTGTTCGCTGAGTGGTATGACTCCGGGCAAGGTATGCCGCACTTCCGTTTCATCGGCGGCTCCGACCAAGTGGAGTATTTCCGCTCTGAGGTTGGCGTCCAGAACGTCATGGTTGCTTTGACGACTGGCGGTTACAAACTCGGCGAGACGACCCTGACGGCCTACTCGTTTGAACAGTCCCCGGCTTACCGTGGCATCGCTTTCGGCGTTGACCAGCGGCCTCTGCGGGCGACCGGCTTCAACGTGGACGGCACTCTTGCTCTCGTTGACCCCGTGGTTGTGGTCAGCAAACCCGCCTCGAACACTGCGTTCGCGAAGCCGAATCCGGCTTGGTTGAATGCGGCCTATGAAGTTGGCGTGCTCATCGCTGACGGCAGCTTTGAAAGGCTCGTGCCTGAGAAGTATGTCGGCGAAGGCTCGTTCAAGTTCGCGCCGCAACTTCACATGGGAGAACTCGAATGGCACTACCAGATTGACAACCAGTGCAATCAGTGGGGTGACTTCGGCTGGCACAAATACCAGATTACCCGTGCTTACCGGCCTCTGCGCCCGCAGCACATCATCCCGATTCTATACAAGCGTTGCATCGCTGACCTCGGATTGGTCAACTGCGCGACGACTGACGCGTCCAGCTACTCTGGCGCTGACTCCTTCACGTCCATCGGCGTCTGTGGCGACGATGAGACTCCGGTAGTCGGCCCCGGCGTCCCCACGCTGTAAGCTGAGACTCCACTTTTCACCCGCGAGGGTGAATGGGGGGTAGGGAACAACGGGGCGGGGCTGAATAAGCCTCGCCCCTCTTTCCAAAGAGCAGAGTGAATGTCCTTCATAAATTGGTGGGAGACGATAACCGATTCTTGGCGCTCGTGAGTGTCAACTTTTCGGCGGCAGCGATTGTGGGCTTCATTCAAAAGTTCACGCCGTATATGAACGCCGTTCTGGTTCTGGCGCAGCTAATAATCGCGCTCTACACCGTCATCCACATCGTAAAGAAATCCCTCAAATCCCATGACGCAAAAAATACTAAAAGGCTTGGTAGGAACCGCGACGCTCGTCGTGTCTCTCGCAATTCTCGCAGGCTGCGGGACTCTGATTCCCAAGAAAGTTGAATTCTTCCAGAAGAAGGTTCAGGCCGTCCCGGAGAAAACTGCATCTGAACTGGAGACAGAACGGCAGGCGGCTTATGCTGCTTCTCTATCGGCTCGCCTCACTGTTGACGCGGTTGTGAAGAACAACGACCCGACCAACGTGGTGATTCCCGCGAAGAACACGGAGGCTTTGACTGCCGCCGTTTCGACCAGCTTGGGACCGCCCCAGACCATCCCGTCCGGCGCTGTGACGAACCTCGCGAACAAGGTAGTCGAGAACCGCGCCGACTTGGACCGCAGGGTTGCTCGATACTCGGACAAAGTCGCTCCGCTTGTCGGAAAGAAAATCGAGGGCACCGGCCTGATTCGGATTCCATATTTCGTTTACATCGGCGGCATCGCGCTGGCGCTTTTCTTGGCTTGGTCCGTGTGGAAGATTTACGCCTCGACTAATCCGGTCCTGAGTCTTGGCACCAATGTTGTCGGACGTGTCAGTTCCAAGGTTGCTTCGGCTGCGGTCTCGGAAGTCGCCAAGGGCGGCGAGTTGTTCAAAGAGAAGGTTGCCGAAAGCGAATTGACCGCCGAAGTGAAGGCCAAGGTCCTCGAACTTTTTTCCCACGCGCACGCGAAGGCGCAAGACAAGTCCACTCAGGACATCGTCAAGGCGCTGACAGTCAAACCTACACAGGCATAAAATGAGTTGCTCAAAATGCGGCGATTGCGGGAACGATAATCCGAACCCGTTGAATTCTTGCGACAAGCTTGGATGCGACAATCCGTGCGGAAACACCAGTCCGACCAATTCCGCCGCGTGCGAGACTCTGCCTTCGCAGATAGACAATTTCACGCTCCAGTTTTTCGGCGAAGTCGTCAAGACCGAAGTGGACGGCAAGGTCGTCTGGTCTCTGCCGTGCGAACTTGACCAAGGTCTGCCCGCGAACCCTCGGGGCGCGGACGAACCTCTCGGCTGCTACATCCTCCGACTGTTTGAAGACGGTATCATCGGCGAACAGGGACCGAAGGGCGATACTGGCGACGCGGGAACGAACGGGGTGGACGCCTACACGGTGGTCAATGCCCCGTTCGCAACTCCCAGTCTCGAACACCCATACGTCCAGATTGTTACACGCTTAAACGCCAACATTGTCACCGGCGCGAACATCTTCATCGAAGACTCGGGCTGGTATAACGTAGTGGGCACGGACGGCACCGGCGTTCTGTTCTGCAATTTGATTTCTCGGTTGTCTGACGCCGTGGCGATTGTGCCTGTCGGCGCTCTCGTGGTCCCGGCGGGCCAAACTGGAGTCGGCATCAAAGGCGCGACCGGCGACAAGGGTTTGACCGGCGACCAAGGCATCCAAGGTCCGAAAGGCCAGCCGGGGAACGACGCCGTCTCCGTCACGCAGAACAATGGATTCTTTTTCACCACGACCGGCAACGACTACAACTTGCTCGCGTTCACGGATGAAGACTTTCATCCGGTCTGGTTCTCGGTTGCTTCTCCGGGGTATCCTCCGGTGACGCCGACCGCCGCCGACCCGCGATTCACTCTGCCGAATGCTGGCACCTACTTGATTGTAGGAAAGACTGCGGCCAACGTCCAGTCGAACACGCAAATCAAACTGTTCAGCGTCACGAACAACTTCGACGTTCCGGGGACGACCCAGTTGATTGCGCCAAGCGCGGCTAACGAGTTTCGTCACTGTCCCTTTGCTGCCATCTACACGGCTGGCGGCGCGGACACCATCCAACTTTACGCCAGCCGCATCCTCGGTTTCATGGATGGCGGGCTCGCGGGCGCGAACAATACTGTTTACGACATCGCCGTCCAAGCGGACGGGAAAATCCTCGTGGCCGGGGTGTTCACTCAGATGAACGCGGTTTCCATTTGCGGGATTGCGCGGCTCAATGTGGACGGAACGATTGACTCGACGTTCAACGCGGGCGTCATTGGCCCCGCAGTCCCCGGCGTCAACGCGGGCGCTATCGTCTATTCGATTGGCCTCATGGCTGACGGGCACATCGTCATTGGCGGCAACTTCACGTCGTATCGCGACACGGCGGGCAACCACACGGTCAGCAGGCTCGCCATTCTGAACACGGACGGAACTCTGCACGCAGACCTTGTCACGTCTCATCCAGTCATCAACGACATCGTCTATGCACTGGACATTGACGCGAACAACATGGCCGTCATCACTGGCGCGTTCACTACTGTCGGCGGGACTACGCGGCGGCGCATCGCTCGAATCCAAACGTCCGGCGGTCCCGGAACGACTGGGTTCTTGGACGCTACTTTCGGAACGAACACCAGCGGGCTAAACGATGTTGGCCGCACGGTCAAGGTGCTCGCTAATGGGCTCGTGATGGTTGGCGGGGCGTTCACAGCGACTCAGAAGAATGGCGGCTCGAACGCGCTGCACACTCAGCGCATTGGGCGGTTC
>Ga0068860_100004051_pt1 | contig 15045 bp, 10 predicted proteins | sample KBSSwiS32_FD_66597 | JGI IMG/M metagenome (GOLD analysis project Ga0068860, IMG submission 66597) | Switchgrass rhizosphere microbial communities from Kellogg Biological Station, Michigan, USA - KBS Switchgrass S3-2 | ecosystem: Host-associated > Plants > Roots > Rhizosphere > Soil ... | reverse complement strand
TATAAGGATTTTACATTTTCAAAAAGTAAATGGAGCCATTTTATTCCATTCATTGTGATTTTTCTCGCAACGGAAATAAGATACCTCTCGATGGGCCGGGAAATGCGCTTATCGATGCTTAATAGTATTGTTGAAAGAAGAGTTCCGACAATTATGTATTGGTCATCAAGCCTGATTTTTTTGCAGTTCTTTCTTTATATTGTTGCGTCATTCCGATTGATAAACAGATACAAGAAAATTGCGAGCAACACTTTTTCTGACCAAGAGCGAAATAATATTTCCTGGCTCTCGTCTACCATTCTGTTCTTTACTGGTTGCATGATTTTGGCTGCATTCAATGGCTTTACGGGTCTCACTCCGCTTGCCAATTATTATTATTTATTCCTTACGATCCTGGTTGCCCTGATCTTTGTTTTTATAAACCGGGTTTTATTGAAGGCGCTGAAAGAGCCGGAAATTTTTTCAGTGATGACAGAAAAAGAAACCGGCGCGCCATTAACAGCTCCAAAATATGCGGGATCATTGTTGAATGAAGATGAAAGGAAAAAGATTTTGGAGGATTTGAAAAAGCATATGGACCATAGGAAGCCTTACCTGGAACCAGAATTGAGCCTCGAACAGCTGGCGACTCAAATATCAATTCGTCCAAAGGTGCTCTCACAAGTGATCAACGAATCACTTCAGCAAAACTTTTTCGATTTTGTTAACCGGTACCGGATTGAGGATGCCAAGAAACTGCTGACAAACCCGGCTGATAAGAAAATAACAGTCCTGGAGGTACTATACGAAGTTGGTTTCAATTCCAAATCATCGTTTAACACGATTTTTAAAAAACACACCGGGGTAACACCAAGCGAATTCAAGAAAAAGAATATGATTTAGGCTAAGGCTGGGCAACGAATTTGCAATTGCTGGGCAGGTTAATGATGCAATAACGTTCGACTTTATGCCTGGCTTAAGGTCGAACGGATTAAATGCGTTTGACTTCCTGTTGGCGGTCGACAAGGGCCCCTTCGTGATATCATCTTTGTTTCATAAAAATTAAAATTATGAAACAACAACTTTCTTCTGCTGTAAATCCAGCTCCGGCAAATCAGCCGTTTCCGGTATCCTCCACATTTTATTTTTTGATACTGCTGGTTGGAACTGTAAGCAACGTACTCGTTTCCGCGAAATGGGGTATTGCTGGTTTTGCGTGGATCGCTCCAGTATGCTTTTTATTCTTTTATCGATATGCTCCGATGAAACGCAAATTTCTCTGGCTGTTCCTGGGGTTTTCTATCAGTTCAATTGTGTCGTCGTATGATGTGGCCCCGTTTCCTATCCCTGTATTGATCATCTTGGGAATCATTGAAGCATTGAAAATATCTTTGATCTATATCGTGGACAAAATCGTTCGCAAAAAAAGCAGGCTATTTGTATCAACCCTGTTTTTCCCGGCTGCCTTTGTAGTGCTGGAGTATATTAATACAAAAATTGGAGGTGGAATCTGGTGGTCGATCGCCAACTCACAATTTTCATTTCAGCCGATGATTCAACTCGCGTCGCTGACGGGGATGTGGGGAATCAGTTTTATGATTTATTGGTTTGCATCCGTTGTGATTTGGATTTTGGAATCGGTATATGCTGGTCGTTCCTATAATACCGGGGTCATTATATATGGTTCTGTGTTGGGTGCAGCGTTGTTATTCGGATTTCTCAGGTTGAATATAAAACAATCCGAAAATTTAAAAACGGTGCGGGTTTCCGGGTTATCTGTTCCAGTGTTTGGGTTCCTGGAGAACGTGTATAAAGATTTTTGCGGCAAAGAAGTGATGATCAATCCACGTTCATCTATTGTCTCCAAAGAGTTGCAGTCTGTAACAAGCGCTGAGATACCATTCATTGAAACCGTCGACACGATAAAATTCAGGAATGGATTTGCAGCGATGCATTCTATCAATGACAGCCTGTTTGCGTTGAGTCAGCAAGCTGCGGACCAGGGGGCAAAAATCATCACGTGGTCGGAAGCCAACGCCCTGGTGTTTGAGTTTGAAGATGCCGCCTTGATATCGCGTGCGAGTGCATTTGCTTCAAAAAACAAAGTCTACCTGTTGACAGCAGCCGCGATTATTCATCCGGGAAAAATTACGCCAGGAAAAAAATTCCTGGAGAATAAGGCCACTTTGTTTGGCCCCGATGGGCGCGTATTGAATGTGTTTCATAAAAACAATCCCGTTCCCATGGCGGAAGCCAGTATTCCGGGTGATGGCGTTATCCCTGTGATCGAAACGCCTTACGGTAAGATTTCAACGTCGATTTGTTATGATGCGGATTTCCCGACACAAATGAGTCAGCTTGGAAAGAATAAATCAGATGTGTTGTTGCTTCCGTCTGGCGATTGGTCCGCCATCGCTCCTTATCATACATACATGGCAGCATTTCGCGGAATTGAGAATGGAACGACTATCGTCAGGCAGGCAAGTGGAGGATTGTCCGCGGTTACTGATTACCGTGGAAAGGTTCTTCATTCATTTGATTTTTATAAACCAGGAGCAAAGATTTGGACAAGCGAAATTTCAATTGGGCACGTACCTACAGTTTATAATGTAATTGGAGATGCATTTGCGTACCTATGCATCAAGTTTACCGTTTTCGTATTGGCATGGCTGTTAGTTTCGACGGTATCCTCGAGGTTTGCACGGAAACGCAGAGACGTGTCGATTGCATAGTTTTCTTAACCAAGGCGAAAAGAAAGGCGCAAAGGCTCTAAAAAAATAATAAAAAAGCATTCCATTTGGAATGCTTTTCTTTATAAATTAATTTAATTGGGAACTTTTTATTGCGCTAATGCGTTTACGTTCTTCGTCAGTTGGCTCTTCAGGTTAGCCGCTTTGTTTTTGTGAATGATTCCTTTCTTAGCAAGGCGGTCGACCATTGATAGTATTTCTGGTAATTTTGCACCTGCTTCTTTTTTACCTTTCAGCGCTTTCAGATCACGAATGGCATTACGGGTAGTTTTGCCGTAAAAACGATTGCGTTCGCGGCGTTTTGTTGATTTTCTTACGTCTTTTTTGGTAGCGCTGTGATTGGCCATGAATCAAAATTTAGGTCGGCAAAGGTAAGGGAAAATTGCAGATTTACTCAAAAGTTTTGGTCTTTTTTGCAACGATTTCTTCATAAGACTCATAGTATCAATTTAATGGTTCGCAATATTACCCATAAAAAGGTTGATAAATTTTCCCTAACTGGCTCTGTTTCAAAGGTAAAATCTATTTTTTGATCACGATTTAACCGATATTTGTAGTTCAACTTTTAAAGCCAGATTTCCATGAAGGATTACCAATATATTACAAACTCGTCCCCAGCCTACATTGAGGGATTATACCTGGATTTTGTAAAGGACCCTAACAGTGTTGACCCGGAATACAAGAAATTTTTTGAAGGATTTGATTTTGCCATCAATGTGGCAAAGAATGGAGGACACGCGGCCAATGGATCAAATGGGTCATCGGTCGCCGCTCCAGCGAAAGAAGTTCAATTTAAAACCACAGATGGGGTCGATTGGAAAAAGGAATTAGGCGCATACCGCCTGATTCTTGGATATCGTAACAAGGGGCATCTTATCGCCAAAACAAACCCTATACGTCCCCGTAAGGATCGCGGTGCCAATCTCGAATTGAGTTTCTATGGGTTTACCGACGAAGACGTGGATAAGAATTTTTACGCCGGTAATCTTATTGGACTTGGTACCACGTCACTCAAAAATATTTTATTTCATTTACAGGAATGCTACGCGAATCATGTCGGCATTGAGTTTAAATATATCAGCGACCAGGTGCAAATCGATTGGCTGACGAATGAAGTGGAAAAGAAAATTCTCAATCCCCTTCCGCTCGAAAAGAAAAAAAGAATCCTTGAAAAATTGAACGAGGGAGTCATGTTTGAAAAATTCCTTCACACAAAATATATTGGACAGAAAAGATTTTCGCTTGAGGGTGGAGAGACAACAATTCCAGCTCTTGATACGATCATAAACACTGCGGCAGACCACGAAGTGCAGGAAGTCGTAATTGGCATGGCGCATCGCGGACGGTTGAATATATTGGCGAATATTCTTGGCAAAACATATGAGCAAATCTTTAGCGAGTTTGAAGGCACAGCGAAACTTGACCAAACCATGGGTAGTGGTGATGTGAAATATCATATGGGATATGGAAGTGAATTGCAAACACCATCAAACAAGACGGTGCATCTAAAATTAATGCCGAATCCTTCGCATCTCGAAGCAGTCGATCCCGTTGTAGTAGGTTTTGCAAGAGCAAAGGCAGATGTAATGTACTCAAGTGACTTCGATAAGATATTACCGATACTTATTCACGGAGATGCTTCACTTGCGGGACAGGGTATCGTTTATGAAGTAATTCAAATGTCCGAGTTGGAAGGATATTATACAGGTGGAACAATTCATTTCGTGATCAACAATCAAATTGGTTTCACAACTGATTTTGATGAGGCACGCAGTTCGGATTATTGTACCTCTCTGGCTGCGGCCGTGCACGCACCGGTATTGCACGTCAACGGGGATGATGCGGAAGCTGTTGTGAAATGCGCAGAGATTGCAACAAGATATCGCCAGGAATTTAACTCAGATATTTTCATTGATATGGTTTGTTATCGACGTCATGGTCACAATGAAGGCGACGATCCAAAATTTACGCAACCGCATTTGTATTCCTTAATAGAAAAACATCCAAATCCCAGGGAAGTATATACGCAGTTCCTGCTCGAGAATGGTGAAGCGGATGCAGTTGATCTTGCAAAAGAAATGGAGAAGAAATTCTGGGGAGATTTGCAGGAAAGACTGGACGAAGTAAAACAAAAACCTCTTCCTTACACATACCAGCAGCCGGAGTTGTGGTGGAGAAGTTTGAGAAGAGCTAATCCGGCAGATTTTAATCAATCTCCATCAACTGCAATCAGTGAAACTGACTTCAACAAGATTTTTGAAGCGATGATGAAGTGGCCGGAAAATTTTAATCCATTGCGTAAAGTAGAGAAGTTATTACAGGATAAAGTGAAGCTCTTTAACACAGAAAGAAAACTCGACTGGGCGACGGCAGAATTGCTTTCGTATGGAAGCCTTTTGGTTGATGGAAAGGATGTACGCATGAGCGGTCAGGACGTAAGGCGCGGAACATTTTCACATCGTCATGCCGTATTAAGGGATGAAAATTCCGATACATATTATAACAGGTTAAGTAGAATACCCGGAGTAAAAAATGAATTCAGGATTTATAATTCATTATTGAGTGAATATGGAGTGCTTGGATTTGAGTATGGTTATTCACTGGCGAATCCAAACACACTTGTGCTTTGGGAAGCACAGTTTGGAGATTTTTGTAACGGTGCACAAACGGTAATTGACCAGTTCCTGGCAGCTGGAGAACAGAAATGGCAACGTATGAGCGGGCTCGCGCTGTTACTTCCACACGGGTATGAAGGCCAGGGACCAGAGCACAGCAGTGCACGGATCGAACGCTTTTTACAAATGTGTGCTGAATTGAATTTGGTGGTAACGAATATTACGACCTCATCAAACTTTTTCCACGCGATGAGACGGCAACTCACATGGCCGTTCCGCAAACCGTTGATTAATTTTTCACCAAAGGCAAATCTTCGTCACCCTGGAAGTCATTCGTTGGTGGATGAGTTTACGAAAGGAAAATTCAGGGAAGTGATAGATGATACTTTTGTCGACGATCCGGCGAATGTGAAAAAAGTTCTTTTCTGCAGTGGAAAGATTTATTTTGAACTGGCAGAAAAGCAACTAAAGGAAAACAGGAAAGATATCGCCATTATCCGTGTTGAGCAATTGTATCCGCTTCCATTAAATCAACTGGAAGATTTGTACAAAAAATATAATAAGGCAACGTGGTTCTGGATTCAGGAAGAACCGCTCAATATGGGCGCTGCATCGTTTTTGCAAATGAATCTGAAGAGTATTAATTATGGATTCATCAGTCGTCAGCCGAGTGCATCGACTGCGACGGGATATGCGAAGGTGCATGCGCAGGAACAAGCTGAGATAATTGAGACGGCGTTTAGCATATAAGAAATTTGTTTCTCGCAAAAGCGCGAAGGATTAATTTAAGCATCGTGAAAGTTTGAGAATCTGATGCCTGTTTTTCACTCAGCGGCTTTGCGTGAAAAATTTTATATTCGCGAACTGTAAATCGAAAATAAAATGATTGATATAAAGGTTCCTACCGTTGGCGAATCAATTAGTGAAGTCACACTAGTGAAATGGTTGAAGAGTGACGGTCAATATGTAAACAGGGATGAAGTGATAGCTGAGCTCGAAAGTGAGAAAGCAACTTTTGAGGTGAATGCTGAGCAGGCGGGAACATTAAAGACTGTGGGTAAAGAAGGTGATACACTAAAAATTGGAGATGTTGTAGCGCGAATAGATGAAACAGCTCCAAAACCTGCTGGCACTCCTTCGGGAAATGGACAACAACCCAAAAAAGAAGCTGAAGTAAAACAGGAAATACAGGCTGCAAAACCGATAGCCGCTACTCCTGCTCCTGTTCAAACTGCCGCCTCCACTGACGTTAAAGCAACCCCGGTTGCAGCGGCAATGATATCTGATAAAAAAATCGACACGTCAACCATTACACCTTCTGGTTTTGGTGGGAAAATTATAAAACATGATGTGCTGGAAGCACTGACTAATCCTGGCAGACTTCCTGGAAAGCCTTTGTTTGGAAGAGAATTGAAAAAAGAAAAGATGAGCAATCTCCGCAAAACTGTTTCGAGGAGATTGGTCGAGGCAAAAAATACAACTGCGATGCTCACCACTTTTAATGAAGTGGACATGAGCAATGTCATGGCACTACGCACCAAGTACAAAGACAAATTCAAGGAAAAGCACGGCGTGAATCTTGGATTCATGAGTTTTTTTACGAAAGCAGTTTGTTATGCGCTCCAGGAATGGCCCGCTGTCAACGCGTATATTGACGGAGAAGAAATTGTTTACCATGATTACTGTGATATCTCTATTGCAGTATCTGCACCAAAGGGACTTGTTGTTCCGGTCATCCGCAATGCCGAAAGTCTTAGCATGGCTGAGATTGAAAAAAAAGTAGTGGAACTTGCGACAAAAGCACGAGATAATAAATTAAGCATGGAAGAAATGCAGGGAGGAACATTTACCATTACGAATGGTGGCGTATTTGGATCGTTAATGTCTACGCCTATTATCAACATTCCGCAGTCGGCGATTTTAGGTATGCATAAAATTGAAGAAAGACCCATTGCGTTAAATGGGCAGGTGGTTATTCGTCCGATGATGTATCTCGCTGTGAGCTATGATCACCGTATTATTGATGGACGTGAATCAGTAAGTTTTCTTGTTCGCATAAAAGAACTTCTTGAAAACCCGGACCAACTCTTATTTGGAAAGGATCCGTTGAAAGCATTATTGGAACTCTGATTGAGTGTTGAAGTATTTCATGTAAAGGCGCAAAGAGTCAACAATTGGACGCACCGACGTTTATTATCGAGACCCTTTGCGCCTTTTTTTCTTTGCGCCTTTGCGTGAAATACCTGGACCTAAAGCTAAAGTTTCGACCTAAATGAAATATGATAACCAGTTACGGTATGCCGTAAATATTATTGAATCTTTTAACGGCAATGGTCCTCTGCATAACTGGCTGAAAGATTTTTTTCGGGAAAATAAACAAATGGGATCGAGAGATAGAAAGCAAACCAGTGAAATGGTATATTGTTTTTATCGACTCGGTCATGCGGCAAAGGCATTATCTACCGGCGAAAGAATTTTGACGGGCTTGTTCTTGTGCAATCATTCCTCCAATGAAATATTGCAATACTTCAAACCATCGTGGAATGAAATGATTGCTGCGGAAGTCAACAAGAAAATTGCAGTTATTTCAAGTGACTTGGGTGTGCCTGAAAAAATATTTCCATTTGCAAATGAGCTGAGTGACGGAATTGATCATGTTGCATTTTCTCTTTCATTCCTTTGGCAGCCGGATCTATTTATCCGGATCAGGCCGGGCTTTGAAAAATCAGTGAAAGAAAAGCTCGAGCGTCACTTGATCGCATATCATGAAATCGATGCTTCCTGTTTGGCCTGTAGTAATGCGACAAAATTGGATGATGTGCTTGATATTAATCGGGAAGCCGTAATCCAGGATATGAATTCACAAAGAACCGGTGCTTTTTTTGGAAAGATGAACGAGCCGTCCGGGCATGGGATCAATTCATGGGATTGTTGCGCCGCCAGTGGCGGAAAATCGATGATGTTATATGATCAACATCCATCGGTCGACCTAACGGTATCCGACATACGCGAATCTATCCTTGCAAATCTGAAAAAGCGTTTCCACGAGGCGGGCATTCAGAAGTACAAAATGTTCGTGGCTGATTTATCGATTCCAGATTTGGCCATCCCTATTCCAAAATCTTCCTTTGATCTTATTATTGCCGATGTTCCCTGCACAGGAAGTGGTACATGGTCACGAAATCCAGATGCACTTTATTTTTTTGATGAAAGTGTTATCGATCGTTACCAGGCAAAGCAAAAGATGATTTTATCGCGTGTGATTCCTTATTTAAAAAAAAATGGCAGACTGGTTTACATTACTTGTTCAGTGTTTCGTAAGGAAAATGAAGAAATGATCGAGTATATTTTGCAAAATTCACCGCTTCATAAAGAAGAATCCTCGGTATTGCCAGGTTATAGTAAGCGCGCAGATTCGATGTTTGTGGCGAGTTTTATTGCTTGACGACTTTGAGTGTTGTTTTGCGATTTCCATCGTCGTAATGAACAAAATAAATTCCCTTCGGCACCGAGATCGGCCTGTTAAATTGAATATAGGCGAATGTATTTGCTGTAACTGTTGCTGATTTGGTTTCAATTATTTTTCCCGAAACATCTATCAACTCAAGATTTGCTTGTCCACTAACTGCAGGCTTGAAAACAACCGTGAAATTGCTTTTGAATGGCACCGGGTAAGCGCTGATCCATTCGTCGCCCATGGCGGTGATATAATGCAGGAAATTTCTTTTTGTTTGCAGGAGGTTGTAGGCGTTCATAAAATTCGGAACGCCGTAACCAAACCGATCGTCGGGATGAGTAAAGCGATCCGCACTTTGCCTTACTGCATCGATGATGTCATGGTTGTTGAATTCCGGAAATGCCTGCCACAAACAAGCAACCAGCCCTGCAATGTTTGGATTGGAGAATGAAGTGCCGTTTCCCATCGCCGGGTTGCCATTCAATGCTGCGATAACGGTTCCTTCGCCAATCGAAACGACGTCTGGTTTCGTCTGTCCTGAAGCGTTAGGTCCCCAACTGGAAAATGGAGCAATGATGCCATCGGCATCGATCGCGCCGACGGTGAGCACACTGTCCGCATCTGCTGGTGAATCTATAAACTTGGTTTCATCGGTTGCCTCTCCGGAATTACCGGCACTTACGGTGACGATCATCCCTTTTGACACGGCAAAATTTGCTGCACGCGTAATAATTGTCGTATGGCCATCTCTTTGTTGGTAAGAATGATCCAGCGAAGGGTCGTCAAAATACGCATAGCCGAGCGAGGTCGAGATAATATCCGCGCCTGCACTATCGGCGAATTCAGCGGCCGCGGCCCAGTTTTGTTCTTCTACCGGAAATTCCGAATTCACATCTTCGGTTTTGAACAACCAAAAACTGGCGCGGGGAGCCGAGCCAACCATTACGCCAGGGCTATTTGCTGCGATGATAGATAAACAATATGCACCATGATCATTTTCTTCATTAACACTTTGCTTGCCGTTTACATAATCATACGTTCCCAGCACCTGGTTATTGGCGCGCAGGCTGTCAAACACGGGGTTCGCCAGGTAATTTGCAAAACCACCATCCAGCATGGCAATCACTATTCCTTCGCCGTGAAAACCGAGGTTGTGCAGGTATTCTCCCTTGTGAATATGTATTTGTTCAAATGAAGACGCATAATTAAAATGATTTCCAAACGAGCCATTGACAACCCTCGAACCTGCTTCACTGGTTATCGTTTCCTTACGGCGAAGGGTAACCGCTTTATTAATCTGCTGCGTTGGAAGTGTATCCGCCTGCCGATGGTTAACCGAAAATGCAATTGGAGAAAGCTGCTTAACAAAAGAAAAACTCTGAATGGTTGATAAGGCAGACGGGTCTGTAGTTCGTATCAAAACCTGGTTCAGCCATTTCGAGTCGTTGAGAACGGTAACGCTTGAAACGGAGCGAATGCTATTGAGATAAGAAGGAGTAATGGGAAGATCTGTTGAATCTGTTTGGATGTGTTGCTTTGCCCTTCGTTGAATGGATTTTGCAGAAAGATATGCTGACGGATTATCGAGTGAATAAGGAGTGTTTTTTTTGTCGGTCAGTTGAACGATATAGCGAGAATATTGTGCATGTCCAATAATGCAAGTGCAGATACCTACGATGATGCAAGATAACTTTTGAAAGACCGTTACATATTTCTTTGCGCAGCGCAACATACACTAATTGTGATCGATCATGCTCAATCTTAGTCCATACCCGCTGGTTGTTCCAACAGGTGAGCTGACATTTGGTGGCTGGTAATCTGAATGTAAAAAATCTTTGTAAATGAGTCCGATTCCCTTGGAATATACTTCCACACTATAATCTCTCGTCCTTACTAAACTCGTATCGCTTCCTTTTTCTGCGTCACGTTGATGAACAACAATGCAGTTTGGAATTGTGGCAGTTTGCAGTATGAATGGCATTCCCACGCTATCATAGGTGTAATCCCAATCCGACAAATATCGATAATCAGAATTGATCGTTTCTGTTTCGATGTAAGAATTTCCTTTCCAGGAGAAATCGTTAACGATCGGAAGTGCTAGCTTGATAAAGCGCAAATTGTTTTCAACAACTTCGACACGTTCGCGCGTAGGAGTAACCAAATATGCTTCATTTTCTTCCCACTCACCGGTGCCGCTCGTATCACTAATATATCTCATGACACGCCAACTTGGTCTGCCGATGCCATCGACGACCGAGTCAGTCACGACATCCTTTACAAGATGGCTGACGATGGTATCTTGTGTTCCAAAATTTATGAATTGAAGAGAGTCCATCCGGTAGATAATATATTTCCCAATCTGCAATTGCAAGTAATCGGTGAGTTGGTCGGACTGATAGTTGACCGTTTTTTTGCAGGAAACAGAAAATAGAATACCAATTAGCAAAAAGCAGAGATATGATTTTTTCATACCGTACGAATAGTTGATTTTTATTGCGACAGGAACTTGATATGAGGATTTGTTATTCAATTTCAGACCGTCCGGAAATAAAGTCCGGGAAGCATAACTTCCCGGTGAGGGTAACGTAAAAACGAGCTCATTTATTGCCGGGTTGAGGTTGAAACTGAACGCTGAATGCAGGTTGCGTTGCGCATTCGACGTGTAACGTTCGGTCATAACCTCCACCTCAAAAATTTCTCTGGATAATTCCTCCTCCCACAACATCATCTCCTTCGTAAAAAACAGCACTTTGTCCCGGGGCAATGCTTTTTACATTTTCGTAAAAGCGCACCTTTATTTGATTGCCGTCGGGATAGATGTTCGACAAACTTCCTGTGTCTTTGTACCGGATTTTTGTGTTTACTTCCATTCCGGGCGTAATCACATCATACTTCATCAAATTCAATTTCGATACAACCATTTCATTATGGGCAAGGTCTTCTTCATCGCCTAAAACAACAGTGTTTGTATCAGGATTAATTGCGGTGACATACACTGGTTTTCCCAATGCAATATCAAGGCCTTTGCGCTGGCCAATTGTATAAAACGGATATCCTTTGTGTTTACCTAAAATGCTGCCGCGTTTATCTATAAAATTTCCGCCGTCGACTTTTTCTTCAAGACCCTCCACATTTCGCTTTAAAAATCCGCGATAATCATTGTCAGGCACGAAACAAATTTCATAGCTCTCGCTTTTTTTTGCAAGGTCGGGATAGCCGTAGTCAACAGCGAGTTGGCGAATTTGAGTTTTTCTGTATTGACCCAATGGAAGTAACGTGCGACCTAACAAATCCTGCTGTAGTCCCCACAAAACATAACTCTGATCTTTTGTTTCGTCGACGCCTTTGCTGATATAATACCGGTCATTGTCATGTTTGCGAATGATTCCATAATGACCCGTTGCAATAAATTCGCAATCCAAAGCATCCGCTCTCTTGAGTAGTGCGCGCCATTTGATATGGGTATTACACATGACGCAAGGATTGGGAGTCCGACCTGCGAGATATTCATCTACAAAATTTTCGATCACGGCCCCGCCAAATTCGTCACGTATGTCTAAAACGAAATGCGGAAATCCATGTTGAACCGCAGCCATGCGTGCGTCATTAAAACTATCAAGATTGCAACAACCCGTTTCTTTTTTTGAAACACCTGCGCTGGCATAATCCCAGGTTTTCATGGTTATCCCTACTACTTCATATCCTTCGTCATGAAGCATCAATGCGGTAATGGTACTGTCGATACCACCGCTCATTGCAACTAAAACTTTTCCTTTGCGACTCATGATTGTTGAAAAACTAAGCGGTAAAATTAAGAATTAAAGTTGAGAGTTGACGGATTATGGTTATCAACGGGCAGCTGTTAGAAGGCGGTATGCGGTGATCAGTGACAAGCCATTGACAACTAAGGAGTGCAAAAAACTATTCCGGAATAGTATTATGAATTTTTCAAAATCTCATACACGGGAGAAGAAGTTCTGAAAATGCTATTTGCATCAGTGTTTCTAGGTGACATCACGCTCAAAAAAACGTTAAAAACTCATGCAATTTTGGGGATAACTACTAACACCAAAATAGTATGGATTGGGCAATCAAAAACAGTAACTTGCCAACAGAAAACAATTTTCTCAACGCAGGTAAAACTTTTTTTATTATGATCAAATTACAGATAATCGGGAACCTGGGAAAAGATTGCACTACCAATACGGTCAACGGTAAAAGTGTCATTAATTTCAATGTGGCGCATACTGAGAAATTTAGGGATGCACAAGGCAATCAGAAGGACAAAACGCTTTGGGTGGAATGTGCTTATTGGACAGACAGAACCGGAATTGCTCCATACTTGAAAAAAGGCACACAGGTTTATGCGGAAGGGTCGCCTGAAGTGAGGACGTATCCGAAGAATGATGGAACGACCGGGGTGTCATTGACGTTGCGTGTTTTTTCAGTTCAGCTACTTGGTAGCAGCAATAGAAATGGAGATTATAGTGGGGCAGGAACAGAAAGTTATTCTTCTCAAGGAGCACCAGCAGGCAGCAGCATTCCTTCACCGAGTGATATTACTGCGCCGATAGACGATCTACCATTCTAAATCGCAGATCACGCCGATGTCGGACGGATTTTCGCGGGATTCTGCAGTTCAATTTTTTCGTATTGAAAATTTAGTCGCGGATTACATGGTAATCCGCGATTTTTTTTCTTAATTGAAGATTAACTGTTGAAATTGAATATTTTTCTACACGTTGAAGAAAATATTCAATTTTCAATTTTCAATCCGCGAAAATCCGCCCCACGTCGGCGGAATCCGCGATTAATACTTACCTTCAGTCCCACTTTTTCTTTCAACCCAAAAAAATGCATATGAAAAAATCAGTTCGATCACTTTTATTTATTGCTGCTATCGTCGGTTTTGCAGCATGTAACAACCAATCTGAGCAAAAGGCTGATGAAGCAACCAAGGATACCACTGCTGCGGCTCCTGCTAAACCCGATGTTACCAAAGACTGGAAGATCGGCGTACAAATGTGGACATTCAATCACTTCACATTTGTAGAAGCTTTGGCAAAAGTTGATAGTGCACATGTAAAATTTATTGAAGCATTTCCCGGACAAAAATTAGGAGATGGATTCGGCAAAGAAAGTTTTGGAATTGAGATGAAGCCGGAGACAAGAAAAAAATTGAAAGACTTGCTGCAGTCAAAAGGAATTACGATGATGGCATTTGGTGTGATTGGTCCAAAGACAGTAGACGAATGGAAAAAATATTTTGAATTAGGAAAAGATATGGGAGTGAGCTATATCACAGCAGAGCCAAAAAAAGACCAGTGGAACCAGGTTGACAGTCTCGCTGGTGTTTATGGAATTAAAGTAGCAATACATGATCATCCAAGACCAAATGCGTATGCTGCACCTGACTCAGTAATGGCTGCATTAGCAGGTCATTCGAACATTGGATCTTGCGCCGATGTTGGACACTGGTCACGCAATGGATATGATCCGGTTGATTGTTTGAAAAAACTTTCCGGACACGTTTATGGTGTGCATTTAAAAGACATCAAAAAATTTGATGATCCAAAAGCTGAAGATACCGCGGTCAGTAAAGGAGTAATTAAATTCCCTGCTATTTTCCAGGAACTAAAAGACCAAGGATTTACCGGAATGTTTTCGATCGAACAGGAATCAAACTGGTATCACAACTTGAGTGATGTTGAGAATACGGTGAAATATTTCCATGACGAAGTGAGCAAGCTTAAATAAAACCGGCCTGTCCGAAATATTAGAGAGTCTTTGTGCCTTTAAATTCTTTGTGTCTTTGTGTGAAACAAAAACTTCAAATTTGTTTTTGTTTCAGTCTTTTGTTTCCCACAAAGACAGAAAGGATATCAAGGCAGAAGGTTCGGCTGATTCCTGAAATTTCATTACCAAAAAACATTTGTCGATGGCAAAAAAATATTCTTCATCCCGTCGTAATTTTTTACGTCAGTTGGGAGGTTCCACTGTTATGCTTACTGCAGGCTCATTATCTTCTTTGGCTGCAAAGGAAGCAGAGGAAACAAGGGTCATTAATTATCAAAAGAAGATAGGTCCAAATGATAAAATACGTATTGCCGGTATTGGCATGGGCATTATGGGATTTAGTGATATCGGGAGTTCAGTTAAAGTTCCGGGTGTGGAGTTGGTAGCTGCGTGTGATTTGTACAAAGGAAGATTGGAGAGAGTGAAAGAAGTTTATGGAAAGGATATT
>Ga0068860_100004044_pt1 | contig 15060 bp, 11 predicted proteins | sample KBSSwiS32_FD_66597 | JGI IMG/M metagenome (GOLD analysis project Ga0068860, IMG submission 66597) | Switchgrass rhizosphere microbial communities from Kellogg Biological Station, Michigan, USA - KBS Switchgrass S3-2 | ecosystem: Host-associated > Plants > Roots > Rhizosphere > Soil ... | reverse complement strand
GACGCCGCGGCGGACGACCCGGCGGTGCTCGGGATCAAACAGACGCTCTACCGGACGTCGTCCGACTCCTCGATCATGCGCTCGTTGATCCGCGCCGCCGGGGCCGGCAAGCAGGTCGCGGCGACGATCGAGCTCAAGGCGCGCTTCGACGAAGAGCGGAACATCGGCTGGGCCGAGGCGCTCGAAGAGGCGGGCGCCCACGTGGCGTATGGCGTGGTCGGCTTCAAAACCCACACGAAGGTCGCCCTGGTCGTCCGTCAGGAGAAGGACGCGATTCGCACTTATGTCCACATCGCGACCGGCAACTACAATGCGGAGACGGCGCGGGTCTACACCGACCTCGGCCTGTTCACCTCGAACGAGGCGCTCGCGGCGGACATCGGCCAACTGTTCAACGTTCTAACCGGCTACGTCCATCAGCCGACGTTCGAAAAGCTGCTGGTGGCGCCGTTCAACATGCGCCGCCGGTTCCTGGAACTGATCGCGCGCGAAGTCGAGCACCAGAAGGCGGGGCGCGACGGCCATGTGCTCGCGAAGATGAACTCGCTCGAAGATCCCCAGATCGTCGAGGCGCTCTACGACGCGAGCGCCCAGGGAGTCCGCATCGACCTGATCGTGCGCGGCATCTGCCGCCTGCGCCCGGGGGTTCCGGGACGGAGCGAAACCGTCCGCGTGCTGTCGATCGTCGGCCGGTTTCTCGAACACGCCCGGATCTTCTATTTCGGCAACGGCGGGGCGCCCGAATACTTCATCGGCTCGGCCGACTGGATGTCGCGGAACCTCGATTACCGGGTCGAGGCGATCGCCCCGGTCGAAGACTCAGGCCTCCAGGCGGAGCTGCGCGAGGTGATCGATCTACAGCTCGCCGACAACGTCAAAGCCTGGGATCTCCACCCCGACGGCACCTACGTCCAACGCCGCCCGGCCCCGGGCGAGGAGCCGCGCAATTCCCAGGAGCTGCTGATGGCCCGGGCGGTGGCACGGGCGGGGAAGACGTAGCGGGCCCAAAAAAAGACCGGATCGCCGCGCCCGGGGGGGGCGAGAGGATCCGGTGGGGGATGACAGGCGCGGAGTTGGGATTCTTGGCGACCGCGCGAGTGGGAGCTTAGGTCCCGGCGCGGTCGAATGGGCGGCGAGGTCGTGGCGATCCGGTTACAGCGGCCGGTCGCCCTCGGTGTTGGTGCCGTCATTCGCTGCGCCGCGCCGGCCGCCGCGTTCCCGACGCTCCCCTCGCTCCCTGCGCCCCCGCTCGCCGGAGAGCAGGCGGGGGTGCTTCTCCTTCCATTCCTGATAGCGGGCGAGCTGTTCCGGCCGCAACAGGGAGGTGAGGTCCTGGTCGAACCGCTGGAGCGCGGTGCGCAAAGTGCCGCGGCTCGACCGCATTTCGAGCACCAGCCGGCCGATCCGCTCCGGATCCGGTTTCGGCGCGGCCATCTCCGCCTCCAACTGGACCCGCAGCGCGCGGCGGGAATCGCGGAGCGGGGACACCTCACCGCGCAGCCGGGCGATCAGGTCGGCGACCTTCGCGCTCTGCTCCCGGTCGAGCACCAGCAGGCGCGAGATTCGCTCACCGTGGCCGAAGCGGCCGGCCGGCCGGTCGGCGCGGTTCGACGCCCATTGCGTAGGCGAAGCGTTCGAGGCGACGACGCCGAGAACGAGGACGACCAGGGCGCCGAGGAGAGGCAGGGTGAAACGGGAAGGGCGGAGGGCTGGGGTCATGGGGGTTCTCCTTCGTCAGATCCGGTGAGGCTCACCGAGTGCCGTGCAAGAAACCCCGCGGCGGAGATTTTCTTGCGGTTTTGTCCGGCGAGCCCGGCGCCCCAATGATAGGGTTCCGCCTCGTTCCGGGAGGATGCGATGAGCGAGGAAACCCTGCGACGTACCCCTCTGTACGACCTGCACCGCGAAGCGGGCGGCAAGATGGTCCCGTTCGCCGGTTGGGAGATGCCGGTCCAATATACCGGCCTGATCGAAGAGCACACGGCGGTGCGGCAGCGGGCGGGGCTGTTCGACGTCTCGCACATGGGCGAGGTCCGGGTCGACGGGGCGGGCGCCACCGCCTTTTTGGATGCCCTGACCCCGAACCACGTCGCCAAGCTCGGAACCGGCCGAGCGCACTACAGCGGCCTGCTCAATGAGGGCGGCACCTATATCGACGACCTGTTGATCTATCGCCTGGGGGACGAGTCCTACCTGGTGGTGGTGAACGCCAGCAACGTCGAGCGCGATTTCGCCTGGATCGCCGAGCGCGCGCCGACGGGCGTGACGGTCGAAAACGTCTCGGATAACTATGCCCTGCTCGCGCTCCAAGGGCCGCGGGCGCTCGAAATCCTGGCGCCGCTCACCGCGACCGACCTTTCCGCGATCCGCTATTACGGCTTCGCCCACGGCCAGGTCGCCGGGGTGCAGACGTTGATCTCGCGCACCGGCTACACCGGGGAAGACGGTTTCGAGCTCTACCTGCCGCCGGACGGCGCGCCGGGGGTCTGGCGCAAACTGTTCGAGGTCGGGGCGCCTCACGGTCTCCTTCCCGCGGGTCTGGGAGCGCGCGATACCCTGCGGCTGGAGGCCGGTATGGCGCTCTACGGCCACGAGCTGAACGAGACGACGACGCCGTTCGAGGCCGGGCTCTCCTGGGTGGTCAAGCTCGACAAGGGGCATTTCGTCGGCCGCGACGCGCTGGTCGCCCAGCAGGCGCGGGGCCTCACCCGCCAGCTCGCGGGCTTCGAGATCGAAGGGCGGGGGATCGCCCGCGAGGGTCACGCCGTGCAGAAAGACGGCGCCACGGTCGGCGCGGTCACCAGCGGCACCTGGAGCCCGACGTTCCAAAAAGCGCTCGGCCTGGCCTACGTGCCGGCGGGGCAGGCGGCGGTGGGCACGCCCATCGCGATCGACGTGCGCGGGAAGGCTTTGTCGGCCCGGATCGCCAAAACTCCTTTCTACCAACGGAGTAAATAGGTTTTCACCGGCTCCGGCCGGTGCTATAACCTGCGCCGAAGTTCACCATTCGCGGCGGGAGTCTCCTCTAGGGTGCGCCCGCCGACGTTCTCCGGCCCGATTCAAAGTCCGGCCGACCTGGAGGGGATTCTCAGAACATGTATCCCAGCGACTATCTTTATTCGAAGGAGCACGAGTGGGTGCGGGTAGAGGATGACGTTTGCACTCTGGGGATCACCGAGTACGCCCAGGCGGAGCTCGGCGAGGTGGTATTCGTCGAGCTGCCCGAAGTGGGTCAGGTCTTCGACTCCGGCGACGAGATCGGCACCATCGAATCGGTCAAGGCGGTCGCCGAGGTCTACACCCCGCTCGCGGGCGAGATCCTGGAGATCAACGAAGCGGTGGTCGACGATCCGGAGATCCTGAACGAAGATCCGCACCACGAAGGGTGGCTGGTCAAGATCCGTTTCTCCTCGGCCGACGACATCAAGAGCCTGATGAACGCCGAGCAATACGAGAAGTTCGCGACCGAGGGCGGGGAGTAGCCCATGGCGCATGCCGCGGAGCCCGAATTCGGCGCGGTCGACACCTTCCCGCGGCGGCATCTCGGATCGAACGACGAGGAGGTGAAGACCCTCCTCGCCCGGCTCGGCGTCCCGACGATCGAGCAGCTGATCGGCCAGACCGTCCCTGCCGCGATCCGGCTCGGTCGGCCGCTCGAGCTGGCCGCTCCGGCGTCGCCTGGAGGGGCGGGCGGGGCGGCGGAGATCGGCGAGCGCGATCTGCTCGCCACGCTGCGCGGAATCCTGGCCGAAAACCGGGTCCATCGCTCGTTCCTCGGTCTCGGGTACCACGACTGCCTGACGCCGGGCGTGATCCAGCGCAACATCCTGGAAAATCCCGGCTGGTACACCCAGTACACCCCTTACCAGGCGGAGATCTCCCAAGGACGCCTGGAGGCGCTGCTCAATTTTCAGACGATGGTCTCGGATTTGACCGGTCTGCCGATCGCCAACGCCTCGATGCTCGATGAGGGGACCGCGGCGGCCGAGGCGATGCACATGTGCGCCGAGCTGGCGAACGAGGACCGGCCGGCGTTCTTCGTCTCCGCCGACTGCCATCCGCAGACGATCGCGGTGGTCCGCACGCGGGCCGAGGCGCTCGGGATCGAGATCCGGGTGGGCGACCCGGGCCAAGACCTTGCGGCCGGCAGCGATCTTTCCGACCTGATCGGCATCCTGCTCCAGTACCCGACCAGCGACGGCCGGGTGCTCGACTACGGCGACCTGCCCGACCGAGCGCACGCGGCCGGAGCGCGCGTCGTGGTGGCGACCGACCTGCTCGCGCTCGCGCTGCTCCGCCCGCCGGGCGAATTCGGCGCCGACGTGGCGATCGGCTCCGCCCAGCGCTTCGGAGTGCCGCTCGGCTACGGCGGACCGCACGCGGCGTTTTTGGCGACTCGCGAGGAGTTCAAGCGCCAGATGCCCGGACGGCTGATCGGCGTCTCGCGCGACCGCGCGGGCAAGGTGGCGTTTCGCATGGCGCTCCAGACGCGCGAGCAGCACATCCGGCGCGAGAAGGCGACCAGCAACATCTGCACCGCGCAGGTGTTGCTCGCCGTGATGGCGGGCATGTACGCCGTCTACCACGGCCCCGAAGGGATTCGGAAGATCGCGACGCGCGTCCACGCGCTGGCGGCGACGCTCGCCGCCGGCCTTGCCCGTTTGGGTTGCCGTCTACCGGAGGAGCCGTTCTTCGACACGCTTCGGGTGGATCTGCCCGAAGGCCGCACGTCGGACGCGGTGCTCGCCGCGGCGCTCGCGAAGCGAATCAACCTTCGGCAGCTCGACGACCGCACGGTCGGCGTGGCGCTCGACGAGGCGACCACGGAAGCCGAGCTCGATTTGCTCCTCGCGATCTTCGCCGAGTCACTCGGCGGTATTGCCAACACGGCACGCGAGATTGCGACCTCCGGTCTGCCCTATCCGGCACCGCATGCGCGCACCTCCGGCTACCTTGGCCACGAGATCTTCCATCGCCACCATACCGAGCACGAGATGTTGCGCTACATCAAGCGGCTGGAAGGGCGCGACCTGTCGCTCACCACCTCGATGATCGCGCTCGGCTCCTGCACCATGAAGTTGAATGCGACGAGCGAGATGGTGCCGCTCTCCTGGCCCGAGGTCGGGGCGATCCATCCGTTCGCGCCGGTCGATCAGAACGCGGGCTACCGCGTGCTGTTCGAGACGCTCGAAAGTTGGCTCGAAGAAATCACCGGCTTTGCCGCCTGCTCGCTGCAGCCGAACGCCGGTTCGCAGGGCGAATACGCGGGTCTGATGGTGATCCGCGCCTACCACCGGAGCCGGGGCGACGAGGGGAGGAACGTCTGCCTGATCCCGGTCTCGGCGCACGGCACGAACCCCGCTTCGGCGGTGATGGCCGGGATGAAAGTCGTGGTCGTCGCGTGCGACGACCAGGGCAACATCGACATCCCCGACCTCGCGGCGAAAGCGGAAAAGCACGCCGCCTCGCTCGCCGCGTTGATGGTTACCTACCCCTCGACTCACGGCGTGTTCGAGGCGGGCATTCGCGACATCTGCGAGATCGTCCACCGCCACGGCGGCCAGGTCTACATGGACGGCGCGAACATGAACGCCCAAGTCGGCCTCTGCCGGCCGGGCGATTTCGGCGCCGACGTCTGCCATCTGAACCTGCACAAGACGTTCTGCATCCCGCACGGCGGCGGCGGCCCGGGCATGGGGCCGATCTGCACGGCGGCCCACCTCGCGCCGTTCCTGCCCGGGCATCCGGTGATCGCGACCGGCGGCGAGCAGGCGATCGGGCCGGTCTCGGCGGCGCCCTGGGGGAGCGCGAGCATCCTCACCATCTCCTGGGTCTACATCGCGTTGATGGGGGCGGACGGCCTGCGCCGGGCGACCGAGCTGGCGATCCTGAACGCCAACTACATGGCCGCGCGGCTCTCCGAGCACTTCCCGATCCTTTACACCGGCGAAAACGGCCGGGTCGCCCACGAGTTCATCCTCGATCTGCGGCCGGTCAAGGCGAGCGCCGGCGTCGAGGCCGAGGACGTGGCGAAGCGGCTGATGGACTACGGCTTCCACGCCCCGACCCTGTCATTTCCGGTGGTCGGCACGCTGATGATCGAGCCGACGGAGAGCGAGTCGATCGCGGAGCTGGACCGTTTCTGCGACGCGCTGATCGCGATCCGCGAAGAGATTCGGGCGATCGAAGAGGGGCGGATGGACCGCCACGACAACCCGCTCAAGAATGCGCCCCACACGGCGGAGGCGGCCCTTACGCCTGAGTGGACGCACGGCTACAGCCGGGAGCAGGCGGTGTTTCCGTTGCCCTGGGTGCGCGAGCGGAAGTTCTGGCCCTACGTCGCGCGGATCGACAACGTGTGGGGCGATCGCAACCTGTTCTGTTCCTGCCCGCCGATCGAGACCTATGCGTAGACTCGGCACCACCTCTCCGGAGGAACCCGGCGCGTGAGCCGCCTCGGGGCGGCGCTCGCCGGGCTGTTTTTAGCCTGTTGGGTGGTCGTCCTGCTTGGCGAATTCGGCGTAGTCGACCTCGCGGGCCACCTGCCGCTCGGCCTCTATCCGCTCTACAGCCTGGCGGTCTCGCTCGGCTGGGGAGCGGGGATCGCCTACGCCCGCCTGCGGCGCAAGGTCGAGCCGAGCCGGCGCTTTTTCTGGTTCCTGCTCTGCGTGCTCGGACCCTTAGGTCTCGTCTTCCTGCTCCGCGTCATGGCGCCGGCCGCCGAGCAGGAGGCGGCTCCTCTGGTGCCGCTCCTCGCCTTCGGCGTGTTCTCGGTGTTTTTCTTGCTGCCGGCGATCCTGCCCGGGCCGTGGAGCCGTTGAGGCGGATCTCAACCTCCCGAGCGTTTGACCTTCCAGCCGCGCCGTTCCAACTCGGCGACCAGGGTATCGCGATGGTCGCCCTGGATCTCGATCGTCCCTTCTTTGATCGTGCCTCCGGAGCCGCAGCGCTTCTTGAGCTCGCCGGCGAGCCGGGCGAGATCGTCGCCCCCAAGAGGAACTCCGGTGACGATCGTGACCCCCTTGCCCGCCCGGCCTTTCGTCTCGCGTCCCACGCGCACGATGCCGTCGCTCGCTCCTGTTGGGGCCGCGGGTCGACTGCACGCGCAGCGCTCGACCGGCCAGCCACATTTCGGGCAGACCCGCCGCTCGGTGGAGTAGACCAGCCCTCCGCGTCCCTTGGCCCCGTTCTGATTCATGCGGAGCGATTCTAGATTCGACCGACCTCGGATTTCTGACTTTGTCTACCGGCAGGCCAGGACGTCGGGAGACGAAAGCAGCAGGTCGGCCGGCGCGAGATAGATCGCGCGGTGCGCCGTGGGTATCCGCGAGAGGGCGCGCAGCCATTCCTGATCGAACTGGCTCGGGTGGCGCGAGGCGTCGTCGACCAGGGCCAGCCACGCCGGCCGCGGCGGGGTTCCGCGCGACAGGTTGGCATCGAACGCAAAGACGCCCGCGGTCAGCGGCGCCGCGGCGCGGGAGGAGAGCACGAGTGGCGAGGTCTTCACCTCCCAGCGCGTTTCGAGGAAGAAGAGCGTCGGGTGCGAGCTCGCGGCCTGGATCGCTTCGGAAACCAGGGAGCCGACCGCCCGATGGTCGGCGTGGCAGGTCGAGCCGTGGAACGGATCGAGCGTGAGCACGACGTCGGCGCCCGCCGCATCGATCTCGCGACCGATCGCCGCGATCAGCCCGCGATGCCCGCCGCACGCGGTATCCCAAGCCGGGGCCGAGCCGTCCGCTTGGCCCGCGCCGTCGGGCAGCGTCCAATGGATAAGACGGGCGCCATAAAACCGCGCGACATTGCGCATCTCGGCGCGGCGCACGGTGGCGAGGTTCGGCAGGCACCCGCCCGGCAGCAGGCATTTGCCCTTTTCGCCCGAGGTGAAGACCAGGAACGTGCAGTGAATCCGCTCGTCGAGGCACCAACGCGCAAGCAACGGAGCGACGAGCACCTCGTCGTCCGGATGGGCGCCGACCCAAAGAATCGAACGGGCGCCGGGAAGAAGCGGCGGCGTCGAAGGCCCCGGCGCGGCGGCCTGAAGCGCGCCGCAGACGGCGATCCCGGAGAGCAGGAGAAGCCCGACCTTCCAGCGGTTCATACTTCGTGTACGGAGGAAGGGGGCGGATCGTTGAGGACGTGAGTGGTAACGGGGAGGCGCTTGTCTCGTCCCGTCAGGGACGACGTAACATAGCGAGGGATTTCAATCCCTCGCGCACGGCGACCCGATGCGAGCGGTTGAAACCGCTCGCTATATTACGACGTCCCTACGGGACGTGTTGTAGCAGCCCCCTCTCCCTCCGCCTTCCCCTTCCGCGCCCGTGCCGCCCGGGCTTGGTATTCGCGGTGGAGGAGGCCGTAGATCACGGCTTCGTGGGCTCGGGCGGCGGAGCGGATCATGCGGTTGACGTGCATGTGGATCAGGCTTCCGGCGAGGTCGAGCCGTTGCAGCTCTCCCGCGGCTTCCAGGCGCGCCAGCTCGGCGAGGGCCGGGGCGGAGCGGCGGGAGCGTTCGGCGAGGATCGCGTAGCCGGGGGCGAGCGGGTCGTCCTCGGCGGGCTCGGGAGCGAGCAGGGCGGCGAGGCTCTTCTTCTCGGTCCGGTACTTCTGGTCGATCGAGACGTCCAGGCTCTTCTGGCCGCCGAATTCCTTGGCGAAGTTCTCGCGCATCGCGCCCATCAGGGTGATCTTCCGCTCGTCCGCGATGTCGAGATCGGCGAGGATCAAATCCGCGCCGCGGAACGCCAGGCGCCAGCGGGCGTCCGCCCCTTCGTCCCCTTCGAGCGTTTCGACGACGCTTAAGGCAGCGTCGCTGTCGAATCCGAACAGCCGCTCGCAGACCGGCATGCCGAGCGGGCCGCCGTAGCGTTCGGTCTCGCGCTCGTAGGTGTCGAGCTGGATCTTCCAGGCGCGGCCGTCGGCGAGCAGCGGGCCGACCGCTTTTTCCAGCCGCGGCAGGGCGTGGAGCAGCAGGGTGTGCGGATCGCCGTGCAGCCGGACGCGCAGATGCCATTCCGGGTCGCCGTAGCGGATGAAGAACCAGGAATCGACGTCGCCTACGCTGAGCGCCTCGCGCACCGCCGGGCCGATCGCGTCACGCAGGATTCCATCCGCGGTCGAGTTGCCGGTATAGACCTTCAGGTAGAGCCACTCCGAACCGGGCGGAAAGCTGCGCTGAATCGTCGCGGTCGTCTTTGTCGGCTGTGTCGAGGGCGGGGTTGGCGCGCCGTCCGATTCTCCCTTCGGCGGGTTCTCAGCGCTCTGTGCGGCCGGAACCCCCGCAGTCTCGGGCCGCTTGCGATCGTAGGGAACCACGATCTCGTGCAGAAACCGGCCTTCGGGTCCCGTCACGCAGAGCATGTCCGGCCCCGGGAACAGCTCATGGAGAACGGCCTGCTTCCGCTCCTCGATCAGGTCGAAGAACGTATCGAGCTCCAGCGGGTTCTCGAAATCGACCAGCAGCTCGTTGTCGCCGTCGGCCAGGGTCGCGAGCCGGGGGATCTTCCGCCGCTCGCGCCAGGCGCGCGCCGAGGCGAGCAGGCCGGCGCCTTTCGCCTTCTTGAGCGTCTCGATCTCCTCCTCGTTCATCTTCCAGGTCGCGCGGGAGAGGATCGTCCGGCCGAGCCGCACGCGCGGCAGGAACGCCGCTCCGTCGAACGGCCCCCAGCCCCAATAGAGGCCCGCCGCCACGTTTTGCGACTGGAGGGTGCAGAGGAAGCGGTAGAGCCCCAGGCTGCCCATCGCGAAGTTGTGCGCGGAAGAGAGGCGCGGAATCACCTCGCGGCGCAGCGTTCGCGAGCGGATGACGATTCGGTTGCCGGTCACGGTGACGTCGAGATCGGAGACCCCGATCTGCTTGTCGGCCGGCGCGCCGGAGCGGCCGAGGAACGGAATCTCGTATTCGCGCAGCACCGGCCGGGCGAGGATGTTGCCGATCCGGCCCTGCGGCAGATGGACCACCTCGGCGAAGATCGCGTCGGGCTGATGCGCCTCCTCGGCGCGCAGATGGGCAAGCGTCAGCCGGGTCAGCTCCGCGTCCGCATGGCAGAAACGGCCGAGGAGCCGCGCGCCGGACGGTCCGCCCGCGCCGCGCCAAAGGACCTCGAAGCGGCCGGCGTCCAAATCGTCCTCCGATGCGGCGGAGAGGGTGGCCATCACCTGGAACGAATCGGGCAGCGGCGCGGCGTCGGTCACCTTGAGCTTTTCGACGTCGGAGTCGGTGATCTCGATCTCGGTGGCACCCGAGGCGAGCGCGGCTTCGAGCTTGCCGAGCATCACCCCTTGGAAATTGCCCCATGGCACGGTCTGCGCGCTCGCCGGTCCGCCCAAGGCGACTCCCGCGAGCAGAGGCGAGGCCTCGGCCCCCGCGCTGCGCGATTTCTCGTAGCCGATCCCCACCTCTTCGTCGAGCACTTCGAGCAGCGGCACCCATCGCCCTTCGCCGTAGCGCTCGGAAAAATCGCGGCGGAAATTGTCGAGCGCCTCCAGCCGCGAACGGCCGAACATCTTGTGCAGCACCTCTACACCCCGCGTCAGCTCGGCGATCACCGCGGTTCCGAGAGCCGCTTCGGCGACCGGCTTCACCATGTCGACCTGGAACAGCCGCGACAGCTCGACCGGCGTCGGCAGCTCTTCCAGGCTGCGCTCGATCTCGCGGTAGCGCTCGGGGTCGGCGCCGACTCCCGAGGCGTCGATCGCCGCGATCGCATCCCGGGTGGCGAGCAGCCGCTCCCGCACGGTATGACCGATCGCGAGATCAGGCAGCGCCGCGAGCTGATCGAGCAGGTCGTGGATCGACTCCTGCCCCGTGACCGGCAGGCCGAAATCGGGCACCAACAACTGGCTCTGCACCAACTCGGTCAGGTACTCGTCGGCATCCTCCCGTGTGATCTCGCCGTCGGGGTCGGAATCGACGAGAGCCTGGGCAAGATCCTCGATTCGCGCGCCGCCCGCCGCGCGGGCGAGCGTCTCTTCGAGATACGAAGTCGGGGTCACCGCGACCAGATGGTGCGAGCGCACCTTCCCGTCCAACCGCGCCTCGGCGTAGCGCATGCGTCCCGCCGCGTGGTACAGGCTGCTGTTGGGCAGATAGGAGAGCGCGCTACGGACGGTAGGGTCCTTGATCAGCTCCTCGACCAGAGCGAACAGATAGTCCATGTCGAGCCGCGTGTGCCGGTCGTAGCGGGAGCGCGGAGCCAACCGCAGCCGGCTCGGCTCGTCCGGCCCCACCAGGCGCCCCACCGAGCAGCCGGAGAACAGACCGAACGGCGTCGGTCGGGCGCACATCCGCAACACGTACCGAACGAGCGCCCGCTCCGCCCGTTGGCCCTTCTTCCCATCCGGCTCCTTTTTCCACACATCGAGCCCGTCGGAGAGCGAAGGCGAAGCCAGAAACACCGACTCGCGCACCTCCGGCCGCTCGAGCAAAGCGCGCAGCCGCTCGCGCAACAGAGCCCGATCGGCGGCCCAAGCGGCGGCGAATTCCTCTTCCGCCTCTACGGCAGTCCCCGGAGAGGCCAGCCCAGCGCCCCAAGCCTCCAACTCTTCGTAGGGATAAAGCGGAGTGCGAAAGGCAAAAAACCCGGACGGAGCAAAGGGGAATTCGGAAGCGGTCTTCGACTTGTCTTTTTCGCGGCTCACGGTCGCGGGAAGGTATCACCGGTCGGCCGTTTGCTGGAATGCCTGGCGAGCCGGTTCGACCGCGCCCGGAAAACGAACTTCAACCGCAGGAAAACGAACTTGAGCGCGTGGAGAGCATTTTCGAGCAACTGGAGAACGAACGGAAGTCCTTCGAGAACGTTCTCGAACCGCTCAAGATCGAACTCAAACCCCTGGAGAACGTTCTTGAGCTTTTCGAATTCGAACCGAAATCCCTCAAGAACGTTCTTGAACCCCTCGGAAACGAACTAGAGATCTCGAAGAACGCAGGAAAATCGGCGAGGGATCGCTCGTTCTGCTCTTGAACCCCCTGGTATAGTCCCCCGCCGTGCCGAAGCCCCCTCCCTCGAGCGCTTATGCCGCATCCGGTGTCGACATCGATGCCCAGGAGCGAGGTCTGGCAAAAATCAAGAAGCTCGCGAGATCGACCTTCACGAAGGGTGTGCTCTCCGAGATCGGCAGCTTCGGCGGCATGTTCCGCCCCGATTTGGCGGGTCTCGCCGAGCCGGTGCTGGTCGCTTCGGCCGATGGGGTCGGGACCAAACTGGCCGTGGCGCGGGAGGTGGACGATTTTTCGACCGTCGGCCGCGACCTGGTGAATCATTGCGTCAACGACATCCTGGTCCAAGGCGCGTTGCCGCTGTTCTTTCTCGATTATCTCGGCGCGGGCAAGCTCGATCCGCGCAAGATGGCCGAGCTGGTCGGCGGCGTCGCGGACGGCTGCAAGGAGAACGGCTGCGCGCTGCTCGGAGGGGAGACGGCCGAAATGCCGGGCTTCTATCAACCGGGCGACTACGAGCTGGCCGGGTTCATCGTCGGCATGGTCGACCGGGCGCACATCCTGGACGGCTCGCGGGTCGGGCCGGGCGACGTCCTGGTGGGGCTCGCCTCGACGGGCCTTCATACCAACGGTTATTCGCTCGCGCGGCGCATCCTGTTCGAGCGGCTCGGCCTTACGCCCTCCTCCAAGGCCCCATGGACGAAGAAGCGCACCGTGGGCCAGGAGCTGCTCGCCGTCCATCGCAGCTATCTAAAGGCGCTTTCGCCCATCTTGCGCCATCCGGCGCTCCACGCTCTCGCGCACATCACGGGCGGCGGACTGACCGACAACCTGCCGCGCGTCCTGCCCAAGAACACCCGGGCGGAGATCCGGATCGGCGCCTGGGAGACCCCGGAGATCTTCCATTTCCTGGAAGAAAAGGGCGAGGTGTCGACCGACGAGATGTTTCGCGTCTTCAACATGGGAGTCGGCATGGTCGCGGTGGTCGGGCAAGAGGGGCTTCGCGATCTGCTCGCCGCTCTACGCAAGGCGGGGGAGAAGCCGTTCCTGATCGGCACCGTGCAGCAGGGGGGCTCGGGGGTCGTCTACAACCTGGGCGCGCAAGCGGCCGAAGAGTCCGAGAAAGAAGACTGATGGCCGATCGGCCGGCGCCCGTCCGGATCGGGATTCTCCTCTCGGGTCGAGGGAGCAACTTCTTGGCCCTTCAACAGGCGATCGAACGGGGCGACGTGCCCGGAGCGGAGATCGCGCTCGTCGCGAGCAACGTTCCGGACGCGGCCGGCCTGGCGAAAGCCCGGGAGCTCGGCCTGCCGACCTTCGCGCTCGACCACCGGGGGCTCGATCGAGGAGCGCACGAGGCGGCTCTCCTCGGCGCGCTCCGAGCGGCGGAGGTAAGTTGGGTCTGCCTCGCCGGTTATATGAGGAAGCTCTCGCCGGTCCTGGTGGGCGCCTTTCCTCGTCGCATCCTCAACATCCACCCGAGCCTCTTGCCGGCCTTCCCCGGGCTCGACGCCCAGCGGCAGGCGCTCGAATACGGCGTCCGGGTGGCGGGATGCACCGTCCACCTGGTGGACGATGGACTCGACAGCGGGCCGATCGTCGAGCAGCGGGCGGTGCCGGTCGAAGACGGCGATACGGTCGAGACCCTGAGTGCCAAGATCCTCGTAAACGAGCACCGGGCCTACGCCTTCGCCCTGCGGCGGTTGCTCTCGGACCGGTGGCAGATCGAAGGTCGAAGAGTGGTCTTCGAACCAAATGTGACGATCTCGGGAAAAGGGGTTGACAGGCCGTAGGGGTACACCTACACTACGCCTCCCTTGACGCGGAAACGGGTCGGGGCGGCCCGAAAGGACCGGAGTTCTTTGAGGTGCAGCGGTTCTCGGCAAGACCAGGTTCAGGGTTGACACCGAGGAGCGCGCGGACTATGATTCGCCGCCGTTGCGCTTCGCGATCCGGTGATTTTGAGGATCGCACTCGCCGAGTGCAGGCTCCTTCGACAAGCTAAGAAACATCCTGGCTGACGTAACGTCGGCGGGCGATGGTTCGTCGGCGGGGTTGACAAGACGAGAAGTTCTGGTAGCATCGAGATTCGCCCCAAGAGACGGGGTGCAGTTGGTTCTTTGAAAACTAAATAGAGGAAGGGTCAACGACCACTTCAAAAGTTCTGCGTTTGCCTTCGGGCAAATGTGGAATGCAATTCCGAAATAGCCGCTTGGACTTCGGTTCAAGCGTTAAGGATCTAAACTGGAGAGTTTGATCCTGGCTCAGAATGAACGCTGGCGGCGTGCTTAACACATGCAAGTCGTGCGCGAAGGTGGCTTCGGCCACCGGAGAGCGGCGGACGGGTGAGTAACACGTGGGTAATCTGCCTAGGAGTGGGGAATAACCTGGGGAAACTCGGGCTAATACCGCATACGTCGTCGGGACTGCGGTCCCGGCAAGAAAGCTGGCCTCTGCTTGCATGCTAGCGCTCCTAGAGGAGCCCGCGGCTGATTAGCTAGTTGGTGAGGTAATGGCTCACCAAGGCGACGATCAGTAGCCGGCCTGAGAGGGTGAACGGCCACACTGGGACTGAGACACGGCCCAGACTCCTACGGGAGGCAGCAGTGGGGAATATTGGACAATGGGCGAAAGCCTGATCCAGCAACGCCGCGTGGAGGACGAAGGTCTTCGGATCGTAAACTCCTGTCAGATGGGACGAATGGACGTCGGTAAATAATCGACGTCTTTGACGGTACCGTCAGAGGAAGCCCCGGCTAACTCCGTGCCAGCAGCCGCGGTAATACGGAGGGGGCGAGCGTTATTCGGAATTATTGGGCGTAAAGGGCGCGTAGGTGGCCCTGTAAGTCAAAGGTGAAATCCCTCGGCTCAACCGAGGAATTGCCCTTGAAACTGCAGGGCTTGAGGCCGGGAGGGGGTAGCGGAATTCCCAGTGTAGCGGTGAAATGCGTAGATACTGGGAGGAACACCGGTGGCGAAGGCGGCTACCTGGACCGGTTCTGACACTGATGCGCGAAAGCGTGGGTAGCAAACAGGATTAGATACCCTGGTAGTCCACGCTGTAAACGATGGGTGCTCGGTGTCGCGGGTATCGACCCCTGCGGTGCCTTAGCTAACGCGTTAAG
>Ga0068860_100004041_pt1 | contig 15067 bp, 10 predicted proteins | sample KBSSwiS32_FD_66597 | JGI IMG/M metagenome (GOLD analysis project Ga0068860, IMG submission 66597) | Switchgrass rhizosphere microbial communities from Kellogg Biological Station, Michigan, USA - KBS Switchgrass S3-2 | ecosystem: Host-associated > Plants > Roots > Rhizosphere > Soil ... | reverse complement strand
TCTGCACCTACCCTGGTAATTTTTGCTTCCTGCAGGGCGCGCAATACTTTTGCCTGTGCGCTCAGGCTCATGTCGCCTATTTCGTCCAGGAAAAGTGTGCCGCCACTGGCCTGTTCAAACTTGCCAATTCTTTGTTTGATGGCGGAGGTAAAAGACCCTTTCTCGTGGCCAAAAAGCTCGCTTTCTATCAGTTCGCTGGGTATAGCTGCACAGTTTACTTCTACCAGCGGGCCCGAAGCGCGGCTGCTTTTTTCATGCAACCAGCGGGCTACCAGTTCTTTGCCCACACCGTTTTCACCGGTAATCATTACGCGTGCTTCCGTAGGCGCAACCTTTTCTATAGTGTCTTTTATCTTTTTTATGGGAGCCGATTCGCCAATCATTTCCTGCACCCTGGCCACTTTGCGTTTCAGCACTTTTGTTTCAGTTACCAGGCTGGTTTTGTCCATCGCATTGCGAATGGTGATCAACAACCGGTTTAAATCGGGCGGTTTGGAAATATAATCGTAAGCGCCTTTTTTAACCGCTTCCACCGCCGTTTCTATTGTACCGTGCCCGGAGATCATAATGATGGGAACATCCGGGTTGGCTTCCCGGGCTCTTTCCAGGAATTCAATTCCGTCCATTTTTGGCATCTTGATATCGCAAAGCACCACATCGTATGCTTTTTCCCTGAATTTTTTTAAAGCTTCTTCTCCATCTCCCGCTTCATCCATTTTATATCCTTCATAAGAAAGAATTTCTCCCAGGGTTTTGCGGATTGCTTTTTCATCATCAATGATAAGAATATTTGACATGCCTGTTTTTTGTTGAGGGGTCAAAAGTAGCAAATAAAGAAGGAAGTTGAAAGAGGAACCTGCCCGGCGCCCGGAGCTGCAGGATTGTTATGCCCATCTTATGGATTATTAACGGATAATCATCTCTCTTGTATACCATTAACCGCTATGGGCAAAAAAATGTACATCCCTGCAATAATAACCGTTACGGGTCTGGTGCTTATTTTCTGTTATATCGTTGTACCCAATACCATCCCGGTAAAACGGGAAACCACTATTAAACACATTTTGCCATCAGAAGACAACAGCAATTCATCTTCGGGTTATCAAATCATTGAACGCAGCCTTAAAAAAAAGAAGGTTATCCACCTTGAATTAACGGGAAATGTTCCGGAAGACGATAAGAAACTGGCCTTCGTTCAATTTGAAAACAGGCGTTTACAATATACCAACGATACCAGCAGCATCATTGAGATACATCTTGCCAATGAAATTACCTATGGCCGGTTTGTGGGACTGGTTAATATGATGCTGAAAGACGGGCATAAAAAGTATGGACTATGGAAAAACAATTTCTATATCATATTTAGCGATACAGCTTCGCATGTTTTACACACCCGAAATTTTTGACCTTTACTATTCTTTAACAATTATTCCTGTGGTTTTTAGCCAACCCTGCATCAAAGGTTATAAACCCTGGCTATGCCGTTTATTTATTGTATGCTGGTCTTGATGTTTTCTTCCTGCAGCCATACCAGCAACCCTTTGCCGAAAATTCATGTTACCAAAAATGATTTCGGCAATGCCAACCCGTATGCCCGTGTGGCAGCTATACCTGTGCCGGCCGGATTCTATAGAATACGCACAGATAGTGGCTCATTTGCCGGATGGCTGCGCCAGTTGCCTTTAAAGAAAAGTAAAACAGTGTGCTTATTCAACGGTCATCCAAAAGCCAATCAAACAGCGCAGTTTGCCGTAATTGATATCTCTACCGGCAATAAAGATTTACAACAGTGCGCGGATGCGGTGATGCGCCTGCGTGCCGAATACTTATACAGTAAACAACAATGGAACGCCATTGATTTTGCAGACAATAATCATACGCATTACCGTTTGCCTGCCGGGGCAAACCGTTCCTTATTCAATCAGTACCTGGAGAAAGTTTTCTCCTATTGCGGCACTGCTTCGCTTGACAAGCAATTGAACCCGGTAGCCGATTTTAAAGAGATTGAAGCTGGCGATGTGCTCATCAAAGCCGGTGCGCCCGGCCACGCCATGCAGGTGCTGGATATTGCCATTAATAAAGAGGGCAAAAAGCTTTACCTGCTGGCACAAAGCTATATGCCCGCACAGGATATGCATGTAGTTGTTAATCCAGCCAATAGCGGTTATAGTCCCTGGTATGAAGCAGATGACCAGGCAAAGATTGCAACACCCGAATGGACGTTTATAAAACCCTGTCTGAAAAAATGGCCAACTGATTGGTAATCTATACTATAAGCGGTAGATGATTCGTATAAATACCAGTCCATTTCGTGCAAATACTAGTTAAATAAATTAATAATACGCTTGACAAAACAAGAAACGCCTATTATTTTTGTTAATATCCATTAAAAACTAAAAACACCAACCCTATGAATGCAAAAGTAATCTCCCGCAAATCAGTTGCTGATTATAGCATATGGCAGGTAGCCGGCAGACTTATATTACTGGCAGGTATCCTGATGGCTTATAGTTATTGCTTCCTGCTCACCATAAATTCTATTATCAAGACATTTTCACGCTAAGAACACACAGTTCTTTTGTTTGGGCTGGCAGCAGCACTGCCATTGTAATACGTCTTGCTATGCTGATAATAAAGAGCCCTGGCTTAACTGCCAGGGCTTTACCATATTTTTACGCCAGTTTATTTATTTCTTTATATACATTACTTCTTTCACCAGTTTCACTGTTCTGGGCACGTCGGGCAGGGCCAAATTTACCAGGTTGGGCGCGTAGTGCAAAGGCGCGTCGGCAGCGGTGATGCGTCGGATGGGTGCATCCAGGTAATCAAAACCTTCTTTTTGTATGCGGTAAGCAATTTCTGAAGAGATTGAAGCAAAAGGCCATTGTTCTTCAATAATTACCAGGCGGTTTGTTTTCTTTACGCTTTCCAGGATGGTCATCCAGTCGAGCGGGCGGATAGTACGCAGGTCAATTACTTCCGCGCTGATATTTTCTTTTTCCAGTTCGGCGGCAGCTCCCAGTGCTACTTTCATCATTTTATTCCATGAAACAATGGTTACATCGCGGCCGGCTTTTTTGATATCGGCTTTACCAACGGGTATATAGTATTCTTCTTCGGGTACTTCACCTTTTTCTCCGTACATCACTTCACTTTCCATAAAAATTACGGGGTCTTCTTCATAGCGGATAGCCTGTTTCAGCAAACCCTTGGCATCGTAAGGGTTGCTGACTGAAATCACTTTCAAACCCGGAATATTGGCATAATAGCTTTCAAACGCAGTAGAGTGCTGGGCGCCCAATTGTCCGGCAGACCCATTGGGTCCCCTGAAAACAATGGGGCAGGATACCTGTCCGCCGCTCATGGCCAGCATCTTGGAGGCTGTGTTTAGTATCTGGTCAAGGGCCAGTACGGCAAAATTCCAGGTCATGTATTCTACTATTGGCCTTAGCCCCTGCTGGGCGGCACCAACAGCCACACCTGTAAAGCCCAGTTCAGAAATGGGCGTATCGATTACCCTTTTTGGACCAAATTCATCCAGCATACCCTGGGTTACTTTATAAGCGCCATTGTATTCAGCTACTTCCTCACCCATAATAAAAACACGGTCATCACGTCTCATTTCCTCATTCATCGCTTCACGCAAAGCTTCCCTGAATGCTATTGATCTAGCCATAACAATAATCTGATTTAAAGTGGGGGCAAAAATATTGCAACAGCAGCATAGTAGCAAAAGTTTTCAATCGCTTCAAAAGAGTTTTGGGGTCGCGCAGCGTCAGCATAGAAAAAGCGTTTTTAAGGTCGCGCAGCGCTAGCAGAGAAAAGGAGACATCGCGCCAACCTCTTTTTCTCCTTTAGCTCTGTGCGACAAAAAGAAAAAGAGTTTTGGGCCCGCGCAGCGTCAGCATAGAAAAAGCGTTTTTAAGGTCGCGCAGAGCTAGCAGAGAAAAGGAGACATCGCGCTAACCTCTTTTTCTCCTTTGGCTCTGTGCGACAAAGAAAATACGAGTTTTAGGGTCACGCAGCGTCAGCAGACAAAAGGAGAAACATCGCGCCAACCTCTTTTTCTCCTTTAGCTCTTAGTCTAAAAGTCTTGTATTTATCTCTTTTTAGCGTTCTTTGCAGGCCATTATTATTTTTGTCTCAATTTAATTCAATGAATCAACCATCTTATCCGGGTAAGGCGTTTACTGAGGAGCATCCCTCTCCTGTTGAAGGAGAGCCGGGGGCGAGGCCCATGCAGGTTTTCAAATTTGGAGGGGCAAGTGTTAACAGTGTGGAGAGAATAAAGAATGTTGCCAGTATTGTACGCAGTTTTCCGCAACAAAAGATACTGATTGTAATTTCGGCCATGGGCAAAACGACCAATGCGCTGGAAAAAGTAGTGGAAGCCTTTTATAATCACCAGCCGGAACAGGCCCTCCAATTGTTTGAACAGGTAAAAAACCAGCACCTTACCACCGCAAAATATTTACTGGTACAAAATTACCTGGCCTGTGAAAAACAAATGCGCGATTTTTTTACCGAAGTAGAATGGCTGCTGCACGATAAACCCGTTCGCGAATTTGATTATTACTATGACCAGGTAGTATGCGCCGGCGAGTTACTTTCTACCGCCATCGTAAGCGCATTCCTGAATGAAGAAGGCATTACCAACCAATGGCTGGATGTGCGGGACATATTCCGTACCGATGATAATTTCCGCGATGCCAATATCGACATGGCCTTTACCACACGCCGGGTTATTGAAAACGTGTTGCCGGTTTTTACAACACATCATCTAATCATTACACAGGGCTTTATTGGCGCTACCGATGAAAATGAAAGCACTACGCTTGGCCGCGAAGGCAGTGATTATTCAGCAGCCGTTTTTGCCAATATACTGAACGCAGAAAGCCTTAGCATATGGAAAGATGTGGAAGGTGTTATGAATGCAGATCCCAAACAATTTCCCGATGCGCAGCTTATCAGCGAATTGAATTATGACGAGATCATTGAAATGGCTTATTATGGCGCACAGGTGATACATCCCAAAACCATCAAGCCACTTCAAAACAAAGATATTCCCCTGCAGGTAAAATGCTTCCTGGATCCTTCCCTGCCCGGCACCATCATACACAATAAAAATGTCAGCCACCTGCCCCCTATCATTGTTGTAAAAGACAACCAGGTATTGGTACATCTGCACACGCAGGATTTTTCTTTTATTGGCGAACAGCCCATGAGCCGTTTGTATGAAATATTTGCTGAAGTAAAAATAAAACCCAACCTGATTCAAACCGGTGCAGTTAGCCTGGTGGTATGCCTTGATGACCGGCCCGAAAAAATTGAAAAATTTGCCGGCACCGCTTCCGCTATGTTTGAAGTGATAGTAGAAAAAGGATTATCGTTACTTACCATTCGCCATTACCGCGATGCGCTTTTACAAAAATTAACCGGCCATAAAAAGACGGTATTAAGGCAACAGAGCGAGGATACGGTACAGGTATTGCTGAGGTAATGTCGCGGCTTTCACTTGCGGCTAAGTGAATTTCTATATAGATTAGGGGGTTAAATTACTATTATGTTTACAAAGACAATTTTGCCAGTTTTCACATTTCTCTGCTTATTAATTTGCAGCGCGGGAAATGTTCAGGCCAGTTCCGTTATAAAGACCGCCCGCATTTTTCCCGATACTTTCCCCTCAATAAATACCATTGCAGAAGCCGATATTGACACCGTAAGAGATAGAATTAAAACAAATACCATTGATGTTAAGCTAAAAAACGGGGCAATCTATTCATACAACGCAGATAAGGTAAGGTCACAATGGGAAAATAAAGCAGGATTGCCATCTAAAATTGAAAAAGTAATAAATGACTGGCGTAAAACATTTACAAGGGTGGAACATCCGCCCGCTTTTCCGGGAGGAGACGAAGCATGGGATGCTTATATAAAAAAATACATCGAAGAAAATAAAGCATCATTGAAACACAAGGGTTCAGGACAAGTATATGTTCAGTTTATTGTTGATACGGATGGCGAATTATCAGGCATTGAGGCCCTTCAAAACCAGCACACTCAATTATCGCGCATGGCAGTGGATGCTGTAGAAAAAGGACCTTCCTGGCTACCCGCCATGCAAAATGGCCGAAAGGTAGTGGCTTATCAAAAAGTGATTGTTAAATTTTGATTTTATTGTTATTTGTGGTGTTGTTGTTTTCACAATTAACCACGATGCACGCTAAGCTGCAAAATAAAAAGATACCTGTTGTAATATGCCCAATCCATATATCTCTTTAATGAAAACGGCCTGGCAGTATGCGCGGCATGAGAAGAAACGGTATATGCTGGTATATTCGCTTTTCATACTGGCCAGTGTAGTAACTGCCATGGGCCCGTTGCTGTACGGATGGTTTATCAATTCCGTGCAGCAAAAAGGCGTCGGCCAGTTACATTATGCCTGGTGGTATGCAGGCGCTTTTATGCTGCTGAAAATAACGGAATGGTCCTTTCATGGACCGGCAAGAATTATGGAACGGCACCTGGCATTTAACCTGAGCCGCAATTTCCTCCAGGAGCTGTACCACCAGACACTGCACCTGCCGGTAAAATGGCACCAGGATCACCACAGTGGTGCTACCATTAACCGAATCCGCAAGGCCTACGAGGCATTAAAGGAATTTTTTCAGAATGGGTTTATGTATCTGTATACTTTAACCAAATTTCTTTCTTCTTTTATTGCTATGATTTTTTTCTCCCCGTTGTTTGGCGCCGTGGGTATAATTATCGGCATGATAACAGTGTGGCTGATATTCAGGTTTGACAAACCGTTTATGCAATCGGTGGATGATAAAAATGAAAAAGAACACATTGTATCCAGCACGTTGTTTGACAGTCTTTCCAATATTATAACTGTAATTACTTTACGCCTTGAAAAACGCATGGAAGGCAGCCTGCTGCAAAAGGTAAAAGAAGTGTTTCCGCCCTTTAGCCGCAGTGTGAAAATAAATGAATGGAAATGGTTTGTGGCAGATATACTGGTAAGTTTGATTTATGTGGTAACGGCAGTGGGATATATTTATCAGCATACCGGCCCGGGTACGGTGTTCATGCTGGGCAGCCTGGTAGCCCTGCTGGGTTTTGTGAACCAGTTTACCAGCGTATTTCATGATATCGCATTTCAGTATACACAGATAGTACAGTACCATACCGATGTACAGACCGCCCGGTTTATTGCTGATGCCTATAAGGAACATCATTTGCCCGATACCAGCAGCGGCCTTCCCGAACAATGGCAAACAATCGCTATTAAAGGATTGAATTTTTCTCATAAGGAAATGTATTCATCAGAAGAAAAAGCCCATAGCCTTCATAATATCAGCATCAACCTGCAAAAAGGCAAACGCATTGCCTTTATTGGCGAAAGTGGCAGCGGAAAAAGTACTTTGCTGGCGGTACTGAGAGGCCTGTATCAGCCCGAGCCCGGAATAGCCATTACAATAGATAATACCATCGCCACCGATGTTGCCCGGCTTGCTGAATCCATTACGTTGTTTCCGCAGGAACCCGAGATTTTTGAAAACACCATTGAGCACAATATAACGCTGGGCCTTCCATTTACTGAACAAGACATACTTGAAGTCTGTGATACAGCGCATTTCAGCGAAGTTGTAAAAGAATTGCCAAAAGGATTGCAATCCAATATCCAGGAAAAGGGCGTGAACCTTTCCGGCGGACAAAAACAAAGACTGGCGCTGGCGCGCGGTGTGCTGGCAGCAAGAAGCAGCAGCATTGTTTTGCTGGATGAGCCTACCAGCAGTGTTGACCCAAAAACAGAATTACAGATTTATGAAAAACTGTTCAAAGCCTGCGAAGGGAAAGCAGTAGTATCTACATTGCACCGTCTCTACCTGCTCAGCTACTTCGACTATGTATATGTGTTACAAAACGGCCATATTGCCGATGAAGGAAGTTTTGCCCATCTAAAGCAAAGCAGCAAAGTGTTTAATGAATTATGGAAGCACCAGGAGAAAGAGCGGGTTGGTTGATTAGTTGACTGGTTGATTGGTTGATTGGTTGAACGGTTGAACGGTTGATAATTTCTATGTTCCGCTTTGGTATTAAGTACCTGGTATTAAGTATTGAGACTTCGCGCAGCGCTTCGATGGCAGGCGTTAACGCAGGGTCTAAGTACTTAATACTAAAATCTAAGTACTTTACATATCCTGTTTATAAAATAAAATTTTCATACCCCTCATTCAATACCACCCCTTTTTCTTTTGCATAAGTATTCACACGTGTTACAAAAGAGAAATCTTTAATCATGCCTGCAACTTTGTTGATGTCTTCCCCAAAAATTCTGTCTTCCTGCGCAAAGCCCACAAATTGCCGTACATAACTATGCGAAAACTCCAGCAATTCACTGCTTTTTAGCGGATGGCGAAACTCAATAGCCTGGCAGGCGCTTAATAGTTCTATGGCAAGTATATACTCCAGGTTATCCAGCACCTGGTTTAGTTTGCGCCCGCTGATGCTGCCCATGCTTACATGATCTTCCTGCCCCAGCGATGTGGGTATGCTATCAGCACTGGCAGGGAAACACAGTGTCTTATTTTCTGTAACCAGGGCAGCCGTAGTGTACTGCGGAATCATGAAACCGCTGTTCAACCCCACATCTTTCATCAGCAGCATGGGCAATCCCCATTTGCCTTCCAGCAGTAAATAACAACGGCGATCAGAAATATTACCAATTTCTGCGGCAGCAAAACAGGCATAGTCCAGGGGTAACGCCAATGGCTGACCGTGAAAATTACCGCCACTGATGGTGTCGTTCTCATTAAATATAATGGGGTTATCCGTAACCGCGTTGAGTTCTGTTTCTGTCAATTCCTTCAAATGCAACCAGGCATTGCGGCTGGCGCCATGCACCTGTGGCATACAACGCAAACTGTATGGATCCTGCACACGGCCACAATCTATATGGCTTTGCATAATAGCAGAATCTTTCAGCAACAAACGCAGTCGTTGCGCCACCAGCAGGCTGCCTGCAAATGGACGCAGGCGGTGCAGCCGCTCATCAAACGGCGATTTGGTACCCGTTAAAGCCTCCAGGCTCATGGCGCCTATAATATCTGCCGCTTCCAGGCAATTGTGCATGCGTTGCACGGCCTTTACAGCGAATGATAAAATAAACTGCGTACCATTTATCAATGCAAGCCCCTCCTTGGGGCCCAGTTGCAACGGTAAAAGGCCTTCTTGCTGCAACAGGTCGGCCGTATTAAACGGCGTCCAGTCCTGTCCATTCTTTTTCATCAGCCTGCCCAGGCCAATCAACGGCAAAAACAAATGCGCAAGTGGTGCAAGATCGCCGGAAGCGCCAACACTGCCTTTTTCCGGAACCACGGGAATAATATCATGCTCGATATGCCAGAGGATGCGCTGCAATGTTGCCAGTTGCACACCACTATAGCCCTGAGCCAGGGCGTGCACTTTTGTAATCAGCATCAGCTTTGCCACTTCTGCCGGTATGGCTTCGCCCACGCCAACACTGTGACTTTGCAAAATTTTATGTTGCAAGGTAACCGTATCGGCCGCCGAAATTTTTGTATTTGATAAAATACCGAAACCTGTATTGATACCGTACACCGTGGTATCCTTGTCTACAATCTGTTGCACATATTGCTGGCTGCTGTTTATCCGCGCTATAGCCGCATCATTCAACACGGCTTTAATGCTGCCCGAAGCAATGCCAATGGCTGTACCTGCTGTAAGATGGCCGGTGCCATAATTAAAAACTGTGGTCATAGCGAATTTTTCTGCATCAAAAGTAACTGAATTGCCGATCGAAAGTATATAGTATTTAGTATATAGTATTCAGACGATGTGGCAAAAGATCGAGGCTGCAATAAGAGCGCATTTAGTGTACAGTATACGGTATTCAGACGCCAGGACAAGTACATAGTATATAGTATTTAGATTTTAGACCCGGGTAACAGTATATAGCAGACAAAGTACGTTGCCGCGAAGTCTTTATACGTTATACTAAGTACTGTATAAAATAAAAACCCCCGCGTTGGCGGGGGCTTCTTTGTGATCTTCCGCTACTTTTGATCTTTAACTGATACAAGTAATCCGGAGAAGTTTCTGTTGATTGCTCTTCAAAAATTTTCTCCTTTGGAAAATCTTACCATCATAACAACATAAATAACCATACCAATTTTGGAGCCCTGGCAACGCTGACCGGATATGGCATTATTTCTACAAAATAGCCAGCACTGCGCGTTTGCTCCACAACAACGGGGCATTTATTGCATAGATATTTTCAGTTATTCAGTGCCGGCTGATTCCCCGGCAGCCATTTTTTCCTCCGGCGAAGACCGCTTGTCCCGTACTCTTTTTAATACCGGTTTTGATGCTGAATCATCTTCGCCCATTAAAAATGCCCAGGGCTGCAGCGACTCAACCCTGCCGAAGACAATTTTTAATACCGCTATGACGGGAATAGATAAAAACATACCTGCAATGCCCCAGAGCATTTCACCTGCAACAATGCCGAAAAACGTTACCATGGCATTGATCCTAACTTTTGACCCTACAATTAAAGGCAATAAAATATTAACATCTGTAACATGCGTAACAAACAGCACGACAACTATCCAAATAACTTTCGATACAGCCGCCGTGGTTGCAAATGTGATGAGCGAACTAATAATTAAAGCGGTTAAAATACCAATATAGGGAATGACGTTGAACAAACCGGCAATTAACCCCAGCATGATTGCATACTTAATGCCCAATAAGGTAAATGCCACGGAAACAACGGATGAAACAACCATCATTTCAATCAGCATCCCTATTATGTACTTTCTGATAATATACTGCACCTCTTCTGCCACTTCATATACCAGGTGACTATTCTTAGCGCTAAAAACTTTTACAAAAAAATTTAAAATCAGACCACGGTAAAGCAAAAATAAAAAAGTATAGAGCACGGTAAACCCTATAAATAACAACGCGGACGAGACCGAATACAATGTGGCGCCTGCTACCCCTGTTCCGGAATCAACAATCTTTGAAGTGGCTTTGTGTACATAACTGACCTGTTTGGCAACATCAACATGAAATTTTTGTGCTACCCAGTTTTGCAAACTATCTGTTGCATTACCCAGTTGTTCTTTAAACATTGGCCAGTCGCCGACCAGCCTGGCTATCTGTGCGCCTAAAAAATAAAAAACACCACCAATAAATAGCAACATAGTAAGAACCGCCAGCAGCGCAGCAATATTTCTGCGAAGCCTGCATTTGCGTTCAAGGAAACCGGCCAGGGGTAATAATAAAATGGAAAAAAGTGCGGCGAAAGCCAGCGGCGAAAATATCCGCTTGCCTTCTACGAGCAAAAAACCTATAATAACCAGGCTGAACAGTGTAACGACCAGTCTTACATTAAAGGGCTGATTACTGAGGTTAATTTTCATAACCTGTTTATAAATAAAACTATGCCGAAAATGAGCGACAAGGATTCATACAATACCGGTCAACTATTCAAACCCGCAGCAGCAATCATAACCTATTTACATTTTTAAAAAAATCAATTCGTGGTTATTGGCGGCCATAACCAGTACCCGGGTGCCATCAAAATATCTGATAAATGCCTGGTCCCTTATTTCTGCGTTTATTGCCGGAAGGATTGATTGCACATTGAATCCGGTGCCATAAGAAAATACCGTTGGCGACAGGGCATCATAACGGCCCTCATAAGGTAAAACGCCATAGAAATTTCCTGCTGCCAAATAAGTCTTTTCATTTGTAAAGGGCAATAACACAAACGAAAAAACCGGTGCCAACTGCAATTCCTCCGGCAAATTTTCCTGTCTAAAATTGCCCCGGCCATCATTTAAAAAACAGGACGACGAAAGTGTTGTAACCTTAAGCTGCACCGCGTTTTTCAATAAATCGCCAAACATCTCCTGTACCGTTTTACCCGCTGATTCGGTATAGCTAAGATGTCCTTTCTTTAGCACCGGCAGGGCTTGCTCTAACTGGTCTTTACCAAGAAAGGAATATTCATTGCCGTTAATGGTGGAGGCCAGCACATGTTGCACTGACCCGTTTCCATAAAAGTCTTTTATGTACAACGTTAACGGCGTCTCCTGACCAGCACGCAATTTTGAATTATGCCCCCAGTTACCGGCTAAAATATCCGGCCAGCCGTCGCGGTTGATATCTGTAACATACAAGCTTTGCCAAAGGCCGTTTGAATTTGGTATCTCTGCAGCTGTAAAATTACCGCTGTGATTGATGAATATTTTTACGCCCATCCACTCGCCCGCTACCAACAGGTCCATCCATCCATCTTTGTTTATATCAGCAAAGGTTGCAGTAGTTACAACGCCCGGTTCATTTAATGAAAAAATATTTGCGGGCGCATTTTTAAAATTGCCTTTTCCATCGTTTAGCAATAAACAGGAAGCCTGGGGCGAGAATCCATATTCTTTTGCATTGGTGAGTCCGCCTGCAAAAATATCAAGGTAACCATCCCTGTTCACATCGGCTACTGCCACGCAGGACTTATTGGTTAGCTGAACCGGCAGGGCATGCATGGATTCATTAAAATGCCCCCTGCCATCATTCATATACAAATGGTCGGCCAGCAGCGGGTTGCCGTTTTCGTATTCATCTCCCCCGCTGGCCACATACAAATCCGCATAGCCATCATTGTTAGCATCAAAAAAAACCGCCGCCACACCCTCGCTCCATTTATTTTTTTCGAAAACGGCTGTATCTGCTTGTATAAACTTTCCCTGTTTTGTCTGTACCAGCAGGCAACCCGCCTGCCCTTTGGCACCACAAACAAATATATCATCCAGTCCGTCTTTATTTACATCTGCCACCGCCAGTTTTGGCCCGCGGGCAGATTCCAGGTGCGGAACCAGGTATTGATTATTGAATTCAGTGAAATCATTTTCATGGTGTTTCCAGCTTACTCCCACCTGACTGCTAATGTCTTCAAAGATTTTCTTTTTTTCCGGAAAAAATTGTTCATAATAAAAACCCGGACGGGCATCAGCCTGCTTAAGGGTTATTGTTTTATTTGCCGCCACATTCTTTAGCAACTGATATTTTTGGCCGGGCCAAACCACCAGCAGACTATCGGCCTTTGCAAGACTGTCCAGGCCAAAATGAAGCCTGGGTTCCGAAGAAGACATAAACCCCCTGGTAAGCATCAATTGCTGGTACTGCATTTTACCACCGGCATACAGCCACACTTTTGCACCGATGCCTGTTTTATTCATTCCTTCTCCTATACACGAAATAGCCAGGTAATTTCTTTTGGGCGCATTGTTCTTTAATACCAGTGCGGGGGCATTCAGGCAATTAACCACCATATCAACAGTGCCGTTATTATCAAGATCGGCATAGGCTGCACCATTATAAAAACCCTGCATTTTTTCCGTTCCCCATGCTGCACTGATATCTTTAAAATTGCCTTTCCCATCGCCCTTAAATAAATAAGGATGCGAATAACCATCGGGCATTTTATTCAGCAGTTCTTCGTAATTACCGGGGTTGGCAAACAATTTACGGTTGTTGATGCTGGAAAAAAACATAATGAAATCAAGATCCAGCGGGCGTTTAACAATACCACTTGAAATAAACAGGTCTTTGCTGCCATCATTATCAAAATCAGCGAAAAGCGGGCTCCAGCTCCAGTCTGTTGCGGATATGCCGCTGCTTAATCCAATATCGCTAAAGCTAATACCATTGCCATTATTTCTTTGCAGGCAATTTCTTGAATATTGATCCTGGTAGCCATTATTGGTTATTTTTTGTTTGTAGGTATCCAGGTGTTCGCCATTGCCATAAGTTTTTAAAGTTTTTTCATCGGCCGGCAACATATCTGCGGTAACTATATCGGGTTGTCCGTCGTTATTAAAATCGCCCACATCATTGCCCATACTATAGCGGCTGTAATGTTTGAAATGTTGGGCCCCGCTTTCAGTAAACGTGCCATTGCCATTATTTAAATAGTAATAATCATTTTCATGAAAATCATTGCCCACATAAATATCATCCCATCCATCGTTGTTAAAATCGGCCACAGCAATACCCAGGCCGTAGCCCAGGCTGCTTTGGTAAATACCCGCCTGTGCAGACACATCAGTAAAATGCCGTTTACCGTTGATTGTATCGTTGCGGAACAGCCTGTCCCCGGCATTGGGATCAAATTTCCTGCGGGCACTGGTATCCGTTATATGCTGGTTGGGGTGTTCCGACTGGTTCAGGATATAACAATCCAAATCACCATCATGATCATAATCAAAAAAGACCGCCTGTGTAGAAAATCCTGAAAAATCAAGTCCCCAGGCAGCGGCACTTTCAGTAAAACTGCCATTTCCATTATTAATGAATAATTCATTGCTGCCCGTTAAACCATGCATATTGGCAACTGCGCATACATAGATATCCGGCAACCCATCGCCATTTACGTCTGCCATGGTTACACCGGTACACCAATCGGCTGTTCCGGCCACACCCGATTTCTCGGTAATATCTTCAAATTCAAAATTGCCTTTGTTCAGGTATAATTTATTATGCCCCCTGCTATTGGCGGTGAAATAAATGTCGGGAAGGCCGTCATTGTTTATATCGCCGGTGGCCACACCACCGCCATTGTAGTAATAGATGTAATGAAGTATATCGAGCCCGTTCTTTTTTTCAAGGTTGTTGGCAAATTCAATATGCGTTTTTGAAGGAGGCTGGCTGGCAAAAAAAGTCTCCGGGCTGCTGCAGGATGTTTCCAGCAACAATAAAACAACGATAGCGTAAAAAGACATCCTGCTAACCGTCATAAGTCTTATTTTACCATGTTTAGAATCCTGAATACCGACGCTTCATTATCTTCATAAGCCAGTAATTTTTTTTCGGGCGAATACAAAAACATAGAAGGGTATCTTTTGGGCTGGAACTTTGTAATAAACTGGTATTGTTTATCCTGCAACAATGTGACATTTTTTCCGCCCTTTAACTGGCTTCCATATTTACCCATAAAGAGGTTGATCTTTTGTTGCGGATCGAGGGTAATAAG
>Ga0068860_100004039_pt1 | contig 15072 bp, 19 predicted proteins | sample KBSSwiS32_FD_66597 | JGI IMG/M metagenome (GOLD analysis project Ga0068860, IMG submission 66597) | Switchgrass rhizosphere microbial communities from Kellogg Biological Station, Michigan, USA - KBS Switchgrass S3-2 | ecosystem: Host-associated > Plants > Roots > Rhizosphere > Soil ... | reverse complement strand
ACCGCAGCCGGTGCCGGCTGCACAACGGGCTGCGCCGGGGCAGGATCTGGCGCGGGCGTAGCAGGGACCGTGGAATCCACCACCAAGGGCGCAGTCGGGGGGGCAGGCTGAGTCTTGGGCCACAAGAAGAAGATCGCTATCGCTACCACCACCCAGCCGGCTGCGAGTACTCCAATGATGATATTGCGTCCAGTATTGCGCGGCGCTGACTGCGGTGCTGCCTGCACGACCGGCGCAGCAGCCGGTGGAATCGGGGGGAGAACCTCGGATGCCGCCTTGCGAATCGGAGCCGGCTCAAACTTCGGCAGCCGCATGTCTTCGGTAGGCGGCAGCGGCCGCTTCTCCGCGGCAGGCCGCGGTGGTGTGACCGAACGGGGAGCCGCTATCGTCTCCGCCAAATTCTCAGCGACCGTCGCAGCCAGTGTGCCCCCCACCCCATCCCCCGACCCCGCCGTCGGCATGTTGTGGCTGACCCCGCGCGGCAGCGGAACCCAGTTCCCGCAAGCATTGCACGCCGCCGCCAGTGCGTTCACGAAATCCACGCACGTATCGTAGCGGTCGGCCGCATTCTTCGACAGCGCCCGGCGCATCACCGTCTCGACGTCGGCCGACAACGTGCCGTTCACACGCTGCGGCGGCGCTGGCTCCTCGCGCACGATCTTGAACAGCAGCGTGGGCAAGTAATCCGCGATGAAAGGCTTCTCCCCGGTAAGCACTTCATAAGCGATCACCGCGAGCGAAAACTGATCCGCGCGCCCGGAGATGTTCCCGCCCTGCACTTGCTCGGGCGACATGTAGCTGGGCGTGCCCATAATGGTCCCTGCCTGCGTCATCTGCTGGGAAACGATTTTCGCCACGCCGAAGTCCGTGACCTTGGCTGTGCCGTCCTCATGTACCATGATGTTGGCCGGCTTGATGTCGCGGTGCACGATCCCTTTTTTATGCGCGTAATCCAGCGCCGCCGCCACCTGCCGCAGAATGCTGAGCAGCGTTTCCTTATCGGGCGTCTGCTGCGCCTTCAGCATTTTGTCGAGCGGCGGTCCATTCACCAGCTCCATGAAAATGTACGCCAGGCCGCCCTCTTCGGCGATGTCGTAAATGGTCACGATGCCGGGATGGGACAAAATGCCCGCCGATTGCGCCTCGCGGAACAGTCGCTCGCGCAATCGTTCGCGCTCACTTTCTTCGGTGAGTTCGCCCAGCCGGATGCTCTTGATCGCGATCATGCGTCCGATCGCGGGATCTTGGGCCTTATAAACGATGCCCATGGCGCCGCGGCCCAGCTCGCCGATGATCCGATAGCGCCCGATGTTCTCCACGGCTGCGTATATTTTACCGCAGCCCCGCGGGGTACAATGGTGCCGTATGAAAATCAGCGACTCTCTTCTCCCCGAATTCGATCATGAAGTCAGCACCACGCGAAAGGTGCTGGAGCGTGTTCCCGAAAACCAATGGGACTGGACCCCACACGAAAAATCCATGAAAATGGGCCGCCTCGCCTGCCACGTCGCGGAGATGCCCATGTTCGCAACCTCTATCGCCAAATCCGACAGCATGGATTTTGCGAAGGGCGATTACAAAGTGCTCGAGGCCGCCAACCGTCAACAGTTGTTAGACGCCTTCGACAAAAATACGAGTGATGCCCGAGCCGCCATTGCCGGAATGAGCAATGAGGACTTAATGAAGTCTTGGTCGCTATTGAACGACGGCAAGTCTCTATTGAGCATGCCCAAAGTGGCCGTCCTGCGCAGCTTCATGATGAACCATCTGATCCATCATCGCGGCCAACTGTCCGTGTATCTGCGCCTCACCAACACGCCGGTGCCGTCCATCTACGGACCGTCGGCCGACGAAGGCAGCATGTAGGATAAAGGAGGATTTATGGCAATCAAAGATGCATTGTTACCGGAATTCGATCACGAAATGGCGACGGCCCGCAAGGTGATCGAGCGCGTCCCTGACGACAAGTTCGGCTATAAGCCGCACGATAAGTCGATGAGCATGGGCCGCTTGGCCTCGCACATCGCCGAGATGCCCAACTGGGCCACCAGCGGCATCACGCTAGATTCGCTGGATATGGCCAGCGGCTATAAGCCCTTCGAGGCCACCTCGCGCGCCGAACTGCTAGCGGCCTTCGACAAAAGCGTAGCCGGAGCGCGCAGCGCCATCGCCGGCGCCAGCGACGAGACTTTCATGAAGAATTGGTCGCTAAAAAATGGCGACAAAACTTTGATGACCATGCCCAAAATCGCCGTAGTGCGCACCTTCGTGATGAACCACGTAATCCACCACCGCGGCCAGCTGTCCGTATATCTACGCCTGAACAACGTGGCAGTGCCGTCGATCTATGGCCCCTCCGCCGACGAAGGCAGCATGGGCTAACAATTCCTCCAAGTAGGGCAGGCCTCCAGGCCTGCCACTGCTAAACTGGAATTTCAGCCCCTCATGGCCATCCAAACCCTCTTCGGCACTCCCCCGCCTAGCTCGACGCCCGACGGCACCAGTCTCCTAGACCGCCTGAAATCCGGCATCCAAAAGACCCGCTCCGGTCTAATAGAAAAGTTAGAAGATGCCGTAAGCGGCCGCAAAGAAATCAACGCCGACGTCCTGGAAGAGGTTGAGTACGCCCTAATTACCGCCGACATCGGCGCCAACACGACAGCCGAAATCCTCGAACGCATCCGCCAGCGTGTAGAACGCCACCAACTAGGCGACCTCACCGAAATCAAAGCCCTGATCCGCGAGCACCTCCTGGAAATCCTGGAAGCCACCGAACGGCCCTTGCCGCGAGTCTCACAACCCCCCGCCGTGATCTTCGTAGTAGGAGTCAACGGAGCAGGGAAGACCACCTCCATCGGCAAGCTAACCCGCCGCCTCCAATCCGAAGGCCGCAGTGTCCTCCTGTGCGCCGCCGACACCTTCCGCGCCGCCGCCATCGAGCAACTTGAAGTATGGGCGCAGCGTACCGGTGCCGAACTCATCAAGCAGCAGACCGGAGCCGATCCCAGCGCCGTAGCCTTCGACGCCGTGCAAGCCGCCAAAGCCCGCAAAGTGGATTACGTGATCATCGACACCGCCGGCCGCCTGCACACCAAGACCAACCTCATGGCCGAGCTCGAAAAAATGCGCCGCACCGTATCGCGCGTGATCCCCGAAGCCCCGCACGAAGTACTCTTGGTCATCGAAGCCACTACCGGCCAAAACGGTTTGGAGCAAGCCCGCAAATTCACCGAGACCAGCGCCGTAACCGGCATCATTCTTACGAAACTGGACGGCACCGCCAAAGGCGGCGTAGTCGTAGCCATCTCCCGCGAACTGAATTTGCCGATCCGCTACGTCGGCGTAGGCGAGCAACTCGACGACCTACTCCCCTTCGACCCCGCACAGTTCGTGGCATCATTGTTTGATTAGAGAAACCAGTCCGCTTGCTGCGCGCGCGGTTCTGTGCCCCCAACACCCCGCACACAGAACCGCGACCGCAGGGAGCGGACCAGCAACCGCCATGAACCGCCACCTCGAAGAAGCGCTTGATCTAGCCGCCCAAGGCCTCGGCCGGGTCAGTCCCAATCCCGCCGTAGGCGCCGTGATCGTGCGCGATGATGCCGTCGCAGGCCGTGGTTTCCACACCTGGTCCGGAATAAAACACGCCGAAGTAATCGCACTCGACCAAGCCGCCGACCGCGCCCGTGGCGCGACTCTCTACCTGACTCTAGAACCCTGCTCGCATCAAGGCCGCACCCCGCCGTGTGTAAACGCGATCATCGCCGCCGGAATCAAGAAGGTCGTCGCAGCCATGCAGGATCCCAACCCGCAAGTGCACGGCTCCGGCTTTCGCGCCCTCCAAAACGCCGGCATCGAAGTCGAAATCGACTCCACCTACACCGCCCGCGCCACCCAACTCAACGAAGCCTTCGTCCACTACATGCGCACCGCCCGCCCCCTGGTAACCGTCAAAGCCGCAGTAACGCTAGACGGAAAAATCGGCGCCCCCGACGACAACCAAGGTTGGATCACCAGCGAGTCCGCCCGCGCCCACGTGCAAACCCTGCGCCACCGTTCCGACGCCATCCTAACCGGCATCGGCACCGTGCTAGCCGATGATTGCCGCCTCACCGATCGCACTGGCGAAGAACGCAGCCGGCCTCTTCTCCGTATAGTTCTGGACTCCCTCCTACGCATCCCCGCCGAATCGAAAATGGTGACCTCCGCACGCAACGACGTGCTGGTCGTCACCACCTCGGCAGCGTCCTCCGACCGCCGCCGGCGTCTGGAGTCGAAAGGCGTCCGCGTCGAAGCTCTAGAAGGATCAGACGGCCGCGTAGACCTAGACGCCGTAGTCACCCTGCTAGCGCGCGAAAAATATCTGTCGCTGATGATCGAAGCCGGCAGCCGCATCAACTGGACCGCCCTGGAATCCGGCATCGCCGACAAAATCTACTTCTACTACGCGCCCAAGATTCTAGGCGGCACCCAGTCTCTGCCAGTAGCCGGAGGCACCGGCCGCCGCCGCCGCTCCGACGCCATTCAGTTCCACGACGTAAAGCTGCACCAGATCACCCCCAACGAATTCGCCGTAGAAGCGTGGCTACAAAATGTTCACCGGAATTATTGAAGAACTAGGCACGGTTGCATCCGCCGGCACCCGGTTAGTGATCGAATGCCGAACCGTACTCTCCGACGCGAGCGAAGGGTCGAGCATCGCCGTCAACGGAGTCTGCCTCACAGCCCTAGCTCTCACGCCGAACTCATTCGCCGCCGACCTAGCCCCCGAGACTCTCGCGCGCACCAACCTAGGCGACCTAGTGCCAGGCGCCCTCGTAAATCTAGAACGCCCCGTAACACCAGTAACGCGCCTCTCCGGCCACATCGTGCAAGGACACGTCGACGCCACCGCCGTGCTGACAGCCCTCGACCAACTAGGCGACGGCAATTGGTGGTTAAAACTTCAAGTCCCCGCCGGACTCGACCGCTACCTGGTTCACAAAGGCTCCATCGCCATCGACGGCATCAGCCTAACCATCGCCGCGCTCGACGGCCCCACGCTAAGCGTAGCCATCATCCCCCACACCTACATGCACACCACGCTAAGCCAAGCGAAGCCCGGCACGCGCCTGAACATCGAAGTGGATGTGCTCGCCAAGCACGTCGAAAAACTACTTATTGGAACCGAGGCGCCACCACCATCCCCTCTTTGAGAGGTTTGTCCGAAGGCAGCGCCACAGCGTCGTTCTCGCTCAACCCGTCCACCTGGGTCCGAGTAGTGCTGGCCACCCCCAGCGTGATCTTCTTCCAAGCAAGCGCATTCCCCGTCAGCGCAAAAACCCCCGCCTGCCCCAGTTCCCGCCGCACCGCTTCTTTCGGAATCGTCAACGCGCTAGCCACCGCCTCCGTGTTGATCTCCACATTCACATTCGTCCCCGGCAGCAGCTCGTTGTTCGGATTATCAATCACGCACAACACCTCGCCCACCTGCCGCGTCCCCAGCGCCTCAATCTGCGTGGGAGTCTTATCCACAGTGCCCTTCCACTGCTTCCCCGGCACAGCGTCCCAAGTGATCACCACCGCCTTGCCCCGGGCCACGCGCCCCAGATCCGGCTCATCGACGAACACCTTCACCCGCACCCGGTCCAATTGCCCGATCGACGCCACCAGATCGCCCGCGCTCAAATACGCGCCCGGCTTCAAGTCGAACTGATAAACCGTCCCCGCGATTGGCGCCCGCACTACGCTCTTGCGAATCCGCTCCTCCGCGAGCGCCACAGCCGACTCCGCGTCCCGTAACCGCGCCTCCGCCGCAGGACGATCTTGCGGAGCCACCAGCGCCCCCCGCCGCTGCTCCAGCGAACGAATCTGCGCCTGCGCGCGATCCACCTTGTCCTTCGCCTGCGAAACTTCGTACGGCGTCGCCGCCTGCTTCGCCTGCAAGCGGACCAAAGTCTCATATTCCTTCTGCGTCGCCGCCAACTCCAGCTTCTCGCGATCCAACTCCCCCGCGATCGCGCTCAAGTCAGTGGCCCGCCCGCCGCGCTCGATCACGTCCAACTCCGCCTTCACCTGGCTGACCCGCGCCTGCGCTGCCACCAATTCCGCCCGCGCTTCCGCCGAATCCAGCTCGATCAGCGCCGCGCCCGCCGCCACCTGCGCCCCGCGCTGCACCATGATGCTCTTCACCGGACCATCACGCTCCGCCCGCGCCTCGGCCCACTCGATGGGTTCAATCTTTCCGTTGGTCGGCACCGAACTTGCGATAGGCTCGCGCACCACATGTGCAAACGCGAGCTCCGGCGGCTGATTGCGAAGTGTAACCGCGTACCACACGCCCCCCGCGGCGATCGCCAGCACCACCACCAAAAGCAAATGCCGCAATTTCACTGGGGCCTCGCGCAATGATCGAACAGAAGCTGCCACTCCGCCCGCTGAATTTCCACCGCCGCTCTTTCCTGCATCGACCCCGGCTGCAGCCGCGCCCGCTCGCAAAACTGCACGAAAGCGAACGGATCCCATTGCCCGATGCGAAACTCCGCGTTGTGTCGCCGTTTCAAAATGTCCTTCGCCGCCGCCGCCAGCTCCGGATAAACTGCATGCTGCCCCACCCGCCGGAACCAGTAGGCAGCATTCCCCGGGTCCGGTTCCTGGCGGTGCAGAATCGCGTGCCAGAACTCGCCGTCATGCGTCTTCGGATCGTCTATCAAATTGTGAGCCTCTTCAAAACACGAAAAATACAGCCATAACCCCGCCATCGCTGCAGCCGCATCGCGCACACCGGGGAACAACGCCACTGGCTTCCGCGCCGCCAAAGCCTCGCGAGCCTCCTCGGACGTGCACGGCCCGCACACCAGCGGCGCACAGCGTTGTCCGTTTTGATCCATGGCGAGAATGCGCGCGACCTCAGGTCCGTATTTCGTAGGATCGAAGTCCATGCGCCCCTAAGTCCATCCATTATTGTAAGGGGTATTGTAGAGGTTGGCGTCGAAATCGGCACTGGTTCTTTCCGGAGGCGGCATGTTCGGCGCATGGCAAGCCGGCGCTTGGCGCACCCTCGCCCCCGGCTTTCAACCCGACCTAGTCGTCGGAGCCTCTGTTGGTTCCCTCAACGGTTACGCCATCGCGTCGGGTTGGAGCGCCGATAACCTATGCCACTGGTGGATGCAACCCGGCGTCGCCGGCTTCGAGCACCTCCCGGAAACAGTGCGCAGGCTGATCGCCGCCCGCCCCCTGGAACGCGAATATGCGGTTGTGCTCACCGACATGCTGCGCTTGAAGCCGTGCACCATTACCAGTTCGATTCGTGCCGAACACCTGTTAGCATCCTGCGCCGTGCCCGGAGCCGCCCGCCCCCGGCCCATCGACGGACGCTGGTACCTCGACGGCGGTTTGCTGAACCCTCTCCCCGTGTGGGCCGCCGTAGAACTCGGCGCCACGCGCATCGTCGCGTTGAACGCCCTCCCGGAATTTCCGTCGCCTCTGCTGCGACCCTTCCAGAAAGCCTTCCGCTTCTGCTTCGGCCACAACCCTCCGTTGCCGCCCGGCGTCGAACTGCGCACCCTCGTCCCCGGGCGTCGGCTCGGCTCCCTCCGCGACGCCATATCCTGGGACCCCCAAAACACCGCCCGCTGGATCGAACAAGGCGCCACCGACGCTAGGACAGAGATATACTGAATCCAGTCCCGAAAAATGGGTTCTCGAAAAAAGTTCTAGGCAGATTAAATTCTGGAGGTTATCCAATGAAACGCATCGCAACGATTTTTCTCGGCGTGCTCGCCCTGTCGGCCGCCGCGCTCGCGCAAGACCAAGCCGCCATTGACAAGGCCCTGTTAGCCGCCCCGGGCAATACCAAAGCCGGAGCCGGCGTCATCAAATGGAAGGCCGATGGCACCTATGACACTCTGAAGAAGGGCACCAGCACTCTGGTCTGTTATGACAAGTCCGGCCAGCCCAACCAGCCGCCCTTCATCGTCGAGTGCACCAGCATGGGCAACCTGCCGCGCGCCGCTCAGAATATGAAGCTCGAAGCCATGGGCGATAAAGCCAAGGTGCAAGCAGCTATCGACGCCGCCGAGAAAGATGGCAGCCGCGTGAAACCCGAGTTCGGCTCGGTGTGGTATCACTTCATGGGCCCCGACCAGGAGCACGCCCGCACCCACATGACCATCGCCGTCCCCGGCGCCACCAGCCAGTCACTTGGCTTGCCCGACAACAACAAATCGGGTGGCGTCTGGATCATGAATGCCGGCACTTCCACCGCGCACCTCATGACCCCCGGCGAATAACGCAACAGAACGGACCTTGAGTCCGATGATGAAATCCTTCCCATTAGGTCTCGCCGCCATGGCAGTTTTTGCCGTGGCGGCGGACCAGCATACCTTCAGCGGCGTCATCACCGACAGCATGTGCGCCAGAGCGGATCACTCCCACATGCAGATGGGACCTAACGACGCCGAGTGCACCATTGCCTGCGTGCAGATTCACGACGCCAGCTACGTCCTCTTCGACGGCAAATCTGCCTACACGCTTAGCGACCAGAAGACCCCGGAAAAGTTCGCCGGCAAGAAAGTGATCGTCAAAGGCACGCTGAACGCCAAGACCAACACCATCCAAGTGGATTCGATCACCGCAGCAAAATGAAGAGAACTCTTCTAGCATTCGTCCTGCTAGCCGCCCCCGCCTTCGCGCAGAAGACGGCTTACACACCTCCGCGAACCCCCGACGGCCAGCCCGACATCGGCGGCGTGTGGACCAACGCCACCATCACACCACTGGAACGCCCCGCCGATCTCGGCGGCAAACAGTTCTTCACCAAGGAAGAAGCCGCCGCCTACGAACAGAAGACCGCCCAACAAAGCAATCGCGACCGCCGCGACGGCCCCGCCGAAGCCGACGTCACCCGCGCCTACAACGAAGCCTGGTGGGACCGCGGCTCGAAAGTTGTCCCCACCCTGCGAACTTCGCTAATTGTTGACCCGCCGACCGGACGCTTGCCCGCGCTGACCCCCGCCGCCCAAGAAGCCGCCCGCCGCCGCGCCGAAGCCTTGCAGCGCCCCGCCAACGGACCCGAGGATCGCCTGATCCGCGAACGCTGCATCGTGGGCGACAACGTAGGCCCACCCATGATGCCCAGCGCCTACAATAATAATTTCCAGATCTTCCAAAGCGCGAATTACATCGCGATTCTTTCCGAGATGATGCACGACGTCCGCATCATCCCCTTGGACGGCCGTACGCACCTCGCGTCCAACCTGCGCTCCTGGCTCGGCGATTCGCGCGGCCGCTGGGATCACAACACGCTAATCGTAGAAACCACCAACTTCAATGGCAAAATTTCCTTCCGCGGTTCCGATGAAAACCTGCGCGTAGTGGAGCGCTTCACCCGCACCGCGCCCGACCTGATCCTCTACGAATTCCGTATTGAGGACCCCACCGCCTTCACCGCCCCCTGGTCCGCCGAAGTCCCCCTCAAAGCCACCAAGGGACCCATCTACGAATACGCCTGCCACGAAGGTAACTACGGCATGGTCGGCCTACTCTCCGGCGCGCGCGCCGAGGACGGAAAGTCCAGCAAGTAGCCTTCAAATGTTACGCCTGAGGAGCCGGGATGAGCCCGTGGCGGCGCATGATCTCCCCCAACTTCACCCGGTCCGGCGGACCGCCACCCGCCGCGTTGATCACCTCGGCGGTCTCGCGGAAATACTGCGGACCGATCGCCGCCGGTGTGATCACGCATAGCGCCTTCACATCCTGGCTACCGTTGTTATCGAAGCGGTGAATAGCCCCGCGCGGAATGCAGAGTGCCTGCCCCGGCCCGACGTCGATTGATTTTCCGTCGACGGACCAGGTCAACACTCCGTCGATACCGTAGATGGTCTCCTCGTAATGCTCGTGGCTGTGCGCCGGCGCCGGCAGCCGTTGCGCGCCCGGGACTACCAGTTCAAAAGCCGCGATGCTGCCCGTCGAGTTATCTCCGGTGAGCAGGAAACGCACCAGCAGCGGCCCCACACGGATGGTCTCATCGGCAGGATTGACATGCAGGTCAAAGGTTGGCTGTGCCATGGGGGTCCCCTATTAGTAAATTCCGTTTACCATGTTTACTATAGTAAACTCCATTTACGGACGATGTCAACACCATCAGCGTTCAAAAATACTCCGGTCAAAACCAAGGATATGCTCATCGGCGCGCTGCTGCGCGTGCCGGCTCAGGCCATCCATCGCCGTATCGTCCGCGAGCTCAATGCGGCCGGCTTTGACGAGCTGCGCCTGCCCCATATTGCCGTGTTGCAGTTCCCGGGCCCGGATGGAGTTCGCCCCGGCACTCTCGCCGAGCGCGCGGGTATCAGCAAGCAGGCCATGAACCAGCTCCTGCGCAGCCTCGAAGATCTCGGTTACATTGTCCGCTCCGGTGCAGCGGATGAAGGCCGCACGCGGATTGTTCGCTTTACCAAACGGGGACGCGCCGCCTACTCAAAAATCCACGACATTCTTCGCGACATCGAGCGCGAATGGAGCCTTGAGCTTGGGTCCGGCCGTTTCGCTCAGCTCAAAGAACTTCTATCCCGCGTCTGGGAGAGCCCATTGAGTCGCTAGCAGCCACTAAACCCTGACCCTCTCCCGCCAAGCGATCCGAGCCCCTTCCGCCATCGCTTCGAGCTTCGCCCAAATAATCGACGGATGCTGCCGCGCCACTGCCGATGCCTGCGCGAAGCCGCAATCGGTGCTGGCAATCACATTCTCGCGGCCCAGAATATTGGCGAAGCGCGTAATGCGCTGCGCGATCACGTAAGGGTGTTCCACGTGTGCGATGGCGTGGCTGACCACTCCGGGCAGAAGTATTTTTCCGTCAGGCAGCTTCACGTCCTGCCACACCTGCCATTCGTGTTCGTGCCTGGGGTTGGCCGCTTCAATCGAATACGCTTGCGCCTTCACTTTCACCAGCAAGTCGACGATCTCGCGCAGCGGTACGTCGCTGGTGTGCGGACCAGGCCAGCTTCCCCAGCACAAATGATAGCGGACGCGGTCTTCAGGAATACCTCGCAGCCCGTGATTCAGCGCTTCGATATTCATCGCCACCCACTTGCGATAGTCCCGCCCTTGCGAGCGGATGCGGTCGTATAGGTTGGTGAGAATGGCGTCATCCACCTGCACGATCAAGCCAGCGTCGACGATCGCCTGGTAGTCTTCATGCAGCGCGTCCGCCACGGCGAACAAGAACTCTTCTTCGGTTTTGTAGTATTCGTTTTCGTAGTCCACCCACATACTGCACGGAGCCACTACCGGCAGAAACGCCTCTTCCACCGCGACGTTTTTAAGCGCCGCTTTGAAATTAGCGATGTCCCGCAACATCTGCGCCCGCCCCACGTCCGTATGCGCCACCGGGCCCACGCACACCGCGCGCGGAAAGAGCTGTCCGCGTTTATCCAGCGGCCCAGTTTCGTCGTAGAATTCCGCGAAACGCTCTTCGCGCTCCGCCCCCAGGAATCCAGGCGACCTCCGCTCCGACATGCGGGTTTCAAAACCACTCACGCGCTGCGTCAAATACAGCCAGCTCGGCTTGCCAAACTCCCCGTCGCTGACGATGTCCACGCCAGCGGCGGCCTGTTGTTTCACCACTTCTGCTACGGCACCTTGCAGTTCACTCTCAAACGCCGGCGTGTCGACGGCCTCTTTCGCCGCCAGCGCCTGAAAATATTGCGTGATCTTGGGGGGACGCACCATACTGCCAACATGGGTGGTCAAGAACCGTTCCGCGCTGCGTTTCATAGCTTTCAAATATACTCCCCACTCGTGCTGCAATGGAGATCATGTCGCCTGAGGAAACCGTTCGAGTCTTGATGGAAGCTTGGAAGCTGATGGTGGGCCGCTTCCCCGGTGCAAAAATCGAGCACGCCGAAAACGTAGCGACCATGTTCGCGCAACTTCCGCTGCCGTTCTTGAATATATCGATGCTGGACCGTCCGCTCGCCGCCGCACCCGACCTGCGCGCTGCGCTGACCGTGATCAAAGACCGCGCCAAGTACTGCAAGCACGATTCCCTGGTGGCCCTCTGCGAACCCTGGGTCCCGCCCAACTGGGAGCACGTCGCAACGGAAGAAGGCTTCGCACTCGCCTTGAACATGACCGGCATGTCGACCGATCAGCTACGGCCGCCCCGCCGCCCGCTGCCCGAAGTAGAGTTTCGCCGCGTGTCCGACGAGACCACCGCCCGCGACCTCGCCATGATCAACGGCCAGGCGTACAAGATGTCACTCGATCTTTTTGAATGCATGTGCAACCTTTACCTGTGGCATCCGGACACCTTCGGCTATATCGGTTATGCCGCGGGCAAAGCCGTGACCTGCGCGGCCGTGCTCCCTGTAGCCGGTACCATCTACGTCGCTTTCGTGGCCACGCTGCCTGAGGCGCATGGCAAAGGCTACGCCGAAGCCGTCGTGCGCCACGCCATCGAACAAGGTCGTCGCGCCATGGGCTTCACCCGCATGACGCTACACGCCTCCGATATGGGCCGCCCCGTATATCTTGCTATGGGATTCGACCCCGGCCCGCGCATCGTGCTCCTGACCCCGCCCGCATAAAACAATTCCATCTCGAATTGTTTTGCGCGATAATAAAACACAGTCATGCCCAGCTATCGCATCCACCGCTTGAAAGACCATCTGCATCAGTCCTTCCGCCTGGCGCCGCATGTCAGCGGCACGGCGCACGTCAAGCCGCGCGATTACGAGCCCGGCGAATCGATCGACGCCGCCACACCCTACGCCGCCTACTTCGCCCTCAAGGACACGGAAGGCCCTCTGCTCCCCGGCGACCTCCTCGAAGCCGAAAACGGAGCCCTCCGCATCTACAAGTTCGTCGGCTTCGAAGAAGCCCAATGGGTCCTGCCGGAAGCGAAACCCGACGCCGCGGCTGAGCCAGTACTAGTCAATTCCACCGGCGCGTAAGGCGCACGACAGCGTTACACTGGTTTCATAGATGGTAGGAAGTAACGGGCGAGGGACACGTATTAACTCGTTCGCCCTGGTATCGTATCTCACCGGACCGCTCGCTGATTTGTTGGATGAAATCCGCCACGATTTCGCTCCGGAATCGCGAGCCAAAGCCCATTTGACCATTCTTCCCCCGCGCCCCCTGGCATCCTTTGGCAGCCCCACCGCGATTGCCGAGGCCCTGCAGCAACTCCACACTCGTCTCCTGGATTTCGCGCCCTTCGACGTCGAGTTGGGCGACATCGAAGTCTTCCCCGGCACCTACGTGATCTATGTCTCGATCCAGACCGGCTTCGCGGAATTGGAACGCATGCATCAGGCGCTCAACGTGGGCTGCCTCACGTGCCAGGAGCCACATGCCTATCACCCGCATGTGACCGTGGTTCAGGAACTCGCCCCGGTAGACGTCCTCAACGCCGCGCAATTTGCGCGCTGGCGCTGGAGCGAATTCAAACATTCTCGAACGGTGCACCTCGACCGTCTCACTTTCGTCCAAAATACAATAGAGAATTCCTGGACTGACCTGGCCATGCTGGACCTGGGCAGTCCCGTCACCCGCCATGCCTGAAATCACCATTCGCCAAGCCACCTCCGCCGATGCCGCCGCCGCCGGTGTCATCTGCTATCAAGCCTTCCACGACATCAATACAGCGCACAATTTCCCGCCGGATATCCCTTCTCCCGAGGCCGGCGTTGGCTTGCTGACCATGATGTTCTCTCATCCAGGTGTCTATTGCGTGGTTGCCGAAGCTAGCGGACGCATCATCGGTAGCAATTGTCTGGACGAACGCGGGCCCATCGCCGGCGTCGGCCCCATCACCGTCGATACCAGCGTGCAGAATGCCGGTGCCGGACGCAAGCTGATGGACGCCGTGATTCACCGCTCCGAGGAGCGCAAGTTCGCCGGGGTTCGCCTGCTCCAGGCCGCATTCCACAACCGTTCGCTCTCGCTCTACACCAAGTTAGGCTTTGACACCCGTGAGCCCATCTCCACCATGACCGGCCCGCCCATTCGCAAAGCCATGGACGGCTTTCACGTGCGTCCCGCGCTCCCGTCGGATCTCGAAGCCTGCAACCGCGTGTCGCGCAAAATCCATGGCCACGACCGCGGAGGCGAACTGGCCGACGCCATCCAGCAAGGCACCGCGAAGGTGGTGGAGCGCACCGGCCGCATCACCGGTTATTCGTCGTCGATGGCCTTCTTTGGACATTCCATGGGCGAAACCGTGCGCGATTTGCAAGCCTTGATTTCCGCCGCGGAAGCCTTCGCCGGCCCTGGCATCCTGGTCCCCACCCGTAACGCCGCCCTCTTCCGCTGGTGCCTGGAGAACGGACTCCGCGTAGTCCATCCCATGACGCTAATGTCCATGGGCATGTATCAAGAACCCGCCGGTTCCTTCCTGCCGTCAGTCACCTATTGAATGGCCGGGCGCGAACACCAGTATCGCGTCACCACCACCTGGACCGGCAACCTGGGCACCGGCACCAGCGACTACCGCGCCTATTCTCGCAACCACGAAATCAAAATCCTAGGCAAGCGCGCCCCGCTCCCCGGCTCCTCCGATGTAGCCTTCCGCGGCGACCCGTCTCGCTACACTCCGGAAGAATTGCTAGTAGCCTCGCTCTCCACCTGCCACATGCTCTGGTTCCTGCACCTCTGCGCCGACGCCGGCATAGTAGTAACCGAATATGAGGATGCCGCGAGCGGAACCATGAAAGAACACGCCGACGGCTCTGGCGAATTCACCAGCGTTGTCCTGCACCCCCGAGCCGTAATCACCGACCCCACCCGCATCCCCGACGCCATATCCCTCCACCACCGCGCCCACGAGCTCTGCTTCATAGCCCGCTCCGTAAACTTCCCCGTCGAACACGCCCCCGTGATCGTCGCCGTCTAAAACATCTCCAACTGCCCCGCAGCCTTCACCGGCTTCACCACCCTAGCCCGATTCCCAATCACCCCCACCACCTGCACCTCCCGCAACGCCACCCGCGGCACAAAGATCCTCTGGTTCTGAAAACTAGGATCCGGCGGCGTGATGAAAAACCCATTGGGCTCCAACAACATCAAGTTGTTAGCCAGCATCCCCTCCGTCGA
>Ga0068860_100004037_pt1 | contig 15074 bp, 11 predicted proteins | sample KBSSwiS32_FD_66597 | JGI IMG/M metagenome (GOLD analysis project Ga0068860, IMG submission 66597) | Switchgrass rhizosphere microbial communities from Kellogg Biological Station, Michigan, USA - KBS Switchgrass S3-2 | ecosystem: Host-associated > Plants > Roots > Rhizosphere > Soil ... | reverse complement strand
CTTGGAATTTTCTCCAACAACCTTGACGAATTTTTCAGGGTACGGGTCGCCACTTTGCGACGTATGATAGAATTCGGCAGTAAGGCGAATATGCACCTCGAACAAACGCCGGAAAAAATTCTGGAGGATATTAATATCCAGGTTACCAACCAACAAAACCAGTTTAACCGCACCTGGTCAAACATTCTCACAGAACTTAAAAACCAAAAAATACTTTTAGTAACGGAAAAACAACTCAACCGGGAGCAACAGAAGTTTGTGATTTCTTATTTTAATGATAACGTGCGGAGCAATATCGTGCCTCTTATGATTGAAAGCATCCAGGCTTTTCCTACCCTTAATGACAAGTCAATTTACCTGGCCTGTAAGCTTTCCAGGGCAGATGAAAATATACCCCAGCGCTTTGCTTTGGTTTCGGTTCCGGCACGGTTACCAAGGTTCGTAATCCTTCCTTCGACTGAACATGGCAGTTATATTATTTTGCTGGAAGATATTATTCGTTTTTGCCTCCCTTATATTTTCTCCTATTTCGGCTATGATACCTTTTCATCGAACATAATAAAGGTTACGAGGGATGCAGAAATTGATATTGATAATGACATATCAACTTCATTAATACAAAAAATAGAAAAAGGATTAAAAAACCGCAAAAAAGGAAAACCGGTTCGTTTCATTTTTGACAAGGATATTGATAGTTTACTTTTAAATTATCTCATTAAAAGACTTGGTTTATCTGAAAAGGACAATATTCAATCCGGCGGGCGAATTCATAATTTTAAAGATTTTATTAACTTTCCTGACAGTGTATTTGAGAAAAAAAATCCCCGCAAAAAACCGTTCATTCATCCATTATTGCAACATGCAGATAGTGTTACGAATATCGTATTACAAAGAGATGTTCTTCTCAATTTTCCTTATCATTCGTTTGATTCTATTATTGACTTATTACGGGAAGCAGCCATCGCCCCCGATGTCGTAAGCATCAAAGTAACCTGTTATCGTTTGGCCGCGGGATCTAATATTATTAATGCGCTCACCAATGCAGTAAGAAATGGGAAATCTGTTTCGGTAATTCTCGAACTCAGGGCAAGGTTCGATGAGGAAGCGAATCTTGAGTGGAAAGAACGGCTGGAAGATGCAGGAGTAAAAGTTTATATCGGTTCACCGAATTTGAAAATACATGCCAAGCTCTGCCTGATAAAAAAAAGGATTAACAACCACACCATTCACTTTGGTTTTGTAAGTACCGGAAATCTCAATGAAAAAACTGCAGGTTTGTACGGAGACCATTGCCTGTTAACCAGCGACAGAAATATTATGGCAGATGTAAACCGGGTATTTGCGTATCTCGAAAATCCAAAAAACACCCAGCCTCTTAAGGCCTGTAAAAAATTAATAGTAAGCCCGGTTGCCATGCGCAAACAGCTCAACCTTCTTATTGATAAAGAGATTAAAAGTGCCCTTGAAGGAAAGCATGCTTCTATTATTCTAAAATTAAATTCTCTTAGTGATGAAGAGCTGATATTAAAACTGTATGATGCCGCCCGGGCAGGTGTGAAACTAAAATTAATTATCCGAGGGATCTGTGGCATGCTAACTGAAAACAAAAAATTCGTAAAAAAGGTAAAAGCAATCAGCATCGTTGATGAATACCTGGAGCATGCAAGGGTCATGATCTTTAATCACGATGGGAAAGAAAAAGTTTTCATTTCTTCAGCAGACTGGATGGTAAGAAATATTGATCACCGCGTGGAAGCAGCATGCCCTATACCCGATAAAGAAATTCAGCAGGAATTAAAAGACATACTTAATATCCAGTTAAGTGACAACGTAAAAGCAAGGATTCTTGATAACGGGCTTTCCAATGCTTATGTAGAAAGCGACAGCTCAAAAAAAATACGCTCACAAATTGAAACTTACAATTACCTCTTAAAGAAAAAATATACTCCTGATGAAACTGGCGGCAATTGATATTGGAAGCAATGCAGCGAGGCTGCTTATCTCGGAAGTAAGCGTTGACGATAAAAAGAAAGCTTCATTTAATAAGATATCCCTTATAAGAGTGCCGTTACGGCTTGGTTTTGACGTATTTGAAACCGGGGAAATTTCCGAACACAAAATTGAACTGCTGATCTATACCATAAAAGCGTACTTCAATTTGTTACATGCTTACGAAGTAAAATATTTGAAAGCCTGCGCCACATCTGCCATGCGGGATGCATCCAATTCTCCTGCGATTATTGAGCGGTTGAAAAAAGAAACCGGGATTGAGATTGAAGTTATTTCAGGCAGTGATGAAGCATCGTTTATTTATGAAAATCATGTGGCTGAAAACCTGGACACTGAACATTCTTACTTGTATATTGATGTGGGTGGCGGAAGTACCGAACTTACATTTTACAGCAATAGCAGGCTTATTTTCAAAGATTCTTTTGACATCGGAACTATCAGGATTCTTAAAAATAAAGTTACAGAGGAAGTATGGGACAGTATGAAAGACGATATAAAAAATAAAACAAAGGGGCACAAACAGGTAATTGCGATCGGATCAGGCGGCAATATCAATAAGGTATTCTCTCTTAGCAAACGTAAGGACTCCAGGCCGCTCCCGCTTGATTTGCTCCGGGATTTTTATAAAGAGCTCAGCAATGTTCCTCTCGATGACAGGATACGTATTTATAACCTGCGTGAAGACCGCGCCGATGTAATCGTACCTGCATTGCTGATATATGTAAATGTTATGCGCTGGGCGGGCGCATCAGAAATTTATGTTCCCAGGATCGGTCTTGTTGACGGGCTTATACAACATCTGTGGGAGGAAGTGAAAGACAAAGTAGCAATAGGCAATGGACAATAAACAATTCAACATCCCGATAACTATCGGGACAACAATTTAGCCGCCCTCCCACTTTTTAAATCAATAAAACCTACATTTACAAAGCGAATGCTCAAAAGGATTTGTTTTATTCTAATGCAGAGCCATCTCCCTCTTATCGCTGTTTTCTTCAAAAATTTATGCCATGTCAATCAATAAAGAAGTAAAGAAAATTACCACCAATACATTGCTGAAAATGAAGCAGGCGGGTGAAAAAATTTCCATGATTACCGCCTATGATTTTTCCTTTGCAAAAATTTTTGATGCTGCGGGCATTGAAATTATCCTTGTAGGTGATAGTGCCAGTAATGTAATGGCAGGTCATGAAACAACATTGCCTATTACACTTGACCAGATGATTTATCATGCAGCTGCAGTTGTGCGTGGAAGCGACCGACCATTAATTGTTGTCGATTTGCCTTTTGGAAGCTACCAGGGCAATAGTAAGGAAGCATTGAATTCTACCATAAGAATTATGAAAGAAACCGGTGCACATGCTATCAAGCTTGAAGGTGGAGAAGAGGTTTTGGAATCCGTAAAAAGAATTTTAAGTGCAGGCGTCCCGGTTATGGGACACCTTGGATTAACACCCCAGTCTATTTATAAATTTGGCACTTATTCCGTAAGAGCAATTGAAGAAGAGGAAGCACAAAAATTAAAAAAGGATTCCATGCTCTTACAGGAAGCCGGTTGCTTTGGAATTGTACTTGAAAAAATTCCTGCATCCCTGGCAAAAGAAGTTACAGGTCAGCTTTCAATTCCTACAATAGGTATTGGGGCAGGCCGCTATTGCGACGGGCAGGTACTCGTAATGCATGATATGCTTGGCATCAATACAGAATTTAAACCCCGTTTTCTGAGAACTTATTTAAACCTGCATGACCAGGTAACCAACGCCGTTCATCAATATATAAAGGATATAAAATCAAAAGATTTTCCCAATGAAAGTGAACAGTACTGATCATTCAACTATAATTGTTACTTCTTTTTCATCTGCAGGGGCAATATTTTTTTCCCAGTTTCGCTTTTGAGAAAAATAAATATTTGCCGTCCCCTTTTTTTGCGCAGTTATTGTAAAAACTTCATCGGCACTCTCTCCCACATTTTTTTTAGATGCTTTTCCGGGAAACACAAATTCTTTTGAGACTTCTATACAACCTTTGTCACCATCAATTGTAAAATTCCATTCATAACCCGCAGTAGCTAATCCTTTCAACTTAATAGTGGTGCTGGTTCCTGCTTTTAATTTTATTGGATCATCAGTATTGGATGTCATTTTATATCTTTTTAATTCAGCACAATTTATTAAATAAAAAAACTCCGGAATACCAGAGTTTTCTTCGAGGTTAAAAAATATTTACCTAAGTAATGCACCAGGGGTTCACATGCGCATTATTTTTCTTATACAATCCTGATGGTCCAAAAATCATCACAAAGGTTGCTGTTGGTTATGTATGCATATGGCATGTAAAAATTTCCTTTATCTCCCCATCCGCTTCCCCAGGAATTTCTCACAATCACTGCCTGCTTTTTATTATCATAACCCACTGCTAAAACTGCATGGCCGCCTAAAACTTTTTCTTTTGATTCCGGCATGGGCATCACCCCGGTAGTAGCAACCTCTTCTGATTGAAAACTTTCATATACGGTAAAACCAAAAACAAATGGATATCCCTCTGAAAGGCAACCCTGTAGCTGGTTTAGATTTGTATTAGTAAGCCGCTGATAGCTTTTGATCGCACATTGTAAAGCATGTGTATAGCATTTTTTCGGCGGGGTATCTGTAAACTTTTCCTCGATATAGGGCCATTCTTTTTCGGGGCACACCCCTTTCTTATTAAGAGATTTGATACCATCCCTGATATATGCGCCGCTATCAGAATTAACAGTATTTATCATTACCCGCTCGTTGTAATAAATAAATAATCTTGATGGCATAAAATCTTTAAGCCTTTGCCTTTTCCTGCCAAACTCCCATGCAGCGCCCAATGCATTAGCGGTGCAGCTACCAAGATGACCCTGGTTATAAACACCCGGGCACTTTGGACGAAGGTCAATTTTCGGGGGTAATTTTTTCATTACCATAATGGGGGCCGAATACATCAGGTCACGCTGATCCGGAAGATCAGGAACCCAGCCGAATCCAAATGAAAAAGGCTTTTGTGAAGATGTTTTGATTGCTTTACTCATAAAATAAGATTTAAAGGGTTACAAAATGGTTTAAATGTTTGTAAGCGCATTTAACAGGTAGCAACTGGAAGGGGGAATTTATGATTTAATCCTCGCTAAAAAATTTCTTCGCTCTAAAAATAAATAAAAAAAACTAATTGCAACACCCCATTTACACAATCATTGTTTCCGTTTACACATTCATTGTAAATGTTATAAACATCCATAGTTTTGTCAAAAATAAAATTCATGGATTTTTTAAAGAAATTGCTTATTCGTACTGATAATCCCGGGGTGTCAACCGGCAATAAGTGGTTACCCGTTCCAGGTGAAAAACTAAGATCATTCTCCCCCGTTGATGGAAAAGAAATCAGTACGGTTAACATTTGTGATAAAAAAAGTTATGACCATGTAATTAAAACTGCACAAATGGCATTTGTTGAATGGCGTCTTTGGCCGGCTCCCCAAAGAGGAGAAGTCGTAAGACAAATAGGAAACGAGCTCAGGAAAAATAAAATGGATCTTGGCAAATTAGTAAGCTATGAAATGGGCAAAAGCTTACAGGAAGGCTTAGGCGAAGTTCAGGAAATGATTGACATATGTGACTTTGCAGTTGGGCTTTCGCGGCAATTATATGGGCTTACGATGCATAGCGAAAGACCGGGCCACAGGATGTATGAACAGTATCACCCGGTTGGAATAGTAGGAATTATTTCAGCCTTTAATTTTCCTGTCGCTGTATGGAGCTGGAACAGTATGCTGGCAATGGTTTGTGGAGATGTATGTGTGTGGAAGCCCTCAGAAAAAACGCCGCTTTGTGGCGTTGCCTGCCAGCAGATTATTTCAAAAGTCTTTAAAGAAAATAAAGTGCCTGAAGGAGTATGCAGTTTAATCAGCGGTGCCAGGGAACCTGGCCAGTGGTTAAGCGAAGACGCAAGAGTTGCCCTCGTTTCCGCAACCGGTTCAACGCGAATGGGTAAGGCGATAAGCGCAGTTATAGGAGCCCGCCTGGGCAAATGCCTGCTTGAGCTTGGAGGGAACAACGCAATAATTATCTCAAAAAATGCAGACCTGGACATGGCTTTGATAGGAAGTTTATTCGGTGCCGCCGGCACTGCCGGCCAGCGATGTACAACTACAAGAAGACTTATCATCCATGAAGAGGTGTACGAAATTTTTAAGAAGAAATTAGTAAAGGCTTATAGTCAACTTAAAATTGGGAACCCTTTAAAAGAAGAGAATCATGTAGGGCCCTTAATTGATAAAGACGCAGTGCAAATGTATCTTGATTCTATCGCTGCCTGTAAAAAACAGGGAGGCAAATTTATTGTACAGGGTGGTACTCTTGCAGGTAAAGGATTTGAGAGCGGCTGTTATGTAAAGCCATGTATTGCGGAAGTAACCAATGAAATGCAGGTTGTTCAACATGAAACATTCGCTCCCATTTTATACCTTATAAAATATAAAACGCTTGAAGAAGCTATTGCATTGCAGAATAATGTGCCTCAGGGATTGTCAAGCGCCATATTTACACTCAACCTTCGTGAAGCAGAATTGTTTCTTTCGCAGGCAGGCAGTGATTGTGGAATTGCCAACGTAAATATTGGAACTTCGGGCGCTGAAATTGGCGGAGCTTTTGGTGGTGAAAAAGAAACAGGTGGTGGAAGAGAAAGTGGAAGCGATGCATGGAAAGTATATATGCGCAGGCAAACAAACACCATAAATTACACGGATAAACTCCCTTTAGCCCAGGGAATAAAGTTTACGGTATAGGTATAATATCTGATTAACATAAAAATTGTATAATATATTACAAACGGTTGATGGTTATTTAAATAATTTATAAATATTTGCAATACTAAAAATTAAATATGATCCCAGGAATTAAACATTCATTTCTCCCTGTCATTTTTATGATAACCATACCCTTTTCAACATTTGCACAGGGAAATGCCGAAAAGGTAGTAGCACCGCATAACTGGCACGAACTGGATAAAACTGAAACAGGATATTATGGAATCAGCCTGGATAAGGCATACCAGTTCTTAGCAAACCGAAAAAGTAAAACCGTAGTAGTGGCAGTGATCGATAGCGGCGTCGATACAACCCAGGAAGATTTAAAAACTGTATTATGGCACAACCCGGGGGAAATACCGAACAATGGGATAGATGATGATCACAATGGCTATGTTGATGATATATATGGATGGAATTTTATTGGTGGAAAAGATAGCACCAATTTACACCAGGATTCTTACGAAGGTGCGAGAGTATACTGGAAGCTTCATGAAAAATTCGGGGATAATATTCCTGACACAAGTACCATGGAGCCTGGTGAAAAAAAGGAATATGCCGAATATATGAGAGCCAAAGAAAAAGTTGTTGGTTCCGTTGATCCCAAAGAACTCTTGTTTATGCAAAGAATTCTGCCGGGCCTGGAGAGAGGTGATTCAGTAATCGCCAGGGACCTTGGTAAGAGCCTGTTTACCGGTGACGATTTAAAAGCCTACGATCCAAAAGAAATAGATTCAAAGGCTGCGGCAAGCATTTACCTCAATATCAGCAAGCTCAATAACGATTATTCAATAACCAACCAGGACATACTGGAGGATTTAAAAGGACAGATAAGAAAAGCCGAAGCAGGTAATAAGCCACCCCGTGACTTTCGTGGCGAAATTGTTAAAGACGATGAGACCGATATAAACGATCGTTATTATGGTAACAATGATGTAATGGCTGGTACACCTTCTCATGGAACACATTGCTCCGGGATAATTGCCGCGGTAAGGAATAATGGAATTGGAATGGATGGAATTGCAGACAACGTAAAAATCATGATGGTGCGTGCGGTACCGGATGGAGATGAGCATGATAAAGATATTGCCAATGCGATTCGGTATGCAGCTGATAATGGAGCACAAATTATCAGTATGAGTTTTGGTAAAGACTTTTCTCCTGAAAAAAACTGGGTAGACGATGCTGTAAGATATGCACAAACCAAAGGAGTACTTCTTGTTCATGCAGCCGGCAATGATCATAAAAACATTGACAGTTTAGAAAATTTTCCTAATCCTGTTTTTATAGATAGTACAGGCCGGGCTAAAAATTTTGTTACAGTAGGTGCCAGCGGCGATGCAACCAATGGTGGATTTACTGCGAGCTTTAGCAACTATGGTAAAAATGAAGTGGATGTATTTGCTCCCGGTGTAAATATCTATTCCACATTGCCGGGTGGAAATAAATATGGTAATTTTTCAGGTACCAGTATGGCATGCCCGGTGGTGGCCGGCCTGGGAGCATTAATATTGGAATATTTTCCGGATTTAAGCGCAGAGCAATTGAAATATGTAATTGAAAAATCAGCGACTCCTGTAAAGGAAAAAGTCATTTTACCCGGCACTCAAAAAAACCTGGGTGGAAATGAAGAATCTGAAATGGTGAACCTCTCGGATATTTCAAAATCAGGAGGTGAAGTTAATGCCTATGAGGCGGTGAAGCTTGCTTCCACATTGAAAGGAGAAAGAGATATGAAAATAAATTTCCTTCCCAAATCAAAAGTAAATAAAGTGAAAAAAGGATAGTATTAACAAGTACTTCCCCGCTTAACCCTCCTGTTATTGCTTAAAAATAAATTTTGATAAACTTTTAATAATGAGTCAGCGGGCTTTTGAAAATATAGTTGTGAAATCCAGGGCGGGAAATTATCCCGAAAATTTTCAACGATATGTTGACGAAGTAAACGAGGATGATTTAAAAGCCGCTTTACAAAATCAAACGCCTGCAGCAGAAATTTTCTTTCAATCTATAGGCGAAGAATTATCGACAAGAAAATACGCCGAAGGGAAATGGACCATCAAGGAAGTATTACAGCACATTATTGATGCCGAAAGAATTTTTACATACAGAGCCCTGGCTTTTGCCAGGAGAGACCCAAATACCCTCTCCTCTTTTGATGAAAATGAATATGCCGTAAATTCAAATGCGAACGACCGCAGCTGGCCAGACCTGGTGGCTGAATTCTCTTCAGTTCGTAAATCAACAATGTTTTTATACAACAGCTTTTCAAGCGAAGCCATGAGTGCTATAGGCAAAGCCAGTGATTATACCATCGGCGTTTCAACATTGGGTTTTGTCATAGCAGGTCATGTAAATCATCATATCCGGATTATCCAGGAAAGATATCTCGGGGTATAGAGCTTAACCAGGAAACTTCAGATATAGCGTTACAGTTAGTAACTTTATTCAAAAATCGAAGTGAAAATATTTTCTGCTTTGCAGATAAAAGAATGGGATGCATTTACCATTAAAAATGAGCCGGTAGCATCTGTTGAACTAATGGAACGTGCCGCAAAAGCTTGTTCCAACTGGATTTTACAAAATTTCAACCACACTGCTTCCCTTAAAATTTTCTGCGGCAAAGGCAATAATGGCGGCGATGGCCTTGCCATGGCAAGAATATTGATTGAAAATAAATTAACTGCAAGGGTCTATATCGCTGAAACGAACTCGGCGGGTTCTGAAGATTTTCAAATTAACCTTCAAAGGCTGCAACAACTCTCTGCGGAAATCTATTTTATAAAAACCGATCAATCTTTTCCTGTACTTGAAAAAGATGAAATTATTATTGATGCGTTATTTGGAACAGGACTTAATAAAAAGCCTTCAGGCATTTTTCAAAAGCTTATTGATCATATAAACAAGGCCGGGGCAAAAATTATTTCCATTGATATGCCCAGTGGATTATATAGTGATGAAAGTTCTGCAAAAAATGCGGTTATACATGCCTGTTATACACTTTCATTCCAACAACCAAAGCTTGCTTTTTTATTGGCGGAAAATGAACCTTTCTGCGGTAAGGTGGTTATTTTGGATTTAGGGCTTTCGCCGCAGTATTTTGAAAAAGAAAAGTCAGTGTTCGAGTTGGTTGATAAAAACCAGGTTGAGAGAATTTATACTCCCCGGAAGCCTTTTGCCAATAAAGGTAATTTCGGGTATGCATGCCTGGTAGCAGGTAGCTATGGAATGATGGGTGCTGCAATTCTAAGCGCCAAAGCCTGCCTTAGAAGCGGCGCTGGTAAACTTACCTGTTACATTTGTAAAGAAGGTTATTTAATAATGCAAACGGCCGTACCAGAGGCTATGTGTAAAATTTTTGGCAATACTTTTATCAAAGACGTTGAAAATTTTAAAAGCTTTGATGCGGTGGGTATCGGTCCCGGAATTGGAAAGCACTTATCACACAAACAGCTATTACAAAAAGTTTTTAAAAATTCCAAAAAACCTGTCGTAATGGATGCGGATGCCTTAAATGTTTTAAGCTCATACCACGCATTATATAAATCAATTCTTCCACAAAGTATCATAACGCCGCATCCTAAAGAGTTTGAAAGATTATTTGGAAAATCCAACAATGATTTTGAAAGAGTTGACATGGCTTTAAAAAAAGCAAAAGAGCTTGATATTTTTATTGTATTGAAAGGTCATCATACATTAATTGCCGCACCGGATGGCAAAGGATATTTTAATTCAACGGGCAATGCAGGAATGGCAACAGCCGGCGCCGGTGATGTGCTTACCGGCATCATTACAGGTTTGCTGGCGCAGAAATATTCTTCTTTACATGCCTGCATCTTGGGTGTTTACCTTCACGGACTGGCAGGCGATATTGCCGCGGCGAAATTGTCTCAGGAAGCGATGGTTGCCGGTGATATCATTGATAATTTAGGGGAAGGGTTTAAGCAATTTAAATAGTTTTCACTACTCACCATTCACAACCCAATATTTTAGTTTCCGTTTTAAATAAAGAATATCCCTTATTTACTTACACTTCACGGATCTTAAGTCTTGCAGATAAAACCAACTTCACCTTATTTACGTCACCTGTTTGCCTTGCCATTGCCTTCTATTTTGCCGAAAAAAAATACAACAGTGTTTCAGCACAAAGTAAAATACAAATTTTGTGTGGACCTATACGTATTGCGCCTGCAAATAAAAGCACTGTTCTCAATTGTCTTAAAAATCCCGCTATTAATGATTTTGAAGATGGCCTGGAATATTATTCAGCGTTGGAAAACAAATGTGATTGCCTAATTACCGAAGATATTCATGATTTTTATTTTTCAAAGATTGAAGTATCAAGCAGTGAAAGCTTTATTGAAAAGTATTTGTTTGGTAATTAGCTTATTAGCCGGCCATCTAATTAGCTAATTAACCCATTTTACCCTATTTTTGCCTGCCAAAAAATTAAGTAATATAAGTAATAACTGATATGGATAATTTGATTTACGTAATTCCCGCGATGGGTATTGTCGGCTTGCTTTATACGTTTGTAAAATCTGCGTGGGTAAATAAACAGGATGCCGGCAATGAAAAAATGAAGGAAATCAGCGCCCACATTGCGGATGGCGCCATGGCTTTTCTTAAAGCTGAGTATAAAATTCTTACTTATTTTGTAATAATTGCAGCACTACTGCTGGGTGTCATGGGCTTAAGCAGTGCAAACAGTCACTGGAGTATTGCGCTGGCATTTATTACGGGTGCAATAATGAGTGCCCTTGCAGGTTTCAATGGAATGCGGGTTGCCACGAAAGCGAATGTGCGCACAACGCAGGCCGCACGCACAAGTCTCGCAAAAGCATTAAAGGTTTCATTTACCGGTGGCAGTGTTATGGGCCTTGGAGTTGCAGGGCTTGCCGTTTTGGGATTAGGTGGATTGTTTATCATTCTAAAAATGATTTTTGCTCCACATGCAGGTGTTGATAGTCTTGAAATGGAGAAAACTATAGAAATTCTTACGGGCTTTAGCCTGGGTGCGGAAAGTATTGCTTTGTTTGCCCGTGTGGGTGGAGGTATTTATACAAAAGCAGCGGATGTAGGTGCTGATCTTGTTGGAAAAGTGGAAGCCGGTATTCCTGAAGATGATCCACGAAACCCCGCTACCATAGCAGACAATGTAGGCGATAACGTGGGTGATGTTGCGGGCATGGGAGCAGACCTGTTTGGTTCTTATGTGGCAACAGTTCTTGCGACAATGGTGTTGGGGAGAGAAACTTTTTCCCCTGACAGATTTGGTGGAATGGCCCCGATTTTATTACCAATGCTTATTGCCTCAATGGGTATTTTATTTTCAATTATAGGAACTTTCTTTGTAAAAATATCTGACAGTTCCGGGCTTCATACATCCGTTGTTCAAAAAGCGCTCAACCTCGGTAACTGGGGTTCTATTGTATTGACTGCTATTGCTTCTTACTTTTTGGTGATGTGGCTCATGCCGGATAATGATATGGTTTTGAGAAATTACCATTTTACAAAATATGGCGTGTATGGTGCAATATTCGTAGGGCTGGTAGTGGGCACATTGATGAGTCTTATTACCGAGTACTACACTGCAATTGGCAAACGTCCTGTAATGAGTATCGTACGGCAATCATCCACGGGGCATGCGACTAACATAATTGGTGGTCTTGCTGTGGGTATGGAAAGTACTTTACTCCCCATTTTAGTTTTGGCTTCAGGTATTTATATGTCTTACTGGTGCGCAGGATTATATGGTGTTGCAATTGCGGCAGCAGGAATGATGGCGACCACAGCCATGCAATTGGCTATTGATGCCTTTGGGCCAATAGCAGATAACGCCGGAGGTATTGCGGAAATGTGTGAGCTTCCAAAAGAGGTACGGGAAAAAACCGATATCCTGGATGCAGTGGGAAATACAACAGCTGCTACAGGCAAAGGTTTTGCCATTGCCTCGGCCGCGTTAACTGCACTCGCTCTTTTTGCTGCATTTGTCGGGATTGCAAAAATTGACGGGATTGATATTTATCGGGCAGACGTGCTCGCCGGGTTATTTGTAGGTGCAATGATACCATTTATATTTTCATCACTGGCAATCCGTGCCGTGGGTGAGGCTGCTATGGCAATGGTTGAAGAAGTGCGCAGGCAGTTTCGTACAATCCCCGGAATTATGGAGGGTACAGGCAAACCAGAGTATGAAAAATGTGTAGCGATTTCAACAGATGCTTCCATAAAAAAAATGATGCTGCCGGGTAGTATTGCAATAGTATCTCCATTAATTATAGGCTTTATTTTTGGCCCCGAAGTTTTGGGCGGCTTCCTCGCAGGTGCAACCGTAACAGGTGTATTAATGGGAATGTTTCAAAACAATGCAGGCGGTGCATGGGATAACGCAAAAAAATCGTTTGAAAAAGGTGCGGTCATAAATAATGAAACTTATTACAAAGGTTCTGAACCTCACAAAGCATCTGTAACGGGAGATACTGTTGGTGATCCCTTTAAAGATACTTCCGGGCCCAGCATGAATATTTTAATTAAGCTGATGAGCATTATTTCCCTGGTAATAGCCCCTACCCTTGCAAAAATTCATCAAACCAGTATTGAAAAAAACAGGCAGCTTAAAATGGAAAACCTGATTTTGCTTGAGAGAAGTACAACCGGAATGCATTCAGCCGGTCAGCAAAAAGTTTGGAATCTTGAACGCAACAGTTCCAAAAACCGCCGTACAATTGAAAGTGATGTAAGTAAATTATTAGATGCCCTGGAGGCAGACAATCTTATTGATAAATCTACCAATACGGTTGCAACCCGTAATAACTGGCTTTATATTGATGATGTAAAGCAGTCCACTGAAGTTAATAATAAATATATTAATTATTTTGACGGAAAAGGTGATTTTGTAACGAGGCAACAAAATCATTAACCGGATATACCATTGACGGATTTTTTCACAAAGCCAGCAAGATTGAATTTACCTTGGTGTAATGTAAAGTGTTGTGTACTTTACCTGAAGGAGTTATATTTGAATAAGGAAATAAAATAATTATTTCACCTTTCAATTTTTTTTATGAAGAACACATTCCACGTTTCAATAGAGGAAGCAATTAAATTCTTGAATAGAGAGGAAAAATTTTTTGTGCAGGTAATTGAACAGGGAAAAATGACCGTTGAATATTATGCGCCAAGAAAAATTGATGAACAGGAACCACATAAGAAGGATGAGATATACGTTATTGCTTCAGGTAGCACAGATTTCAACAGGAATGGAGAAATAGTAACGTGTAAAAAAGGAGATGTCCTTTTTGTGCCTGCACACATGGAACACAGGTTCATGAATTTTTCGGATGATTTTGCAACATGGGTAATTTTTTATGGCGAAGAAATCTACTGATACTTTAGATAATAGTCTCCCTATTTAAGCTTGTCTACGTCACCCTTTGCAGATTTTTAGAATTCCTGCTATGGGCCATTCTAACCTGGTTAGCCTGCACCTCGATCAACTAAAATTTTTAAAAGGTCTTTGATTCCTTCTGTGGCAGATTTTTCTATCACATGAAAATTATGGTGCCGGGGAATGTATGGTGGCTGTTTGTCAATAATATATTTGGGAACATCATTGGGAAGATAATCTATTAAACCTGCCGCCGGATATACCTGGAGTGAGGTACCGACCAAAACAAAAATATCGGCTCGCGTCATCATTTTTTTTGCTTCAATAATCATTGGTACCTGTTCATTAAACCATACTACATGGGGTCGCAGTTGTGTTTGATCAGGGGCCATATCTCCCAGGTTAATATCGCCTTTAATTTCGTATAAGGTATCTTCATCCTTCTCACCGCGCATTTTAAAAATTTCGCCATGAAGGTGCAGAACATTTGCTGAGCCTGCTCTCTCGTGGAGATCATCTATGTTTTGTGTAATCACTGTTGTAGCAAAATATTCCTGGAGATCCGCAATTCCTTTATGTGCTGCATTAGGCAAAGCATTAGCAACATCTTTTCTCCTCATGTTATAGAAATCAAGAACCAGTTTTGGATTTTTTCTCCAGCCTTCAGGAGTAGCAACCTCGTATACATCATACCCCATCCAAAGGCCGTCGCTGTCACGAAAAGTTTTTAAACCGCTCTCTGCACTGATGCCCGCACCCGTAAGTACAACCATGTTTTTCATGGAGCAAAATTACAATTTCTCTTTGTTTACATTTACGCTCCATGCTAATATTTACCATTTACCA
>Ga0068860_100004036_pt1 | contig 15075 bp, 4 predicted proteins | sample KBSSwiS32_FD_66597 | JGI IMG/M metagenome (GOLD analysis project Ga0068860, IMG submission 66597) | Switchgrass rhizosphere microbial communities from Kellogg Biological Station, Michigan, USA - KBS Switchgrass S3-2 | ecosystem: Host-associated > Plants > Roots > Rhizosphere > Soil ... | reverse complement strand
AAAAATGCCCGGTCGCGGCCCGAAGACCGACGCCGAGGACAAAATGGTCGGGATGTACACGCACACCACCTTCAACCTGAACCCGCGTGCATCGTCCATCGACACGCCGCTGCATTCCTTCATCCCGTTCAAGCACGTGGACCACATGCACCCGAACGCGGCAATCTCCATCGCAGCCGCCCGCAACTCTGTAAAACTCACGCAGGAAATCTACGGCGACGAAGTTGTGCACACGCCATGGCTGCGCCCCGGCTTCGAACTCGGCCTCGCGATGCAGGAGATATGCCGCACACAGCCGAAGGCAAAAGGCATCATCATGGGCCAGCACGGCATCATCAACTGGGCCGACGACGACAAGGCCTGCTACGAACTCACGCTGACCCTCATCGAAAAAGCCGCCGCGTATATCGAGGCGAAATACCAGGCAAAAGGCGGCCATGCTAAAGCATTCGGTGGCCAGAAATATGAATCGCTTGAGGAAGCCCCGCGCCGCGCCGCATTTGCAAAAATTCTCCCATGGCTCCGCGGCCAGGTCAGCCAGAAAGCTCTGTTCGTCGGCACGATTCAGGACGACGAAACGATCCTCCGCTTCGTCAATTCCCACGACGCCCCGCGCCTCGCCGAACTCGGCACGAGCTGCCCCGACCATTTCCTCCGCACGAAGATCAAGCCCCTTTACGTCGCATGGGACCCCGCCTCCGGCGATCTCGAAAAATTGAAAAGTTTGCTCAAGGACGCCCTCGCCGCCTACCGCGAGGATTACGCTGCGTATTACAACCGCTGCAAACACGCAAACAGCCCCGCGATGCGCGACCCGAACCCGACTGTGGTCCTTATTCCCGGTCTCGGCATGGTCGCATGGGGCAAGGACAAATCGGAATCCCGCGTGACCGCCGAATTTTACAACTGCGCCGTGGAAGTGATGCGCGGAGCCGAGGCAATCGACGAATACATTTCGCTCCCGCAGCAGGAGGCATTCGACATCGAATACTGGCTGCTCGAGGAGGCAAAGCTGAAGCGCATGCCCGCCGAGAAGGAACTCGCCCGGCAGGTGCACATCGTCATCGGCGCAGGCAGCGGCATCGGCAAGGAAACCGCGCACCGTCTCGTGAAGGAAGGCGCGCACATCGTTGCTGTCGATCTCAACGAAGCGGCAGCACAGGCCACCGCAAAGGAGATCACTGACAAATACGGCGTCGGCATCGGAGTTGCAGGAAGCGGCATCAGCGGCTGCGGCCCCGCCCTCGGACTTGCTGCCAACATCACCGACCGCGCCAGCATCCGCGCGATGCTCGACCAGGTGGCGATCGCATACGGCGGCTTCGATTCCATCGAAGTCACCGCCGGCATTTTCGTCCCGAGCGACACCACCGGCCACATCCCGGACGACAAATGGGCGCTCACATTCAACATCAACGTCACCGGCAGCTACCTAGTCGCCGACGAGGCCTACAAGACATGGAAGGAGCAGGGCCTGCGCGGCAACCTCGTCCTCACCACCAGCGCGAACGCAGCCGTCGCAAAAAAAGGAAGCCTCGCTTACGACACATCGAAGGCCGCCGCAAACCACCTCGTGCGCGAACTCGCCATCGAGCTCTCGCCGCTCGTCCGGGTCAACGGCGTCGCCCCCGCGACCGTCGTGCAGGGCAGCGCCATGTTCCCGCGCGACCGTGTCATCGGCAGCCTCGCAAAGTACAACATCCCGTACACCGAAGACGAGGCCACCGAATCGCTCGTTACCAAACTCGCGCAATTCTACGCCGACCGCACGCTCACCAAATCACCGATCACTCCCGCCGACCAGGCCGAGGCCTACTTCCTGTTGGTAAGCAAACGCCTCAGTAAAACCACCGGCCAGGTCATCACCGTGGATGGCGGGTTGCACGAGGCGTTTTTAAGGTAATCGGGATGTTTCGAACAAGGACGAGATCTGGTATATAAGAATATTCCAGGGCTATATAATCCCATGAAACCGTCGCTTCCCCGCAAAACTTCGCCACGCACCATCGACCTCGGTTCCCGCCGCTGGAAATTGCAGGGGTGGCGTCCGTTCTATTGGAAGGCACGGCGCTCGCTTGAAACTGGCGGGATTTTTTCGCCCGAGTTTGGTCCATTTGTGGCAACGGTTCCGGGATCGGTCCACGATGCCCTCAAAAAATCAAAAGTAATTCCCGATTGGAACATGGGACTCAATTCCCTGGCATGCGAATGGGTCGAACATCGCCATTGGGAATTTTTTATGGAGATCAAAGCGGGGGAGATTCTGCCGGATGCACCGGTTGCTTTACACGCGGAAGGCCTCGATTATTCCGGATGGATTCTGGTTGATACCAATATTGTATCCACATTTAGTGGCGCGTTGGTGCGGCATAAATTCGACCTCACAAAATTTCTGCGCGACGGTAAAAGCCACCGGCTCAGCATTATCTTTGACGTTCCGCCGGAGGAGCAGGGGCAGATCGGTCGCACATCCCTGTCACGGCACTTCAAACCCAGATACAGTTTCAGTTGGGACTGGTGCGTTCGCATGGTCCCGATCGGGATCTGGGACCGGCTGTCGCTGGTCTGCGGGCCTTCGCCGGTGGTAGTGATCGGGGTGACCACGAAAACTGCAGATGATCTCAAGTCGGGCGAAGTTATTGTCCGTCTTCAAAACAAGGGAAAACAAACGTCGCGCATCGAACTCATCGTCCGGTCAAAAAAAGGCGGCGTGATCCGGCGGCAGGCATCCCGGTTTGGGAAAGGGATGCATACGGTGCGGGTGTCTGTGCGCAACCCATCGCTCTGGTGGCCCAATGGGAATGGCATGCAGAACCTCTACGACGTGGAAGTTCGCGAACTTCCGAACGGTCATTCCCTTTTCCGCGGCGCCATCGGATTCAAACAAGTCCGTTGGCAGCCATGTGAGGATGCCCCGGAGGGCGCACGACCACTCCTCTGCGAAATCAACGGCAGGCGTATCTTTCTCCAAGGCGTAAACTGGACTCCTGCGCGCATGGATTATCCCGCAACTCCGGATTCCGATTACCGCCGGCTGATCCGTCTATATCAAGACATGGGGTGCAACGTGCTCCGCGTATGGGGCGGGGGATTTCTTGAAAAGGAGATATTCTACCGCCTGTGCGACGAGGCGGGATTGCTCGTATGGCAGGAGTTTCCGCTTTCGTCTTCAGGAATTGACAATGATGCGCCACGCGATTCCGGTGCGATCTCCGCGCTCGAAGAAATCGCGACCGACTACATCAGGCGGCGCGGGCACCACGCCAGCCTGCTCGTCTGGTGCGGCGGGAATGAGCTCCAGACGGTTGCCGTGAAATCGGGTGTGCCATCACGCCCTCTCGATGAAGCCCATCCCGCGCTTGCTGCCCTCAAAAAGATCGTTGCCCGCGAAAATCCCGGCGTCCGGTTTTTCCCCACGTCACCGAGCGGCCCCGTTTTCTTTGCACACCGCGCCGAAATGGGAAAGGGCGTGCATCATCACGTGCACGGCCCGTGGGACACAGCCAGCACGGAGGAATCATGGCGCGATTACTGGTCGCACGACGATTCCCTGCTGCGCGCGGAAACGGGTGTCGCAGGCACTGCCAGTGTGGGCCTTATTAAACGCTACGCGGGTAATGAAAAAGTCTGGCCACCCACTGTCGACAACCCCTTGTGGCGGCACAGCAGCGCATGGTGGGTGCAGTGGAAGATTTTCAAAAAGGAAGTCATGAAAGCCCCGGCATCGACCCGCCTGGCATGTTACGTCGCGCTTTCGCAGGAAAGGCAGGCCCGTTTCCTGGCAATCGCCGCGCAATCCTGCAAGGACCGGTTTCCAAAATGCGCCGGGTTCATCGTGTGGATGGGGCACGATGCATTTCCTTGCCCCGCGAATACATCCATCATCGATTTTGACCATCATCCCAAGCCTGCTTATCACGCGTTGCGCAAGGTTTTCCACGCTTAGTACCCCTGAAACGGGATGGGTCCAGTATATCGGAAATAAATAGCTAAATGTTAAATTCCGGTAAGCCGTTGTGCTAGTCACCGGGGGTTTTCCAGCGGAATCTTGCCGGGAGACCATGAATATATCCCTCCCGTTTTTTCGTTTTGTCCTGAGAAACGCCTGCCCTTTGTTTGCCGCCGCGGTTATTCTGGGTGGAACCGCTGAATGTCTCCACGCCGCCGGACTTCCGGAGCCCGTGATCCCCAATACGTGGGGTGTGCAATTGAAAGGGCAGAATTCCACTCCGAATGACATGGCTGCAATCAAGGGGCTGGGATTGAAGTGGGTGCGCAAGGGGTTTGCCTGGGAAGGGGTCGAGAAGCAAAAGGGGGTCTATGATTTCTCCGGCCTGGACAAGTTCATGAACGATGCGAAGGCGCACGGCCTCTCCGTCATCGGGTGCATCGCATTCAGCAACAAACTCTACGGCCACGCGAAGGATGAGCCGGCACGCAGCGCCTATGCAAGATACGCAGCCGCTCTTGCCTCCCATTACAAGAATTACGACGTCATTTGGGAAATCTGGAACGAACCGAACACCATGACGTTCTGGGGCAGGCATGGGGGAGTGGGAAACTCGGAACAATATGCCAACGAATATTACTCGCTGGTGGCTGTGACCGCGCCCGCAATCCACAAGGCAAACCCGCAGGCGATCGTCCTCGGCGGCGCGGTGTCCGGATTATGGTCGGCGTCGTTCAACTGGACGGAATTCTGTTTCAAGAAGGGGATTTTGAAGACGGGCATCGATGTCTGGTCCGTGCACCCGTATATCGGCTCGTGCCCGGAGGATTACCTCCTGGCCTATGAAAAGATGCGCGGGATGATGGTGGCCGCGGGCGCATCGAAGGATTTTCCGGTGATCAACAGCGAGCGGGGTTTCCCGATCGGAAAGGCCGAGGGTTATGCCGGCGGCGATCCCGCGCTGAGCCTCGAATACCAGGCATGGCATTGCGTGCGCCAGTATTTGATCGACATGCTTTGCGGCGTAAAGGTGACGAGCTGGTACGAGTGGAGCGGCAAGGAAGGATTCTCGCTCCACAATCCCGCGACGCCCACGCCTGCCAGCAAGGCGGTAAAAGTGCTGGTTGACCAGCTCAGCGGTTACCGTCTCGACAAGCGCGTGGACATCGGCGCGCCGCTTGATTTCGTCCTCCGTTTCACGAATGGCAGGGGTGCTGTGAAACTTGTGGCGTGGACAACCGCCCCGCCCCGCGAGAGCAACCCGACTTACGACAAGGAGCGGGAAATGGGTGGGACGCAGATGTCCGCCCCGCCTGACAAAATAGTCCCTCACGCGGCCAAGATCCCCGTGGAAGCCGCCGGCTCCGTGCCCGTGTCTCAAATCTATGGCCAGCCTGGCACAGCCATGGTCAGCGGTGGCACGGTGGAGTTGAAACTCACGGGCGCTCCCCAGTACGTGACCGTGCATCACTGAAGATGCGGCGCGCATTTACAATTGGAGGATGAACTCCCGGACTCATACAGGCGCCGGAAAAAAAGACTTTCACAAATTGATTTTATGAAGAACAAACCCAACGAAACCTACGTCGCGGATCTTATCATTGTCGGCGGAACTCCAGCCGGCATCACGGCCGCTATCGCAGCTTCGCGGCGCGGCCATACGGCAATCATTCTGGAGCGCACCACACACATCGGTGGCCTGCCGGCAAACGGCCTTGGAGCCACGGACATTGCCACGCGCGGCGTCGCTGGGGGACTGTTCAAGGAATTCACCGACCGTGTTCGTGAATATTACGCAAAGACCTATGGCAAGGATTCGCCGCAGTTTGAAGTATGCAGCGACGGATTCCATTTCGAGCCTTCCGTGGGTGAAAAAGTCCTGCTGGAGATGATTGCGGAGTGTCCATCCATCTCCGTTAGGTTGAGGCGCCAGTTCGACGCGCTTCCAGGAAATGTGGTTCGTGCCAACGGGCGCATCTCGGCCATCACGATCCGCAATCTTGAAACCGGCGCCGACGAGATTTACACAGGCCCTACATTCATCGATGCCACCTACGAGGGCGACCTTGCGGCGGCCTGTAATGTGCCGTTTGCCACCCGGCGCGAAGGGACAGCCGATTACCACGAACCGCTGGCGGGCAGGGTGTACCAGGAATGGAACGAGGAAGCGATCGGCGAAGGCTCGACCGGCGAGGGCGACGATGTGATCCAGGCTTACAATTTCCGCCTCTGCCTTACCGATCGTCCTGAAAACCGTACCACGTTTCCAAAGCCCGACGGCTACGACCGCTCCGAATACGTATCGCTGATCGATGACTTGAAACACGACCGCATGCCTGGCATCCACCGCAATGAACGCGAGTGGGACGGCATCGGGCGCATCACAAACATCGTGTGGCTGCCGAATGGAAAAACCGATGCGAACAACCAGCACCTTGCGTTCATCTCCACCGACCTTCCGGAGGAGAACTACGTGTGGCCCGTCTCCGACTGGGCATGGCGCGACAAATTCCAGACGCGCCTGCGCAACTACACCCTGGGACTTTTCTGGTTTTTGCAGAACGACCCGGAGGTTCCCGGGTCATTCCGGAAAAATGCGCAGCGCTTCGGCCTCGCCGCAGACGAGTACACCGACAACGGCAATTTTCCCCGCCAGGTCTATGTGCGCGAGGGGCGCAGGATTCTCGGGGAAGCCTGCTTCCTGGCGCACGATGCGCTCCCCACGGAGGCCGGTGGACGCCCGCCGATCCATCCCACGTCCATAGCCGCCAGCCATTATCCTGTGGACAGCCATGCCGTGCGCAAACGGGAACCCGGCCGCGTACACCTCGACGGATTTGTGAGCATTGGAACCAAGCCCTACACCGTGCCCTACGGGATCATGGTGCCAAAGACGATTGACAACCTCTGGGTGCCCGTGGCCGTGAGCGCCAGCCATCTCGGTTTTGGCACTCTGCGCATGGAGCCTTGCTGGATGGTGCTCGGCGAGGCCGCTGGAGCCGCCGCTGCGCTGGCTTTATCGCTCCGGTTGCCCGCCAGGTCAGTTCCCATGGACCAGTTGCAGCGCGACCTGGTTTCCCGCGGAGCCATGCTGCTCTACTACCGCGACGTCGCCCGGAACGATCCCGCATTCCCCGCATTGCAATACTTGGGCGTGCGAGGCGCGATCCCCGAGTGGGATGCCAACCTGGACGCTCCTGCTTCAAAGCAGGATATCGAGCTTTGGGCCCGGATCACCGGCTTGCAGCTTGAAGGGATTACCGAAGGCATGAGTCGGCGTGATGTGCTTGTCCTGTTGTCGGAGACCTTGGCAGGTTTCGCACAGAAAAATGCTTGTAAATAGGATTACACGGTTTCGCAGTTAGCTCCGGTTTAGTTAGCGAACGCAGTCTTGCCGGCTTTCAAGACGGAATTCGGCAGAGCGCACAGGATTTCCTCCAGCGGTAAAGCCAGGCCGGGCAAAGGCGCCTTGGGAAGAAAACGCATTAAGGGAAAAAGAATTCTCAAGTCCATGGTTGAAAATGTCAATGATAGGAGCGTTCACATTAATTGCCTAAAAACATGGCCATTATATCTTTTTATCAAATCGCATAATACCCCTTGCTCAAACCGTTATTCAGGTACCTACCCCGATTTTTTGATTTTTTCACCTCCAGAAGAGCTAAAAAGATAAATAAATGTATTAAAAGTGTAATTCAATAAAATAGCGCATTAATTGAAATCTTAACATAGTGCGTGGAACGATTTTGATAAATTATATATTGGGTTGTAAGTAAATTCCCGACGTAACAGTAGTAAAATGATCCCCTTATCCCATGAAAAATTCCACCCGAACCCAGTTCGTTCCGACCGGAAACAAAATTTTTATTACAGCTGCCATGCTTGCGCTTGCTGGCATCAGCGGTAATCCGGCTCGCGCGAATACTGCGGATAACGTCCTCACCTCAGCCACCGATGTGGGTGTCTCGGGGGGGTACAGTGGCGGTTTGCCCACCACAACGAGTGACGTTACGTTCACTAATTCAGCATATACCACCCCCGGGCTCGTTGACTCAACCTCGATTTCGATAGGTACGTTAAACGACCTGAGGGCGGCTCAAGCGATCACCATCACTGGCACAAACGGAGCCAATACGATCACGCTCAATGGCGGGAGTAACGCCACCGCTGGCTCGGCAGCCTCTGATTTGATTTACCTTGCCACCAGCGGCACCATGACCATCCAGAGCGGCACTGGCGCGAACTCCCTAGGTGTTGTACTGGCGAGCGATGGTAATTTTGATACCGCTGGCACTGCTTCCCTCACGATCAGCAGCACCCTCTCCGGTAACTTCAATCTCAACAAGACCGGCACTGGTACGCTCACCCTGTCCGGCACCAATACATTTGGCTCGGGCAAAACCTTTGATATGCAGGCTGGCACGCTGAATATCAACAGCGCCACCGCCCTTGGCAGCGGCACCTTCCAGATCGAAAGCGGCACGCTCAACAACACCAGCGGTGCAGCCGTAACGTTGACCAACAACCAACCGATCGTCATCAATGGCAACTTTGTTGTTATCGGCTTCGCGGGTGGAACCCACAGCATCAATTTGGGCACTGGCGCGGTTTCCCTCGGTTCGGCGGCTGGCTCGTCGCGCACGATCGCGTTTACCAACACCAGTGGCAGCGTGCTGACTATCGGCGGCGTCATCTCCAATGGTAACACGGCCAACGGCCTCACTGTTGACAACTCGACCGCAACCGCTGCCACAGGCGTGCTGGCGCTCACCAATACGAACCTCTACACGGGCGTGACCACCATCAACCACGGCACCTTGGACGCGACCATATTTGCCAATATTGGCACCGCCAGCAGCATCGGCACAGGTGACAACACCAGCACCGCGACCAACCAGGCCTCGCTGGTCTTCAGTGGCATCAATAGCATCCTCACGCATAGCGCTGCCAATGTAGCCAGCACGGACCGCCTCTTCACCATGGGCACCGGCGTGGGAACCATCGCTGCCAGCGGAGCTGCCGCGGAGATTGATTCCTCGGCGGCATCGGCGACCAATACCCTGAGCTTCACCAATACTGCTGCGATTGCCTTTGCCGGTTCCGGAGCGCGCACATTGGTGCTTGGCGGCGCAAACACTGGAGCAAACACCTTCTCCCCATCGCTCGGCGACGGCGCGGGTGGTGTGACGTCGCTGGCAGTGAAAAACCTAGGCAGCTGGATTGTCAATGGAACGAATACCTTTAGTGGCCCTGTGGGTGTTTGGGGTAATCTCAGCGTCTCCTCGCTCAACAGCGTAGGCACCGGTCTTGTGGGAGCCACCCATGCCGCCAGCAGTAATCTAGGCGCACCTACCACGATCGCCAACGGCGGAATCAACCTTGGAACAGGGAATGGGAGTCCAGGGACATTGACTTATACCGGCTCGGGGGAAACCACGGATCGCGTTATTATAACCAGTCTTGCCGGTACAGCCACCTTGACTATTGACCAATCCGGCGCCGGCGCCGGCGTGGCCAATGGCAACCTCCTGAACAATGGCACCGGCCTGCTCAAATTCACCAGCAACCTCAGCACCTCGGCTTTCAGCAACACCCTGACCCTGCAAGGCTCCACCGCAGGCGCGGGAGAGTTTGCCGGAATCATTGCTGACAACAACACCGCGGGTGGTAAATTAATTTCCGTGACCAAGGCGGGCACCGGCATATGGACTCTTTCCGCCACAAACTCCTACAGCGGCTTGACTACCATCAGCGCGGGCACTTTGGTCTTGTCCGGCAGTAACACCACCGCAGGTGCGACCACATTGACCAGCGGCACTTTGCAACTGGCTGCTCCCACAGCGAACAATGGCGGCCTGGCCAGCGGTTTGCTGACGCTCAACGGTGGCAATCTTCAGGCGACCAGTGCCGCCCCGCTTGTCTTGACGAATACAGTTTCCCTTTCCGCGGCCAGCACAATATCCGGCACGCAAAACCTCACGCTCAACGGCACGTTTTCACAAGCCGCAACCGGCTTTGCTTTGAGCAACAACCTGGCAAGTGCCAACACGTTGACATTCGGCAACACGGTGAATATCGATGCTGTAACCGGCACAGCTCTGACACTTACGATCGGCGGCACGGGCAATACCACATTCAACGGGGTTATCCAGGATTTCAGCGGCGGGGTGGGTACTTCACACGGTGCCCTGACGATCAACAACTCCGGCACGACCACATTGGCGGCGGCGAATACCTACCAGGGGGCCACCCAGCAAACCGGCGCTGGCGTAGTGAACCTCACAGGCACGCTTAACGGTACCAATATCACGGTCAACAATGCCGGGGCGACGTTCAACGAAAGCGCTTCCGGCGTCATCGCCGGCGCGGCAAGCACGCTTACTCTTACAAACGGGTCAATCACGCTGGCGGGTACCAATTCCTACGGCGGCGCGACCACGATCTCTAGCGGTACTTTGAGCCTCACAGGCACACTTAACGGTACCAATATCACAGTCAACAATGCCGGGGCGACGTTCAATGAAAGCGCTTCCGGCCTCATCGCCGGCGCAGCAAATACCCTTACCCTTACAAACGGGTCAATCACGCTGGGAGGTTCCAATACCTACGGCGGCACCACGACTGTCTCCAGTGGGACACTGGCTGCAAATGCGGCGGGTTCGCTCGGCCTGACATCCGGATCGCTGGCCGTGAGCAACGGCGTCCTCGATCTTGGCGGATTGAATCACGCCAAGGGAGGCTTGTCCCTTTCCGGCACAGGCACAATTCAGAACGGCACGTTGACGGGTACTTCCTACGCAATCAGTAATGCAAGCGGCACCTCTACGATCAGCGCCAACCTGAACGGTATCGGGGTTAATTTGACCAAGAGCGGCGCGGGCACCCTGGTTCTTACGGGGAGCAATGGCTACACAGGGTCCACCAGTCTGTCGGCAGGAAATCTTGCGTTCTCATCAACAGCTTTTGCCAATACCAGCGGGATCTCACTGACGACCAGCGGGACTCTTCAATATCTTTCGGGTAACACGCTGGACGTAACCGGCGTGGGAACAGGAATTATAATGGCCAACAATGTCAACCCGACCATCAACATCGGGGCCAACAACGTGACATTTGCAACCTCAATCAATGCGAACGCAGCCACGAGTATTAGAGTGAGCGGCAGCAGCGGGTCTGTCCTTACTGTTTCAGGATCGACGGGTTTCTTTACTTCCGCCAGTGCAGCCAATATTACTTTTGATACTATCGAGGCGGATATTGCTAAAACCGCCGGTAATTTGAATAGCAGCGGGAATATCACTCTTGTGAATGGCGCGCTAATGAAATTGACCGGCACTACCGGAGATCAAATTGCAACAAGCGCAAGCGTTTTCGTCAACACCAACTCAAAATTTGATGTATTGGGGCATAATGAAACCGTGGGTGCGATCAATTCGGACGCGACGGGTGAGATCACCAATAGCGCGACCAATACGACAGTATTGCTGACTGCGGGCGGTAATAACGGTTCCTCTAATTTGCTCGGCACGATCTCGGATGGCGCTAACGGAGGTGTCCTTGCCATAAGACTTACTGAATACAATGTCACCGACACTTTTTCCGGAAACAATACCTATAGCGGCGGCACCACTATTACAGGCAACAGCGGCGGCAACACCACTCTCGCCTTGGGGAGCAACACGGCACTCGGCTCCGGCACCCTCACCCTCGGGAACAGGCTTTTCGTGGTAAGCACCTCGGGTTCGGCGCGCTCGCTCGCTAACAATGTCATAATCGGTTCTCCGGTGGTGACTTTCGGCAATTCCTCGACCGGCAATCTGACCTTTGGCAACCTGAGTGACACATCCGCAGCCAATGTGGCTGTCAATAATGCGCAGACGACTTTTGCCAACGGCAACTTTACCAGCGGTCTGACGGTATCCGGTACGGGAGCGCTTGTCTTTACCGGCACATTTACAGATGTCGGTAACGTTACTGTCAGCGGCAGTGGTATTCTGGCACTGAACAGCAGTGCGAGCACCATTTCCGGTTCCCTGAACGTTAATGCGGGCAAGGTACAGATCCCGGACACGGGCGTACTCGGTTCCGGGGTCAATCTCGGCGTCGCTGCAACCTCGTCGGGAACCTTGCAGTACACGGGGGGCACCGGTACTCTTGCCAAGAACATCAACGCGCTCGGCAACGGCGGCGATACGATCAGCAACACCGGCGGCGGATTATTGACGCTGTCGGGCACACTGACGAAGGCGAACACGATACTGACTTTGAGCAGCGGGTCATTCAATGTGACCGGCCTGATCACCGGGGGCTCAAATTCGACGTTCAACTCCGACTTCAATGTGAACGGGGCTACTGTGACGTTGAGCACCACAAACAATTACGTTGGGCCGACAACGGTATATAATGGCGGCACGCTGTTGAATGGCACGAACAACGCATTGCCCACAGGCACTGTGCTCACCACCGGCAGCAGCAGCGACGGTGCGGTGACGAACACCTACAGCCTGAACGGGTTCGACCAGACGATCGGCGCGTTGAACAGCTCCGGCACGGCCACGAACATTGTGAACAACGGGGCGGCGAGTGGGACAAGCACGCTGACTCTTACCGGATTACAGAGTGGAACGAGCGGCGGCACTACGGCTGTGAACGGAAGCTTTGCAGGTTCGATCCAGGACGGCGGGGCCGGGGCGCTGGCCTTGACCGTGTCGGGTGGATCGCACACGTTGTCCGGAAGTAACACATATACGGGCGCAACCAACATTCTGGTGGGAGGTACACTGGCGATCGGAGCCGGCGGTACCACCGGTTCGATAAGTTCAAGCAGCGTGGTTACCGACAACGGCCTGCTGTCGCTCAACCACTCAAACGCCTATACGATGTCCAATAACCTCTCCGGCACCGGCACCGTGCGAGGACTCGGCTCGGGCACAAATACCCTCTCGGGCAATCTTTCCGGTGGCCTGGCCGTGACGGCGAGCGCCGGCACTCTGGTGCTGAGCGGATCAAACACCCAGACCGGAGCAACGACCATTACCGATGGTGCGGCACTGCGCCTCGTAGCCAATGCGGGCAACACGACCAGTGGTACATCCAACGTGTTTGGCGCAGGCACAACATTCAGCGTCAATAACTCGCCTACGCTGCAATTGCGCAGTGATTCCGATACGACGTTTGCCATGCCGGACCTCATCACCACAACACCAGCGGGTATTAATTGGACGATTGATGTAAATAATGTGGCGGGTGTGAATGGTTCCGGGGTTCAAGGTAAGACCCTCACGCTCGCGGGAATCATTTCCCCGGGAAACCAACCCGACCATACGACAACGGTGAGTATTACCGGCGCCAATGGCTACACCTTGAGTGTTGGAACATGGAAGTCACAGGGGAACACCTCCCTGCTGGATAACATTAACGTTGCCAGCGGTGTCGGATTGAATATCGGCACGCTCACGCAGATAAGCAATTCCAAAGGGCATGCCAGCCTTGCATTTAGCGGCACAGGCACCGTCACGGTAGGGAGCATGACATCCATCGCCGGATCGGCCTTCAACATCACGCAGAACGCAGGGACCCTGAATTTGACAGGTTCGAATAACCTCATCAGCTCCACCGGATCCAGTCTTTACGGGAATGTAGCGCTCAACAGCGGCACGCTGAACCTGGGCAATGCAGGCGCCTTGAATGTTGCGCTGGCTGGCACTGTAGCAAAACTGACCATTGCGGGCGGCACAATCGACAATACGGGCACCGGCGGCAGCGCCTACACGACTCTCTCGCAGAACATCACTCAAAACTGGAACGGCAATTTCACCTTCGCCGGCAGCAATGCCTTGAACATGGGCACTGGGGCTGTGGTTACCGGCACTACGGCAAGCACAAATGTAACCGTAACTACAAACGGCGCGGCTCTCACAGTCGGCGGCAATATATCCTCGGGAACGACCAGCACCGGCATCAACAAGGCGGGCGTTGGCACTTTGATTCTCAACGGTTCCAACAGCTACACGGGCACGACGAACGTTCTCAACGGCACGTTGAAGGTCAATGGAATTTTGGATCCTGCCAGCGTGGTGACAGTGGGTAACGCGACGACGGCGGCACTCACGCCTATGTTGGGCGGCGGCAGCGGCACGTCAAACGGAGGCGTGCTCCAGAGCCTGATCGGCAGCGCGACGAGGCAGGTTTACGCATCGAGCAGCACCATCGGGAACATCGGGGGCGCAGTGACAATCAGCGGCACGAGTGCGAGCGGCTCGGCCGGTCACCTTGCCCCCGGCAACAGCGTGGGAACCATTACCATGGGCTCGCTGACATTGAGCGGCGGCTCGATCCTGGACTACGAATTCAACGGATCGGCAAACGACTTCACAATCGTGACCGGCGCACTATCACTCAACAGCGGCACGGCGGGAATCAATCTTTACCAGGAAGGCACCACCACGCAGTTTGCGACAGCCGGAACGTACGACCTGTTCCAGTATGGAAGTCTCGTAGGCGGCGTGAGCAACCTGTCGGTGCTGAACCCGAACGGCGGCTTCACCTACACATTCGGAACGGCGACCAGCGGCACGAACAACTACGTGACGCTGACGATAGCCGCATCCGGCAGCACGGCCGCAACGAACTACACATTGTCCGTCTCCGCAGGCACCTCGAAGATGCTCACGGGCGGCTCCACGGCAATCACTACCACGATCACGAATACCGGCACCACCGGCCAGGACGGCCTGAGCTACACAGGCCTTGGCTCGACGGTGACAGGCGGCCCCGGCTCAGTCACCGGCGGCACCACGAGCGGATCGCTCGCGATCCAGACCAGCGGATCAAACGCCGGAAACCAGAACTACGTCAGCAGCGGAAGCAGCGGAGTGGTGACAGTGACAGCGGGAGTATCTTCCGCAAACAACAGCACGCTCGGAGGAGCAGCCACATTGACCGGCTCTGCGGGAACCGTGAGCGTCTCGGTATATGACCCCGCCAGCCTGAGCTTCAGCGGCACCGGCAACGGGCAGACCTGGCGCGTGAGCAACGCGGCGGCAACAGCAGGCGGCCTGCGCTCGGACGCAATCATCACCAGCGCGACATTGGTGGCTGCACAGACCCAGGCAGGCTGGAGCACG